>JGI1358J11329_10003456_pt1 | contig 11759 bp, 12 predicted proteins | sample Subgroupgradi54m_FD_11329 | JGI IMG/M metagenome (IMG submission 11329)
CGACCCTCATCGTCCATGACAATGACCATGCGGCCTGCTTTAAGCTCTTGCACAATTTCAGGAATGGTGTTAAACATGGGCTAAAGTATATTCTAAATATTATTTCTTGTCAATGCCTTTGTCCCACCTTATAATAGGATAAGTTTATCATAAACCCATTATTTCTAATGACATGCAACTTTCTAAAAAAATAGCCTCCCTGCTGATACGGCAAAAAAAGACCCTGTCTGTTGCGGAGTCCTGCACCGGCGGCCTTTTAGCCCATACCTTGACCAATATCCCCGGTTCTTCCGCATTTTTCCATCTGGGAATCATCACCTACGATCATGTCGCGAAGGTCAAATTATTAAAAATACCAGCCAAAATCCTGGGCGTCCATGGTGCGGTCAGCCAACCCGCGGCCCGGCTCATGGCCCGAAACGTCCGTAATATCCTTAAAACCGACTTAGGGGTAGGGATCACCGGTATCGCCGGCCCTGGGGGGGCCAGCAAGGCCAAACCCGTCGGCCTGACCCATATCGCGGTCAGCGACGGGAAAACGACCGTATACAGGGAATTCCGTTTTCATGGCACGCGCGCAAGCAATAAAAACAAGGCTGTCCAGGCGGCCTTGCGCCTGATCCTGAGCTTCTTATGAATTTAACAGACCGTCTCAAACGTTGTTTCAAGCTCCGTTTTGCCGTTATTTATCCTTTCGGCGTTTTCGTCCTCTTTTTTTGTTCTTCGGATGAGCATTCCTTAAGAAGCGGAATCGGTTATATCATTGCCGGGGCCTTGCTAAGGTTGTGGTCCAACGGTTATGCCATCAAAAATGACCGCCTGAGCACCTGCGGGCCTTATGCCTTTGTTCGCAATCCCCTGTATTTGGGGACCTTCCTGACCGCCTTTGGGATGACCATCGTTGTGCAAATGAAATGGTGGGTGGCTATTGCTTTTCTGGCGGCTTTGGGCTGGGTGTATTACAAGACCATTCGTGACGAAGAAGGAATGCTAGAGGCAAAATTCGGAGATGAATACAAAAAATATTGTTCAAAGATACCGGCCCTGGTCCCTTCCCTGATTCCCTACACGCAAGGAGCAAAATGGCCGTTTAGCATCCAGCGGCTGATCGACAGCAAAGAGCACAAGCCGGTGTTCTGGGTCATCCTCCTCCTCATCCTCTTCCACCTCAAGACCCGCCTGCTCCTCGAGCATAAGCCCATGACCGCAAAGACATGGGCCTGGGTCACGTTAGGCCTCACCCTCATTGGCCTGGACATTCTCTACGAATTCAACAAGAAAAAGATCCACGCTAAAAATTGACCACGGGAACTTGCCTGGCTTTTTCTTCGGCCTTGAAATAAACAGCCGCTTCCTTGACCCCGGCCGCATTGGCAAAGAATTGGCCGAACAGTTCACGGCGGAAAACATCCAGGGCCTGGGCCGCCTGATTGTAGCGCATCCGTTCCACGGCAATGCGGTTTTCCGTCCCCTCCAGCTGGCTTTGCAGAGCCAAGAAATTCTCATTCGATTTTAATTGGGGATAATTCTCCGCCACCAAAAGCAAGCGTGACAAGGCCGAGCTCATGGCATTGGCATTTTCCACCTTCTCGGGGATGGTCTGGGCCTGGCCCCATTGGCTGCGCAAACGGGTCACTTCCGTGAAAACGCTCTTTTCCTGGTTCGCATAACCTTTGACCGTATTGACGAGATTGGGGACCAGATCATTGCGTCTTTGCAATTGATTTTCCACCTGGGCCCATGCTGATTTGACCGCTTCATCCTTGGCAACGGCCGTATTGTATCCGTTCTTATACCAGCCAAAGCCGATCAAAATAATGGCTACGATAACTCCCAGACCGATGAGTAGATTTTTCATTCCATCATCTCCTTTTTAGAATTGACAAAAGTTACCATCCGCCCGAAGCGCCGCCGCCGCCGCTAAACCCGCCGCCAAAACCCCCGAAACCTCCGCCGCCGCTAAACCCGCCGCCACCGATATATCCTCCACCCCAATACCCTCTTGTCGGACCTCCGCCCACAACACGGCCAAACATACGCAAAAACATAACGATCATCATGATGGCAAAAAACACCCAGACCGTCGGCGGCGCTTCGGATGAACCTTCATGACTGGCTATATTAAAACTTTTGTCCCCGGTCATAACACTGACAATGGCCACAGCGCCGTTTTTGATGCCCGTCGAATACTGGCCTGACTTGAATGACGGAACCATGATGTCGCGGATGATCTTATTGCCGATCACGTCCGGCAACGTTCCTTCCAAACCATAGCCGGTTTCAATGCGCACCTTGCGGTCCTGGACCGCGACCAAAAGCAAGATCCCGTTGTCCTTGCCCTTATGCCCGATCCCCCAGCGTTTAAAAAGCTCTACGGCATATCCTTCAATGGTTTCCGGCTGCGTGCTGTTGATGGTCACCACGGCCATCTGATCGGTGGTTTTCTCTTCAAGGCCTTGGGCCAAGCTCGCGATCAAATCCTTGTCTTGCGCGCTGATGACCCCGGCAAAATCGCTGACATATCCCTGGGGATGGTCGGGATAATTCGGTTCCTTGGCCCAAACAAATCCGCCCCAGAAACACACAGCGACGATCATGATGAATTTTTTCATTGTCATGACCGGTTGACCTCCTGGGCCAGTTTCTCCAATTCCATGAGATACTTTTCCATCAATTCCTGGGCATGCACGGGAGACATTTTTAGGCCGTGCAGCCTGTGTTTTAATATATCCAAAAAAACCTGACTGTCTAATTTGTAGATCTGAGCAAGATCACCGACGATCTTGACTTTGTCCATCTCCATATAACCGTTTTCCTCTACCCCGCTTTTAAGACGGATCAAATGACGAAAGATGGGGATCAGCGCATGCAGGGATTCTTTCAATAATACCTCCACCATCGGCCCCTTTGAACCCCTTTCCAAATAGGCCTGCCGGACGCGGATCAATTTGCCCTTGATCTCATGTTCACAAAAAAGTTTAAGGTTATTTCCGCTAATCGTCAACGGGGCAAAGAGATCCTCCCCGAAGACGAGCACATGATTCTCTTTGATGTCCAGGAATTCCACCGGAAAAACGTCCAATGAGGAGAGAATATGATCCTGGGTGAGAAAAAGCGGGGCCGGGATCCTCTGCCTGGTCCCCCGGGCGATCACTTTTAAGGCGCGGTTGAGATGAGGAAAGGTGATCTCATCCAAAATAATGACGGAATTGATGTCCGATCGTTTCGGCACATAATTTTGTCCGGTCGCCGAACCATAAACAGCCGCGCAACGGACCTGACCGGGGTAAAGATCAAGCAATTCCTGTAAATAGGGAATGAACTTGTCTTTAACGTCCTGCGGCAATTTGTCCAGATTCTTGAAACTTTCCACATGATCCTCCTTGAAATAAAAAACCCCGCCACACTAAAATGCATGACGGGATTTCTTAAAGTTTACACCTCACTAATCGCGGGAGCGTAATTTGGACAGCAAGCGCAGGATCTCCATGTACAGCCAGACCAAAGTGACCATGAGCGCGAAAGCGCCATACCACTCCATATACTTTTGCAGACCCTGATGGCTACCCTGCTCGATCATGTCAAAATCCAGGACCAAGGACATGGACGCAATGCCGACCACGAATAAACTGAAGGCAATACCCAGCGGACTGCCGCCGTTAAGAAAACCGGGAGCGGCGACGTGGAAAAACCCCGCCACCATGACGACCAGATAAAAGATCATGATCCCGCCCATGGCGATCATAAGACCTTTGCGCAAACCTGGCGTGGCTTGCAGGAAACCGGTTTTGTATCCCATCAGCATGGCCAACATCACGCCAAACGTTAATCCTACGGCCTGAACAATGATCCCAGGATAAGAACGCTCGAAGTACGCGGACAATACGCCCAGCAAAAGCCCTTCGCAAGCCGCGTACAAAGGCGCTGACACCGACGACCATTGCGGCTTAAAACACGTGGCAATGGCCAAAATAAGACCGGCGAACATGCTGACAACCATGATCATGCCCGTCAATCCGGCATTGGCCGGGTTAACAGCCTTGGACCAGGCCCAAAACGCCGTCACCATCAAGATGAGCAAAAGGACAAAGGCCTTATTGACCGTGCCCTGAATGGTCATGGTCTGCCCCATGCCCACAACGGCACGGGCATTATCAAAAATTTTACTGTTCAATGTTGGATTACTGCTTTCCATGGTCATGCCTCCTTTTAGTAAATTCCTGCCCACCGCAAAGCGATGCGCATGATGATATTGGTGTACACTGCGGCCATCACATCATCCAGCATAATGCCCCAACCGCCAGGCAAAGCCTCCAACCGGTTGATGGGATATATTTTAAACATATCAAAGGCCCGAAACAAGAAAAAAACGCTGATCGCCACCGGCCAGGTCATGGGCAGTCCTGCCAAAGCGATCAGAACACCGACGACCTCGTCCAAAACAATAATGCCGGGGTCTTTTTGTTTCAACGCTTTTTCCACGCGGCCGCAAACAGGAACGCCGGCCGCAAAAAGCACGGGCACAACAACGGCATAAGCCCATGAATACCCCTGCAAGGCAAGGGCCAAAGCCACGCCCACCGCAGTCGCGGCCGTGCCCGGGGCAACCGGAAAATACCCGATGCCAAAAAACGTGGCTAGGATTTTTGTGAATTGGTCCATTGATTTTTAAAATACGCAACACCGGAGCCGACGGTCAAAAAAACGGTGACAACCATTAAAAAGTTGATGACCCCCTGTCCCAGGGACTGGACTTGAAAGAACCACGCGGCCGTCCACGGGCTTTCCTCAGCGATCAAAAACAACAGGACAACACAAATACTGATGATCTGAAAGACGGTCTTGATCTTACCTGCCTTTTCCGCGGCCAGCACCTGGCCCTGGCTCATGGCCCGCAAACGCGACGCGGTCACGCAAATTTCCCTGACGGCAATCAAAGCGACCATTCCCGCGTTCACCTTGTCCGTCGTATAGGCCAGAGCAAAAAAAACAGACAACATCAAGACCTTGTCGGCGATGGGATCCATGATCTTGCCGAAATCACTGGTCAAACCGCTCTTCTTCGCCAAATGCCCGTCGTAAAAATCCGTCAATGCCCCGGCCGCGAACAAAACAGCCGCTGCCACGTAAGCGGCCAACGAATACTGGCAGAGCAGCCAGACGATCAGGGCCGCAAAGACCAGACGCGAAAGGGTCAGAATATTAGGTAAGGTCACAGGACGGTCCCGGCCAGGTCATATTCATAAGCATCGGTAATATCCACCTCGACCATGTCTCCCTGCTTCAACGGATGCTTCGAACGCACGTACACAATGCCGTCCACATCCGGAGCATCGTATTCGCTACGCCCGATGTATGTGTCTTTAGAGCCATTTTCTTTCTCATCAATAAGAACATTGAGCCGACGGCCGACGAAATCTTGCTGAATTTTCTTGGATATGGCCTGCTGGTCACGCATGAGAATATCCATCCGTTCTCTTTTGACCCTGGCCGGCACATGACCGGGCATGTCATGAGCGGCTGTGCCCTCTTCTCTGGAATAAATGAAAACACCGACGCGTTCAAAACGCATCTGCTGATTGAAGGCGCGCAATTCTTCAAAGTCCTTGTTGGTCTCCCCCGGGAGACCAACAATATAGGTGGTGCGCACAAACGCCTGCGGCAGGACCGAACGGATCCTGGCCACAAGGTCCAGGGTCTGCCGACGGGTGATATGGCGGTTCTGTTGGGCCAAAATATGATCACTGATATGCTGCAGCGGCATGTCGATGTACTTGCAAATTTTGTCCTCGCCGGCCATGACCTCAATGAGTTCATCGGTCACGTGAGCGGGAAACGCGTATAACAAACGTATCCAGCGGATATTCTTGACGCTGTGGGCTATTTCTTTTAAAAGCCGCGCCAGCGATTTGACGCGGTAAATGTCCAACCCATAAGCCGTGATGTCCTGACCGATGAGGTTGATCTCCTTGACACCCGCCGCGTCCAAACGNGCCACCTCTTGCAATACAGACTCNACGGTGCGTGAAATGAACCTGCCTTTGATCTTGGGGATGGCGCAAAAACTGCAGGCATTAAAACAACTCTCGCAGATCTTGACATAGGCGAAATGCCGGGGGGTCAATTGGACCCCGACGGGATCGGTGTCCCGGTTTAACGTCGGGGTACCGACAAAAGCATCCACGTCCTTGAACTGGGCGGCCAGTTCTTTGCCGTAACGCTGGGCCAGACAGCCGGCAACAATGATCTTTTGGATCCTGCCCTTTTTCTTGAGGGCGATCAGATCCAGGATGGTGTCCACGGACTCTTTGCGGGCGTCTTCGATGAACGAACAGGTGTTAACGATGACGGTTTGGGCCTGTTTCGCCTCAACGATGCGATGGCCGTTTCTTTTCAAACGGCCCAGGATCATCTGCGCGTCGGTGAGATTGCGGGCGCACCCTAAATTGATAACGCCGACCCCGCCATCGGCGGGGCCGGCGCCCAAACGCTCCTGCTCAAAATCTTTCGTAGTTTTCATTTATTTTTTAACGGTCAACCCTTCTTTGGTGATCACAACGCGCTTGGCCCCGCGCTCGGCGCCGCCCAAGGGCCCGATATGCCTGCCGTTGACCTCCAGGTCCAATTCATTGATGTTCTTGCCGGAAAGTTCGATCTGCTCCTGGGCAGACCAGTTCTCCGTGGTCCCTTTTTTCATCCTGGCCTGAAAAACGACTTTATCGTCGGCTTTCACCCTGATCCAGGTGTTCCCGGGGACCCGCACAGCCAGGCTGACCCCGGCACCGTTTTGAGCCTTGATGATCTGCGATTGAGGAGCAGTGAATTCTTCGGCCCGCTGTATTTTTTTGACAGCGACCGCCGATTTAATGACCGGATGTTTTTTAAAAACATTGACCGCGCATCCGCCGGCTTTGAGGACCACAAAAACAGCCAGAGCAATGCCGGCAATACGGACCATCATGGACCGGTTTTTTGGACTGAATATCTGTCTAAAAAATTCCCCTGCCGCTTCCATCATCTCAGGACTGCGTTTGAACTGATCAAAACGGGAGGACGGGACGACAGAGGCAGGTTTCGGCTGCTGGACCTCGTAGCGGGACAGGACCTCAACGGGGTCGAGCCCTAAAAATTCCGCGTAAATTTTCAGGAAACCCCGATAATAGAACGGGGTCAGCATGCGCACGGAATATCCTTCTTCAATGGCCTTGAGCGCGTCCAAAGGGATCTTGGTGGCCTGGTGGACAATGTCTAAGGTCAGCCCTTTGGCTTCGCGGGTCTGTTTCAACAAAGAATTATGCGTTTTCTGCGGCGTCGGTTCCGGCATCGCTTTGGATGTTTCCCATATTGTCTAAAAGCCATTTTTCGCGGTCCACGAGAATGTCCCGCGCCTTGCTGCCGGCATAAGCGCCGACAATGCCTCTTTGTTCCATGATATCGATCAGACGCGCCGCGCGCGAATATCCCAGGCGCAGGCGCCTTTGCAAAATGGACACCGAGGCCTGGTTGGTCTCCACGACCACGCGCACCGCCTCATCATACATGTCGTCATCATTCTCCAGCCCCGCCCCGCCGGAGGCCAAGGACGGTTTCAGAACATTCTCATCATACTCGGGATCACCTTGGTCTTTGATGAAGGCAATGACGCGGGCGATCTCCTCATCGGAAACAAAACAGCATTGCCCGCGCGTGGGCTTGCCCTCGCCGGGCTTCATGAACAGCAGGTCCCCCTTGCCCAAAAGGTCCTGCGCGCCGTTGCCATCCAGCACGGTGCGCGAATCCACCTTGGAGGCGACCTTAAAAGAAATGCGCGCCGGAAAATTGGCCTTGATAATGCCGGTGACCACATCCACCGATGGGCGCTGGGTGGCCAGGATCAGGTGAATGCCGACCGCGCGGGCCAATTGGGACAAACGGGCGATGGCGCCCTCAATGCTTCTGGCCGAGACCTGCATCAGGTCCGCCAATTCATCAACGACGATGACAATGTAAGGCATTGCATGGCCCTTGGCGTGATAACCCTTGATATTGCGCACCTGTTCTTTGGCCAGGAGTTTATAGCGCTGTTCCATTTCCCCCACCACCCAGTTGAGGGCCGCGGTGACTTTCTTGACATCCGTGACAACGGGACAGATCAAATGCGGCAGATCATTATAAGGGGCCAGCTCGACCATCTTGGGGTCCACCATGATGAACTTCACTTCCGACGGGGACGCGTTAAAAAGGATGGACATGATCAAACTGTTGAGGCACACGGTCTTGCCCGAACCGGTGGTGCCTGCGACCAAAAGATGCGGCATGTCGCAGAGGTCCGCGGTCAAAGGTTTNCCGGACGTGTCTTTTCCGACGGCGAGCATGAGTTTNGAGACCGAAGAACCGAGCACGCTCTGGGCCAGGACGTCTTTCAAATAAACGGAAGCGGACAAGCCGTTGGGCACCTCGACACCGACGCGGTTCTTGCCCGGGATGGGTGCCAGGATGCGCACCGCNGGGACNCTCAAGGCCAANGCGATGTCNTCGGATAAACTGGAAATGCGCTGGATCTTCACCCCGGGCGCGGGCTGAAGTTCATANCGGGTGATGACCGGCCCGCGCTCGATNTCCACCACCTTGACATTGACCCCGAAATCCGCCAGCGTTTCNTCCAGNGTCCTGGCCCCGCCCATGAGNGCGCTTTGAATGGCGCCGGGAGCCACCTGCGGNGGATCATTGAGAAGGTCCAAAGCCGGCAGATGATATTCCCCTGCTGTTTTCGGCCTTTGCCCAATGNCCCGCCTGCGGCGGGACTGGGCGTCTCTTTTTGCTGGACGATATGGATCTTGGGAGGTGGCGTCGGCTGCGCGGGTTTGGCTGTGGACAGCGTTTCGGTCTTCATCACAACAGCCGGTCTGATGGCGGGCCTTGACGCAGCACGCAAAGACGGTTTAACGAAAACGCCTTTGACCGTGTTGAGGGCCGAACGGAAAAGCCACACGAAAAACGGCGATACCATGAATTCCCCGATGACGACCAGGGACAAAGCGCCGAACATCAAAAGGATGATCATTGCCCCCAGGGGGCTGAAATAACGCAATAAAAAATCGCTAAAGACGATGCCGACGATGCCGGCGCGGCTAAAACGCGCGGGATCTGCGGCAAAACCCAAAGCCATCAAAGATCCGATGACGATAAAAAGGATGATCAAACTTAAAAACTTAGGGAAAGAAAAATAGATCTCGCGAGAGGTGAACTTGTTCCAGCTCCAGAACAACCCGATGACTACCAAAAAATACGCGCTTGACCCCAAAACGAAAAAAAGAATGCCGGCGCCATAAGCGCCGGCAATGCCAATCCAATTCTGTACGTGCAGGCCCGGCCGTGAGGTATACCAGGAAAGATCGTTGGGGGAAAAAGAAACAAGGGCCGCCAGGACGATCAAGCTCAAGGCCAAAATGACGATGCCCTTGATCTCGTTGACGTGTTCGTATTTCATCCGTGGTCTCCGTCAGGAAGCCAGGTCCGCCTGTTTCTTGCTCAAGTTAAAGCGGCCCATCTCGTCTTTCTCGACGAGTTTGACTTTAAAGCGGTCACCCAGTTTAACGACTTCGTTGACGTCTTTGACGAATTTATTGGAAAGTTCGGAAACGTGGACCAGCCCCTCGCGCCCGGGAAAGAATTCGCAAAAAGCCCCGAAGTTCATGATGCGCTTGACCGTGGCCTCGTAGATGGCCCCGATCTCCGGCTCCTGGGTGATGCCCTTGATCATGCCCACGGCCTTGTCCAGGGCCGCGGTGTCCGGCGAGGCGATGATGACCTTGCCGTCTTCCTCGATATCAATGGACGTCACGCCGCTTTCCTCGATCATCCTGCGGATGTTCTTGCCGCCCGGCCCGATGATCTCGCCGATCTTGTCCTGCGGGATCTGGACCGTCACGATGCGCGGCGCGTACGGCGACATTTCAGACCGCGGCTTGGGGAGCACCGCCTGCATCTTGTCCAAAATGACCATGCGGGCCTCTTTGGCCTGTGCCACGGCTTTCTCGACCAAGTCCATGGACAATTCCTTGATCTTAAGGTCCAGCTGAATGGCCGTGACCCCCTTGCGGGTGCCCGCGACCTTGAAATCCATGTCGCCGAAATGGTCTTCCAGACCCATGATGTCGGTGATCAACACCGCGTGTTTTTCGTCGGAAATAAGCCCCACGGAGATCCCGGCCACCGCGTCCGTGATGGGCACGCCCGCGTCCATCAAGGCCAGAGTGCCGGCGCAAACACTCGCCATGCTCGAGGAACCGTTGGATTCGAGGATCTCGGAAACGACACGGATGGTGTAAGGAAATTCGTCTTTCGAGGGAAGCACGGCTTTGAGCGCTTTATGCGCCAAAACCCCGTGGCCGATCTCGCGGCGGCCCGGCGAGCGCATGGGTTTGGTCTCTCCCACGCTGAAAGACGGAAAATTGTAATGGAGCAAAAAGGTCTTGTACGTCGTGCCGTCCAGGGCCTCCACCAACTGCTCGTCGTCCTTGGTCCCCAGGGTGACAATGCCCAAACTCTGCGTCTGCCCGCGGGTGAACAGGCCCGACCCGTGGGTGCGCGGCAAAACACCGGCTTCACAGGAAATGCCGCGGATGTCCTTGGGGGCCCTGCCGTCGGCACGCAATTTTTTATTAAAGACATTGCCGCGGATCACTTCATACTGCAATTGTTCGAATACGGCAGCCACATCACCGGCGCCGATCTCCCGGCCTTCCTCGGCGCATTCTGCGTAGACCGTCATATCGGCTGTCAACTGGTCCGCCAGCGCGCCAACAGCGTCTTCGCGCTCGCCCTTATCGGCCGTGCCCTTATAAATTTCTTCCAGACGCCCCATGGCCAAAGAACGGACCTTGGCCATGAGTTGAGCGCCGGGGGTCTTTAATTTCACCTCAACCTTTGGTTTACCGACCTTTTTTTGCAATTCCAACTGAATGTCCTTGGTGGACTTTAAGGCGGCCAAAGCGAATTTGAGCCCTTCCAGGACCTTGGCTTCGGGCACCTGGTTTGCTTCGCCTTCGATCATGACGATGCCGTTGCCCCAGCCGGCCACGATCAGATCCATGGCCCCGGACTGGCGCTGCTCATAGGTTGGATTGGCGACCAACTGACCGTCGATCAGGCCGACGCGCGCCGCGCCGATGGGACCGTCAAAGGGGATATCGGAAATGGTCAAAGCGGCGGAAGCACCGATCATGGCCAGAACGTCCGCGTCATTTTCCCCGTCATGGCTTAACACCGTGGCCACCACCTGCACCTCGTTGCGGCAGCCTTCCGGGAACAAGGGCCGGATGGGCCGGTCGATGACGCGGGAGGTCAAAACTTCTTTTTCCGTGGGACGGCCTTCGCGTTTAAAAAAACCGCCGGGGATCCTCCCCGCGGAATAGGTCTTTTCCTGATACTCAACCGTCAGGGGGAAAAAATCAAAACCCTCCCTAGGATTTTTGGCCATACAGGCCGTGACCAGGACAATGGTGCCACCGACGGTAACTGTGACAGCGCCATTGGCTTGTTTGGCCAGTTTACCGGATTCAATGATCAATGTTTGATTCCCGAACGGAATCTGAACTCGCGCCGTCAACATAAAAATCCTTTGCGTTATAAAACCCCTGCCTGCCGGCAGGCAGGGGCTACTTGCGTAGATCCAGCTTATTGATGGTTTCTTCGTATTTTTTGGGATCTGTCTTCTGGAGATATTCCAAAAGACGGCGGCGCTTTCCGATCAGCATCAAAAGCCCGCGGCGGGAATG
>JGI1358J11329_10003462_pt1 | contig 11750 bp, 11 predicted proteins | sample Subgroupgradi54m_FD_11329 | JGI IMG/M metagenome (IMG submission 11329)
TTGTTCCGAGAAAGTTTGGCAATTGTATAAGGGCCTGTCACTATTGCTTTGACTGGCTTTGAACTTCTCTCCTGAGTAAATTGATAATCAGAAACTAAGATTGGTTTTACAAATTCAAGACGGCTTTCCACAACTGGCTGCCGATAGAAGGTGTTGGTATCAAAGTAGCGGATTAAACCGGTAATTTCAAAACCTGAAATTCTGCTTGCGATATAAGTCAGTGGATCGCTCCAACGAATAAGGCCATCTGTTACAATATCAAGGCCAGCTTCGATCTGCTGGCGAATCACCTCTTCGGTGACTTCATTTTTAACCTGCTCTAAATCTTCTTCTGAGATTTCGTCTTTATCAAATTGATGAAGTGCGCGCCTCAACTTCTGTTCTTCAGTCGTGTCGCCAATTTTGGGATATGCTCCTGCTATTGTTGTCTCAAGTGCCATAATGTTAAGTCGCTCCTATCTCGTTTTTAGTCTTCCCCGTCATCACCAATAGAATCTACCGGACATTCCGTCTTTGCCTGCTGGCAACATTTCTCTTCTTCAGGTGAAACTGGTTGTTTTGATATATAACTGTAACCTTTATCAGCATTCCGGGAAAAATTTGCCGGTGCCGTTTGACGACATAGGTCACAATCAATGCAAGTGTTGTCGACGTAAAACCTTCCACCAACGTTTTCAGATAACTTCAAAGATCGATTAGCCATTTGCCATGATTACTTCCGAAATACTGACGGGTAAACTTGAGTATTCTATTGATTTTAGAGCTTGATTGCAACCTAAAACGAAAACAAAGCAGATGTGAAACTACGATGACTTGGTACGGCGAGATAAGAAACCTAAAACGTCCTTAATAATCACGATGCTGTAAGGCGTTCCATCGTTCGCAAGAACCGGCACGTGACGACAGCCACCCATCGCCATTCGGTTCACCACATATGCAATGGGGGCATCTTCCTTCACATACTCCGGATTGCCAGTCATCACTTCCTTAATTTTTACTTTCGAAAGATCCTTGAATTTCCCGGCAACGCGAAGCAAGAAATCCCGATTGCTTAAAATGCCGACTAATTTTTTATGGTCATAAACAAGCACGCAGTTTTTATTTTCCTTTTGGAAAACACGAACTACTTTTTGGATCGAATCATCAGGACTGCAAACAAGCAGGTCTTTGCCGGTCAGCAGCTCGGAAACCGGCGTAATCATAATGGCTTCTGAAAACTTATCACCTTTCTTGGGCTGAGGTAAACCCGTCTGCATGAGTGTATGAAGACATTGCTCGCAGCGGTCTGAGCCAAGAATATTCTCAAAACCGCACGAAGGACACTTCGTGCTTGGCGGTTTATTTAACTGTCCAGGTGTCTGGGCCATAAATCAATTCCTTAAGATCGCCTTTCCCTTTTTTCTTAATTGCATCCTGTACCTGTGCATTCAACATCTCATCATAAGTAGGTTTGACAATTTCACGGAAGATTCCAAACGGTACCGGCATCTTAGGATATTCCATCTGAGTCAATAAATATGCATACGAAGGATCGGGGTCTTGTTCGTTGTGAATCAAAAGCTCTTTCGGGTCCATTCCTTCTTTATAATCAATTGTTTCAAGTTTAAGATTTTTAAGGCGGATCGCTTTTTTTCCTTCTTTTCCAAAGATAAGTGGTTTTCCGTGTTCTAAAGTCACCATTCGATCATCGCGAGCCTCACGTCCCGTGATTGGTTCATAGGCTTTGTCATTGAAAATATTGCAATTTTGATAAATCTCTACAAAGGAAACGCCCTTGTGCTTCATCGCCCGTTCCAAAACAGAACCCATGTGCGTCGGAATACTGTCCAATGTTCTTGCAATAAACGTGGCCTCAGAAGCAATTGCGATACACAAAGCATTGATCGGATAATCAATAGAACCTTGAGGAGTTGATTTCGTTACCTTTCCAATTGGTGATGTTGGCGAATATTGTCCCTTGGTTAAACCATAAATTTGGTTATTCACAAGCAAGATATTGAAGTTGATGTTACGGCGCATTGAATGCATCAAGTGATTGCCGCCAATGCTTAAGCCATCACCGTCGCCTGTAACCACCCAAATGGAAAGTTCTGGATTGACGCACCTTAAACCGGTTGCAATCGTTGGCGCCCTTCCATGAATGGAATGAAAACCGTAGGTATTCATATAATATGGGAAGCGGCTTGAGCAACCGATTCCGGAAATAAAAACGTATTTTTCTTTCGGAAGATCAAACTTAGATAAGGTCCGCTGCATCGTAGCCAAAATCGAATAATCTCCGCAGCCGGGACACCAACGAACCTCCTGGCCTGAAACAAAATTTTCTCTGGTGTAAGGTAATTTTTTTACCACGTCTGGACTCATATTAGTTCCTTAATCTTTTTGGTAACTTCTTCAACTTTAAAAGGCTGACATTGAATTTTATTTAAACCAATTGCATTAACTCCCGGAAAATTTCCGCGAATTAAAAGTAAGAGTTGCCCTGAATTAAGTTCGGGAATTAACACTTTTTCAAATTGGCTTAAAATTTTTCCTAAATTTTTCGGAAATGGATTTAGGTAATTCAAATGGGTTTGCGACACTTCAATTCCTTTTGCTTTAAGATCTACCACCGCTTGATAAATAGCTCCGAAGGTCCCACCCCATCCCAAGACCAGCAGTTTACCGGATTTTGGTCCGAGAAGCTCAAGCTCGGGGATGTCATTCGCGATCCGTTTAATTTTTTCTGCGCGATAAGCAACCATCTTTTCGTTGTTGGGACCATCATAACTGACATTACCGGTCAAATCTGCTTTTGAAAGCCCTCCGATTCGATGCTCCAAGCCCGGTGTTCCCGGAATGGCCCATGGACGAGCTAGTGTTTCTGAATTTCTGGAATAAGGAAGAAAAGGTTCGTTCCCTGCTTGAGGATGTTTGATCTCAATTTTTGGTAATTTGTCGATCTCTGGAAGTTTCCACGGCTCAGCAGCATTCATGGTATCCGCTTCTGTAAGAAAAATAACCGGCGTCATGTGTTTAACAGCAATACGGACAGCTTCAATCGCCATCTGAAAAGAATCAGATGCTGTCTTCGGCGCCACAACTGCAATGGGAGATTCCCCATTTCTGCCGAATAACGCTTGAAGTAGATCGGTTTGTTCTGTTTTGGTCGGCATTCCCGTGCTGGGACCGCCGCGTTGAGCGTCCACAATAATAAGCGGGAGCTCTGTCATGATGGCAAGACCGATCGCTTCTGATTTCAAACATAACCCCGGGCCGCTTGTCCCGGTTAATCCAATCTGACCGCCAAAAGAGGCTCCGATGGCAGCGCCCACTGCTGCAATTTCATCTTCGGCTTGAAATGTTTTAACTCCAAAGTTTTTATATCGAGCGAGCTCATGCAAAATATTGCTTGCCGGTGTAATGGGATAAGACCCATAAAAAAGAGTTTTATTTGCTAATTGAGCTGCGGTAACAAAACCAATTGCAGTGGCCTCATATCCTGTAATTTTGCGGTACGTTCCCGGCTCAAGCTTTGCTTCCTTCACTTGGTAACGAGCCGGCAAAGCTTCTGTAATATCGGCGTAGTTATAGCCTGCTTTCAAAGCAGCAATATTAGCATTTACAATTTCAGGACGTTTCGTAAATTTCTTTTGAATCCAATCAACCGTAAAATCCATGGTTCGGTCGTAAAGCCAAAACACCATTCCAAGCGCAAAAAAGTTTTTACAGCGTTCCACTTCCGAAAGTTTCAAAGGATGATCTTTCAGTGCATTGGCAGTAAGAGCAGATAAAGGAACTTTGATGACTTGGAAATCCTTAAGGGTTGTGTCCGTCAGCGGATCGCTTTTCCAGCCCGCTTTTTTCAAATGTGCTTCATCAAACGAGCTTTCATTGACGAAAATAAGTCCGCCTTTTTTAACATTTGGAATATTCACCCTAAGCGCAGCGGGATTCATTGCAATGAGCACATCACATTGGTCGCCGGGCGTAAAAATAATATCTTTTGAAAATTGAACTTGGAAACTGCTGACCCCCGGAAGCGTACCGGCAGGGGCTCTGATTTCTGCCGGAAAATCAGGTAAGGTAGCAAAATCATTTCCCATCACAGCGGCTGTATCGGTAAATTGATCACCCGTCAATTGCATCCCATCCCCTGAATCGCCTGCGAATCGAACGGTAACGGCTGTTGTCTCAATAACGGGTTTTTTAGTTAATGATTTTGTCTCTGACATCTTTATCCTCCCTCCTGAGTATCCATAATCTGATCCGAATGAGGAGGTAAGTTATAAACTTCTTGCGGATAAAATTCTGCAAGGAATCGAATCAAGGTACGCACGGAAAGAACGTTCACGAGTTCCCCTTTATCATCAATCAAAGGAATGTGATAAAACTTGTGCTGTCCCATCAAATCAATTGCAGTTCCGAGAGTATCTGTAGGCTTTAAAACGACGGGGTCTTTCGTCATATACTTACCAATTGGGTCTTCCCAATTGACATCCTTATCAAGAATTTTTTGAACGACATCTGTTTCCGTGAAAACTCCAACTACTTTTTTATTTTTGGCTACGACGATATAGCCGGCTTTGCTTTTCTGCATGAGCGCGATCCCATCATTCACTGAAGTCTCCGGCGGTGCTTGGACCAGTCTCGGATTGATGATCTCAGCTATCTTTTTTGCTCTTATGACTGTTTCGATGAATTTCGTTGCCATCGTGTTCCTTTAAGAAATCCTAATGTAAAGTTTACCTTATTTTTGAAAATCTTACTACATGACCAAAACGATCAACATGCCTTACGGCTTCGTCAGTTTCTCAGGCGAAAGAATCTCACGAAGTTTTTTCTCAGGAATTAAATTGCACTTTCGAACAATTTCCCGTAAAGTCTTCCCGGTTTTTACCGACTCTTTTACAATTTCAGCCGCCTTGCTATAACCAATATAGGGATTCAGCACTGCTGCAATTCCATAACTGGTTTCGGCATATTCCAGACATCTGTTTTTATTCGCTTTGATTCCGGTAACGCAAAAACGCGTTAACACATCAATTCCATTTTTCAAAATTTCAATAGAGCTAAGCAAATTGTGAATAACGGTCGGAATCATTACATTGAGTTCCAACTGGCCCGCCTGAGTTGCCATTGAAATGGCAAGGTCATTACCGACGACTTGAAAACAAATCATCGTGAGCATCTCGGGCATGACGGGATTAATCTTGCCGGGCATGATGGACGAGCCGGGCTGCCTTGCCGGAAGCTCAATTTCATTAAATCCTGTTTTGGGACCGGAACTTAATAGACGAAAATCATTTGCGATTTGAATCAGCGCTAACGCAAAAGCTTTTAACTCTCCAGAGACAGAACTAAAATCAGCCGTGCTTTCCATCAGTTCAAATAAATTGGCGCCGCTCTTAAGATTAAACCGTGTGATCTGGTTTAAGTTTTGTACCAATTTTCGCCGGCAAGCAACTGTTGTATTCAATCCTGTTCCAACCGCAGACCCGCCGATTCCAAGCTCATGAAGATTTTGTTCGGCTTCTCGAATTCGATTCACTCGTTTGCGAATTACGGTGGCATAACCAGAAAATTCTTGGCCCAAAGTAACCGGTGCGGCATCCTGCATGTGAGTTCTTCCTGCTTTCACAATACGGCGGAATTCTCGCGCTTTGGAAGCAAGCGCTTGTTCCAATCGATCTGCAATTGGATAAAATTCTTTAAGCAATTTAATCGTTGCAACACGCAAGGCGGCAGGCATGACGTCGTTTGTAGATTGCCCCATATTGACGTGGTCATGAGAATGAATTTTTGAATAATCACCTTTTCGGTATTTTAAAATTTCAAGGGCGCGATTTGTAATCACTTCATTGGTATTCATATGTTGGGAAACTCCTGCGCCTGATTGAAACGCATCAACTATAAATTGATCGTTCAGTTTCCCAGACATTACATCTTCGGAAGCTTTAATAATGGCTTTGCCGATTTTAGGATTGAGCCGCTTGAGTGTTACATTGGCCTGAGCTGCTGCTTTTTTAATTACAGCCGTTGCCCAAATAAAGGTGGGGTGAAATCTAAGTCCGCTAATCGGATAGTTTTCAATGGCTCGGACGGTTTCGGTTCCGTAATAAGCGTTTTGAGGAACTTGCTTAACCCCGAGTGAATCATGCTCTGTACGAGTTTTCATAAAACCACCAAAATAAAAATTAATTGTTAATGAAGCGGAATGGGCTGATGGGAAAACTTGGACAATGATCTAAAAATGATGAGTGCAAAATTTATGTTTTAATTCTCATCAAAAGATTGGCGGCTAGCATAACCTTCTTTGACATCATGCCAAAAACTGATTTGCTGTTCTCCGAGCTGCCAACACAAACACACGATGCGTCCTTCAACAACACCATAAAAATCAATTAAACCTAAATCTACATCTTTGAGAAGACAGCCATGCGATTGAATTTCATCCACAATTTTATAAAATTCAACCACTGCTTGCCGATGCTTCTCTGTTAACTTTTCAAGTTCTCGAGCTGAAGCGCCTTCTGTGCTGCCGCTAATCAATTCAAGAGCATCGATTTGAATTTCAACTTCTGCCGCTTGATCCCGCCTTTTCCTAAGATTATGAATAAGTTCGGTTAAAATAGGGAGAAGCTCGTTTGCCTCCACCAGTGTAAATACTTTAACCTCATTTTCATTCATAAAATTGCCTAAGCCTATATTTTAAAGCAACTTATATAAAAACTGGTATGTCTAGCTCCTAATATAACGCAACCTTTGACTGATATCAAGATAAAATGCTAAATGTATACGAGAAATAAGGTTGTGATGGATTATTGATAAATCCAAGCTAGGGACGAAAAAGAAGCTCAGAAGAGAACCTGTGATTAAAAGAATTAGGAGGAGAAGATTTCGATATCATAATCCATGCTCTTTTTTCTGTGGATGGCAACAGGTATGATTATGTTCCATAAACCAGAATACCTCCGAGATAACCCGTTAACGCCACAAGAATATTTCCGGCTAATACAAACAAAATATGCGCTGTTTTGTAATGTTTATCCTCTGGTTTCGCAAAACGCCAAAAAAAAGCACGCACTGTGTAAAGTGTAAATACGCTGGCCGCTCCGAAAAAATGAGTACGCACACGCCCTTGAATGTCATCGGGACCCCCTGCATCTACAACGCCCGCAATCATTGCCAAAATCATAAAAAAATAACCTAATCTAAAGGAAAACAAGGCGAAACGTAAATAGGCCGGATCTTGCCTTTTTACCCAAAACAAAAGAAGGATAAATTCAAGAAAATAAAAGGCAATCGGAAAGTGAATGAGAATCGGATGAAATAAAAAATGGAGTCCATGTTCCTGTCCCATAACCACCTCTTTTCTGTTGTTTTTACAAGAAATTAGGCTTAAAATATAAACCTTGGTTGAAATGTATTATAGCGGAGTTAAGTAAAATACAATGAAAAATTTGCTAAAAAGTACGCTGCAAGTCCTCTTCGCAACAACCCTGCTGTTCCTTATTTTAGAAGCAATCTGTTATTTCGTGGGAATGCCTGTCGGCGGAAACAGCTTTACGGAAAAAATTATTTTAAAAGAAAACCTGAGCCCTAAAAAGCCAAAAGGTGAATATCGAATTTTCACTTATGGAGAATCTACAATGTACGGGGCTCACTACGGATCCGTTTCTAGCCCGGCGCGGTGGCTTGACGTCTACCTCAAAGATTTTCTGCCAGAAAAAAATATTCGGATTGTTAATTTTGGAAGACAAGGGCAAGGAAGTGCAGATTGTTATGAGACATTTAAGGATTCACTCCCTTACAAACCTGATCTCGTTATTTTTTACATCGGACACAACAGTTTCCTTGCAAGCGGCCGTAAGGACAAAGTAGAAGCTAAACAAAAAAGTTTTTCTTATATTGTTCATCAATATTTGGAAAGAAGCCGTTTCATTTCAGCAGCCTACCGCTCAGTCCTGAAAATACAAGTGATGTTGAAGACGGAAAAAGTAAAAAATAGGACTAAGCCTTCAATTATCGAAGTATTTCCTATCGGAATCGACCAAAAATATGTTACTCCGAAAAATGAGCCCTTTTATTGGGAAAATTTGCAATTCTTCAAGACTAACACCCTGAAAATACTAAATCTTGCCGAGCAAAACCACGTACCCGCTCTTTTTCTTAAACCTGTCTCTAACTTAAAAGATTTCTCGCCCTATTATTCTGTTCATATCAAAAAATTAGCTGCGAATGATTTAATGCGGTGGGAAACTTTTTACGAAGAAGGGAAAAAGGCTCAGGAAGGAAATGATTTAATACAGGCCATGAGTTTTTATCCGCAGGCATACGACATTGATAACACTTTTGCCGAGCTTTCTTTCCGAATGGGACAGATCTATTTTCGAAACCAGGACTTCAAAAAGGCCCGTGAATTGTTTGAAGAAGCCAGAGATAATGATGCAATGATCACTCGTGCCACTAAAGAAGTTTTTGAATTCTTTGATGAACTGGCGAAAACAGAAAAAATGAACCTTATCGATACTGAAAAAGCCCTTACCCCAGAAGTTGAAGGAGGAATTTTGGGGGAACCTGTTATCGAGGATAACGTTCACCTTTCACTTAAAGGCCATTCTCTTATAGGTCGTCTGATAGCTCAGGAAATTGCCGAAAGAAATTGGATTGCACCCAAAACAGAATGGAAATTTGAACGGGAGCGGTCTTTTAATAAAATCTCACGCGAAATCGGAATTGACGATCAGATTAAATTTTATGCTTATCTGGAACTGGTCAAGTATTTTGGTAGCCGATACGACAAACGGCTCCAATTTGCTCAAAAAGCCCTGGAACTTAAACCCAATGATCCTCGCGCCCTTCGTGCCTTAGCTTGGACGTATTGGCTAATGGAAGATAAAGAAAAGGCGCTGGAAACCTATAATAAACTAGAAGAAGTTGATTCGGGAGCTCTAAAGGAAGTATTTAAAGTTCAACCTCAAATGGAAAGACTAAGTATTAAAATTAATCTGCAACGCTCACCTAAGAAGCGCGGCTTACCTGAAATGCTGCCAATCGTTTAAAAATTTTTTGCTTAAGCCGTTTGCCGTTTAATTCTTTTTCGAGCCACGGGATCCAAAACTTTCTTCCGTAACCGGATACTTTTAGGCGTCACTTCAACCAATTCGTCAGGCCCAATATATTCAATGGCAAGCTCTACATTCATTTCTCTTGGTGGCGTCAGAATAATGGCTTCATCAGTTCCAGATGCTCTCATATTGGTAAGTTTCTTTGTTTTGCAGGGACTTAAATCCAAATCTTCGCCGCGTGAATTTTCGCCGATAATCATACCTAAAAAAACTTCAACACCCGGCCCAATAAAAAGTTCTCCGCGTTCTTGGCAGTTATTCAGTCCATAAGCATTTGATGTTCCTGGCTCCGAGGAAATCAAAGAACCATGTGGAATGGTATTGAAACTACCCTCCTCCATCGGTTTATATTCTTCAAATATATGATGGGCTGTGGCCATCCCGCGCGTCTTAGTCATGAGGGCACCTTTCAAACCGATCACTCCCCGCGTTGAAATTTGATATTCGAGGTGAATTTCCCCTGTTGGAGCTTGCAACATATTTTTAAGAATTCCTCTTCGGCGGCCTACTTCTTCTATAATCACGCCTTGATATTCCGCGGGCACATCCACAACCAAAAATTCAAAAGGTTCTTGCTTAATCCCATCTTTTTCATGAAAAATGACTTCCGGCTGAGAAACCTGAAACTCATAACCTTCCCGCCTCATCGTTTCAATTAAAATAGCAAGATGGAGTTCTCCGCGTCCCGCAACAAGAAAGGTATCGGGACTTGCAGTCTCAGAAACTCGAAGCGATACATTGGTTTCAAGTTCNTTAAANAGCCGAGCGCGAATCACGCGTGAAGTTACGAATTTTCCTTCCCGTCCCGCAAAAGGGCTGACATTCACACCAAACGTCATTTGGACGGTTGGTTCATCAATGACAGGCGGGGGTAAAGGCTTTGGATTAATCGGGTCGGTAATTGTGTCACCAATTCCGATTTCCTCAAAACCGGCGATCGCCACAATTTCACCCGCATAAGCTTCTTCCACCTCAACACGTTCAAGACCTTCATAAGTTAAAATGCTCATTATTTTGGCGGTTATTTGTTTACCATCTCTTCGCGCCAAAAGAGCGGAACCGCCTTTTTTGATAGAGCCTCCTGTAATTTTTCCGATCCCCAACGTGCCTTTATAGGCATCCGCAAGAAGTGCAAGCACTAAAATTTGAAGGGGGGCGTTAATCTTTACTTTCGGAGGAGGGATTTTTTCGAGAATAGTATCCAGAAGCAAAGAAATGTTATCTGCCGGCTTTTTCAAATCCAAGGTTGCGGTTCCTTTAAGAGCAGAGGTGTAAACGATTGGAAAATCTAATTGATCTTCATGAGCATTCAACTCACAAAATAAATCAAAGGTCTTATTGGCAACTTCCTCAGGCTGCGCATCGGGAGTATCAATTTTGTTAATCACAACAATCGCCTTATGTCCAAGCTCTAATGCTTTTCTGAGCACAAATCGCGTCTGAGGCATAGGGCCATCCTTCGCATCTACTAATAATAAAACTCCATCCACCATTCGAAGCGTTCGTTCCACTTCCCCACCAAAATCGGCATGGCCTGGCGTATCCACAATATTAATTTTTGTGTCTTTATAAATGACGCTTGCGTTCTTTGCACGAATGGTAATTCCCCGCTCGCGTTCTAGATCCATCGAATCCATAATCTGGTCTCCCATCTCTTCGATATTACGATGAACGCGGGTCTGACGGAGAATGACATCTACAAGTGTGGTCTTCCCATGATCGACGTGTGCGATAATGGCGATATTCCTAATTTTTTTCGTACGGTCTTGGTTTGACATGGCAAAAGGCGGGTATTATAGCACAGCTGCTACACTTGAGACTGAATAAGTGCTTCTTTTTTCTTGCGCGGTAACTGTTTTACGGCATATTCCCTTACCAATGCTTGGGTTCGGCCAGTGCATGGTTCTTGATAAAGGAGCTTCACAGGCAGACGCGCCCGGGTAAAATGGGACGCACGACCGGCATTATGAGTCTTCAAGCGATGTTCCATATCTTTGGTAATCCCCGTATATAAAGAGCCGTCGCTACATTCCAAAATGTAGAGAAACCAAGGTTCCCGTTTTTTACGCCGAGAAACCTTGTCTTTTGCCTGCATTCCATCCAGCATGCGCTTGTATTTAGAATTCATAGAAGGTTACGGTTATCATAAAGCGAAAAGTTAGCATTTGCAAAACCACCGGATTCAATTTATTGTATAGGGCCAATGAAAGTATCGACATCATTCGACAATCCAAGTAGTCAACGTGCGGCACTTTTTACTGTTTTTCTAGCCGTCTTAATCGACCTGATGGGGTTTGGAATCGTTCTTCCGCTCCTCCCTTTTTATGCGTCTACCTTTAAAGCCTCAGCCGTTCAAGTCGGTCTCCTCTACAGCATTTATTCCTTCGCCCAGTTAATTTTTTCACCGATTTGGGGCGGCCTTTCTGATAAATACGGAAGAAGACCGATTATGCTCATCAGCACTTTGGGAGCTTCCTTCGCCTACTTGCTTTTCGGATTGGCCCATACACTTTGGCTTCTTTTTCTTTCTCGATTGATTGCGGGAATGATGGGAGGAAATATTTCAACGGCTCAGGCTTATGTCGCCGATGTCACGACACATGAAGATAGAGCTAAGGGGATGGGACTCATCGGAGCTGC
>JGI1358J11329_10003463_pt1 | contig 11750 bp, 7 predicted proteins | sample Subgroupgradi54m_FD_11329 | JGI IMG/M metagenome (IMG submission 11329)
CCTCCGGTTTAGGTTTTGAGAATATCTTAACGCTGGCTTTGGTTTGTGTATTTGTCTTTCTTAATTTTTTATCATCGGTTAATTATGGGATAATTTCTAAGCAATCAGACCCAGGCCGGAATCAAAATCGATTGTCTGGGTCGTATTCGCCCGGGCGGTGATTGTTAAAGTATCCAAAAAAGCATCCGATCCGTTACGCAGAAGTTTCACCTGATTATTTCCGCCGGCATTCATAATTAGATCTGAGTTCGCTCCTTGATAGGAGATGTCAATCCGTCCTGTGCCTGATCCACCGATGACTCCCGAGCTGGCTCTTAACGTCGTTCCGGCATTGCTGCCGGTGAGAATAATGTTGGCGGTCGTTGCGGTTAAATCAGAACCTGAGGTATCGTTAATAGCACCAAGTGTTGCCGTCAAAGACACGGCACTGGCTGAAGTGCTGGCGGTTGTGATGGCACTTGAGCCCAGGTTAAAATTCCCAGCGGAGACAGTCATGGTAATTGTTCCGGCATCCGTATTTAAACTCGTGACATTCAAATTTCCCGTCGACAAAGTATAGGTGAACGCGATTCCGGTTGTTTGAATATTCGTTAACGTCTCCTGGCCCGATGATCCGGACACTGAATACGTCGTGATTCCCAGACCCGAATCAAAATCAATCGTCTGCGTCGTGTTGGCCCGGGCGGTAAGCGTCAGCGTATCCAAAAAGGCATCAGAGCCATTACGCAGAAGTTTGACGCGATTGTTTCCCCCAGCATTCATAATTAAATCTGAATTGATTCCCTGATAAGAAATATCAATGCGTCCGGTCCCGGAATTCCCAATCACCCCCGCACTCGCCGTCAACGTGACGCCAGCGTTGTTTCCGGTGACAATGATGTTGGCGGTTGTCGCCGTCAGATCAGAACCTGAAGAATCAAAAATAGAACCTAAGGTTGCGGTCAAGGTAACGGCACTGGTTGTCGTGTTGGCGGTTGTAATCGCGGTTGATCCTAAATTAATATTCCCGGCAGAGGCGGTCAGTGAGACGGTTCCATCCGTTGTATTCAAACTAGTGACATTAAGATCTCCCATCGCTGCTGTAAAAGAAAAATTAAGACCGGTTGTTTGAACATTGGTTAAGGTCATGGCTCCACTCGAGCCTGTGACTGTGTAAGCAATCAGCCCCATACCGGAGTCAAAGTCGATTGTTTGGATTGTGTTCACTCGGGCGGTCACCGTCAGAGTATCGAGATTCGCCTGGCTTCCTTGAAGGATCCTGACCCGGTCATTAAGCCCGGCATTTAAGACGAGCTCTGAAAACGGTCCGGAATAAGCGAGATCAATTCGTCCGGTGCCGGTGTCTCCAATATTTCCCAGTGATGTACTTGAAGCCGTCAGCGTCGCTCTGGCGTTAGCTCCGGTCAAGATGATGTTCGCGGTTGTCGCGGTTAAATCCGATGAGGAACTATCCGTGATCGCATTCGCCGTTGAGGTGATGCTCACCGCACTCGTCGTTCGATTCGCGGTTGTGATCGCCGTTGATCCCAAATTCACATCACCGGCGCTGGCCGTCAACGTTACGGTTCCCGCATCCGTATTGACCGACGTGACATTCAACGTTCCCGTTGCTGCCGTAAAAGAAAAATTCAATCCGGTGGTTTGAACACTCGTCAGTGTGATGGAGGTCGCCCCGGTTGCGATCGAATACGTATTGATCCCCATGCCCGAATCAAAGTCAATCGATTGCGTTGTGTTTTGTCGCGCCGTCACCGTCAGTGTATCTAAATTCGCTTGCCCGCCTTGAAGAATTTTTACTTGATCATTCACTCCGGCATTTAAAATCAAATCTGAAAATGGTCCGGAATAAGCGATGTCGATTCTCCCTGTTCCTGCCGCTCCAATACTCCCATTGGTTGTATTGGAAGCCGTCAAGGTTACGCCCGCAGCATTTCCGGTCACTTGAATATTTGCCGTCGAGGCAGTCAAATCCGAACTCGAACTATCCGAAATCGCTCCGGCCGTTGCCGTCAAGGAGACCGCACTTGAGGTTTCATTCCCGGTCACAATCGCACTCGATCCCAAAATAATATTTCGGCCGATTGTTCCGGTGATGATTCCAGTTTTCGAACTCACCGTCGCATTCACTGTTAAATCACTTGTTGCCCCCGTCGGGGTGAGGGTGATTGTTCCTGAGTCAGAACTCACCGCTTCACTGATTGTGATTGAGTTCGCCGAAGAGACCAATGTGATTGCTCCCCCTTGTGTCGCTGAGATTCCGGTTAAGCCGCCAAGACTCGCGCCTCCGACTGTAAAGGCCAGAGTCGGTGAAGTATAAAAGACTCCTCCTAACTGACCTCTTCCTTCAACATTCGAGACCGCAATCCGCATTGGACTAGCGGATGTTCCAACACTTCCGCCACCTCCGGCGCCATTCACATCCAACGTCGCCGACGATGCCGTAATCAATGAACTGGAAGACGCCCGCACAATCGAACTCCCAAACGTCGGGCCGTTATTCACCATCAACACATGTCCGGTCGTCGTGAGATTTTCGATGGTGATATTCCCGCTCGTTGAATCGGTCAGTCCGGCGCCGGTACTAACCGTTAAGGTGATATTCGCATTCCCCGCGTTGATCGTCGTGCCGGCCGCCATTGTGATCGCTGCGGTTCCTGAATCTCGATTTGCGTTTACCACTCCATTGGCCGTTGTTTCATTCGCCGTTAAAACAATCGCGGCATTATTCGTTGTGATATTCGCATTGATAATGATCGCTCGCCCGGCCTGCGCGGTTAATGTGACCCCGGCGGTCGTTATCGAAATCGCATTGGAAAAGGTAATGTCGGTATTTGTTTGCAGGACGACATTCGCGCCCGCGGCATTAATCGTCGTTGGGTCAATTGTCACATCACTGGCAGGGGTATCACTAAATTGATCCACATCGGTTAACGCCCCACTTCCCCCCGTGGCTATCGTTATACTGTGCGGATCTAAAAGGAAAGTCCCTATTTTTCCATGTAACGCTTGGGCATCAACAGATCCTAGAGAACTGACTCTATCGCCAGAGACTTCAATAAACCCGCCATCTCCTCCTTCATCACCCCCTTGCGCCAGAAGTTTTCCTTCGAAGATCGTGTCTTTATTTGAAAATACTTGAATTTTACCGGCTGAAGAATCACCAACCCCTGAAACATTCAGCACAGCCTCTTTTGTAATAATCATTTTTTCTATAGAATGGACATTAATAATACCTTCTTTGAAATGATTTAAACTCTTCGCCTCAATTAACCCAGAGATTCCTACATACTCTCCGGTGATTGTGACCTTGCCTCCTGGGGCTTTTAAAATCCCTTCCTGCAAGATAGTCTTTCCAACCAGATCAATTTTTCCTTCATCGAAAGTTGACATAAAACCACGATTGATCACATCTCCTTCAATGTGAATATTTTTTGCCTCTACAAAAATGTCTTTGGTAAAGGTAATCTTCGATATGCTTTGGAGGGAAATATCTTGGAGGGATTTAAGATGACCGGAGATAACTGAATCTTCTAAACCAACTAACGACAGACTTCTTTCAAAATAAAGTGTGCCTTTATAACCTGAACCGACTTTTAAACCAGCAACTGTTCCTGCGAAAGATGAATCTATTCTTGAATCAAAACTTGATGTATTGTCCAGTCTAACGATATCCCCTGCACCAGGGGTAAATCCCGTATCCCAATTTTTGGGGTCTGACCAATTTTGCGAATCTTTTGAACCTGTCCATAACGGACCTGCCTTTGTAAAATCAAAACCTTCATTGCCCAACAAATTTTGTGTATGTAGGGGGGCAATCGGAGGCCCGTGGATATTCACATTGGTTGTATTTTGAATCCGAACAAAGTCAACCGTGTAGTTGCCCAATAGACTTAGTTTCCAAGGAATGTTCTGCTTGGTCGAATTAATGTTGATTGGACTTCCGAATTTTCCTTTCAATACCAGACTTCCAACGATTTCCTGCGTTTTTCCTGCTTCAAAGCAAACGCTTTTAGCTGGTTCTTCAACCGTTAAATCATAAAAACTATTGTCCCCCAACACTCTGGCCTCTGACGGGCCGATTAATGTCACTTTCGATTTTCCGGGAATAAATGTACCAGAATTTACCCAATCTTTTCCAACCGAATATTCCACATCTCTCGCGCTCAGCGTCACGGCCTTTCCGATTATTATTGACCCTCTTAGAGTGACCACCGAATTGGGAAGTTGCGTGTACCAAACTTCTGGATTATAATTTCCTTCCTGCGTGATTTGGCCACCCTTAACTTCACCCCCACTTTGTTTTAAAGTAAAACTGCCCGCTGAAATAATATTACCCAAGGTGCTTTTCCCGGAACTCTGGATAAAAATGTCCCCATAGGTCGTTGTTTTGATCGTCGTCGCTGGGGCTTGAAGAAACGCCCCTTGACCATCTGAGTCATGATCCGCCACAAACGCCAGATTCCCTGAGTCGGTTGTGACATCTGCCTTGATTTCGATATCCTTGTTGGCTTCAAATGCCGTGTCGCCTTTGGTGTGGGTGGCGCTATTAATCGCAATGTCTTGCCCAGCTTCAAATGTTGTCTTGCCTTCGGTTTGCGTGGGACTATTGATCACAATGTCTTCTCCCGCTTGCAGCGTGGTCTCTCCTTTAGTCTCCGTCGGACCATTGATCGTGATGTCTTGGACGGCTTTCAGCGTTGTCTCAGCTTGAATCCCAGTTGGGCCTTTAATCAGAATGTCTTCTTTCGAGTTAACCTCAACCTTTTTAGCCACCATCGTCGTTTCCATTTGGATTGTATGACTCGCGATGATTTCAATGGTCCCATCTTTTCCTGCCACAACCGTGTCTGCTCGGATGACCCCTTCCAGATTAATCGCTGATTCAACCACATCATGTACGCTTTGCGCGTTTAATAAGACTTTTCCGCCTGGCGCGCTGAGCGTACCCGTGTTTTTGATCTGATCCGTTACCGGCTTGCCGTCTCGATCAACGATTTTTGCGGCTGTGGGTTCATCGATTCCTATTGAAATAAGATTATTCGGCGAAATCCCCACTGTCACCACTTTTCCCGCCACGAGCGCCACCGTGCCTAACGATGCCTCAATCGCCCCTTTATTTCGGATTCCATCCGCAATAAAAATCGCTTCTCCATTCGTCTTCACATATCCATTATTGGAAATAAAACTCCTTGAAGTCTCCACATCTTGGGTGCCGGAAAAAATATACCGCCCCGCCAAAAAGTCCGCATTCTTTATATCATGCGCCGCGACCATGATCCCACCGGCTTCTATATGACTTCCTTCTCCCAAATAAAATCCATTTTCATTGACCAAAATCAGATGACCATTGGCCGTCAACTTTCCCAATATTTGGGTTGAATTTTTATCGAGGACTCGGTTAAGTGAAATTGATTCGAGCGTTGGCAAAGAAAAATTAACGTTTTCATTGGAAGCGATATTAAAGGAAGCGTATTCAATGATGGATTGATCCGAGGCTTTGATCTCCAGTGTCGCGTCGTTCACTTTCTCAAAAGAAGCCGTGCCCGCAATGATCTTTTCTCCCGCGGGCAAGGCCCGAGCTAACTCTAAAGGGAAAGAAGATACGATGAATGTATAAATAAAAATGATTTTTAACCCTTTATTCATTAAACAATCAACCCTTTTACCATTTTTGCTCAACAATGAGGAAGGTTAACTTTTTAAGGAAACTGAAATTCTTGAGTTAAATTACTTTCCCGTCTGGTTGGTGTCCATGTCATCTGTCTGGTCAGCTTTGGTGATATCATCTATATCTTCATCGGTTATTTTGTTATCCTGCATATTCTCAACGCGGCTGTCGGTTTCCTCTTGGATCGTGATGACTCCGCAACCGATGCGTCCGCCGGCATTGCCGGTTGGCTGGCCAAAATCATCCTCTTTCTCATGAAGAATGACCGACTTTCCTTCTACACTATATTTGCCACCGGTTAAGGTAAGCCCGGGAATAACCACCTTAAGAATACCGGTACCATCTTGTCCTACTTCAATATTCCCGAAATCTCCAGCATGCGCATGCTCAAAACCATCATGGGGAAGAAAGCCGTGCGTCACATTATCAGGATTATAATGCCCACCGGCGGCTTTTCCTTCGTCGCTGCAATCCCCTTTTTCATGGATATGAAAGCCATGTTTTCCGGGAGCGACATTAGCGACCTTCACTTCAATGTCCAAGCCGGCGGGGGTTTCGTTAAATTTTGCCTCCCCATTGACATTCGAGCCCGTCTGAGTTGCCGTAATCAGCGCAGTTCCTTTGGCGGCAAAAGCGGGAGAACACATCATAACAATTCCGAAGATAAACGCGATTGATAAAATTTTTCTTTCCATTTTTCCTCTCCTTTTTTAAAAGAATATTTAATACTAGGACATGCGCATTTGCCCATGAGCGAACTTAAAATCCAGCCCCCGCTTCCATAATAATAGAAAAGCGGGGACGGATTTTCGTGCCCGCCCCGGCTATTCGTGACATGCGGGCCGGGGAGCGAATGGGCAAATGCGTATGTCCTGTAATACGTTAAAATTTTACCGAAAGCAATCTAACACTTTTAAATTAGGCTGTCAAGAAAATCGCCTCCAGAAAATCGCCGGTGATAACTTGAAAACTATTTTCGTCCCCCCGCCGCTTTGCTGCGCCTGTTGGCTACAAGGAGGCCAAGCGAAGCAGGCGGGGTTAAAAGAATTCATACCGCCACGATACATATCCTCGCCTGATCAGCTAACTTAACGCAAAGCTTTTGATCGATCAAAAGCGTCTTTCCTGCTTCAATCGCAATACAACCCGCCTTGGCTTTTCTCATGAATCGAATAGTCCGAGGGCCGATGACCGGAATATCAAAACGATTATCTTGTTTCGGTTTGGCGGTTTTGACAACAACAGCACCAAACCTACTAATCTTTCCACCACGAAGGATCGTACGATCAGTTCCCTCCATAGCTTCAATAGCGAGAATGGCTTTTTCTTTAATGACCACCGTCTGTCCGATATCCAGAGAACCGATTGTTCGGGCAATGGTCTTGCCGAATTCGATATCGTCTAACTCATTTAAAGTCGGTCCACGTCGGGTCAGCGTACCCTTGGGGGCCAAATGATCGATTAAAAGAATCGTTGAGTCTATCAATTCCAGTCCTTCAGATTTTAATTTATCCGCGACGGCGCCGAAAATGGTGTCGGCTTTTCGATCTTTCAGGGCAGAAAATAATTTTTGAAATTCCGAATCCATTTTAAGTCTTTCATCAAAAAGATTTTCCGGATTCACCTGACCGGCCATAATAATTTTTTGCACACCGTGTGTCTTGAAATAATCAAAGAGTTTCTGCAATTCTCCCGGGCCGACCCATAAGATTCGGTCCACCAAAGGGCAGATCAAAAAGGAAGTATCCCCTTTGATCGCCGCGGCAATGATTTTTATATTTTTAGATTTGGCCTCCCGGGCGAGAAGAATCGGAAATTTTCCGTTGCCGGCAATGAGGCCGAGGGGTGGGGAGGGAATAGAAAGATTTAATGTCTCGACTGGCATAATCGTTGCATAATTTTTTTAACTCGAAGAGTTTAGTTCTTCTTTTCTTTTAGTGTTCAACTACACAATCCTCTTTTCGAAGTCTTAACAAAATCCAGGAGATGTTCAAGTTTTGGGCACATTGTAAGCTCTCGTTCTATTTTCTCAATGGCATGGGGTTTGCTTAATTCGGAATGGAATAAAATTTTAAAGGCCTTGCGTAAAGAGTTGATGGTTTCCGAGGAGAACTTTGCACGCTTTAATCCGACGGAATTGATATTAAAAACTTTCGCCGGATGGCCATCGCACATCGAGAAGGGAGGAATGTCCTGAACAACTTTCGAACATCCACCCACAATAGAAAGCTCACCCAAACGGACAAATTGATGAACAGCACTCAATCCTCCGACGACCGCCATATCCTGAAGCGTCACATGACCGGCCAGCGTTCCGGCATTGGCCATAACACAATCATTTCCCAAAATACAATCATGGGCCACATGTGAATAAGCCATCAAAAGGTTGTTGTGTCCGATCACGGTTTTTCCTTGATCTCCGGTCCCGGGATTAACGGTTGTGTACTCACGAAAAATATTATTATCTCCAATATTCAAAAAAACTTCCTCGTGATTATTATATTTTTTATCTTGCGGAGCACTCCCGATAACCGCCCCGGTAAAAAATTGACAATTTTGACCGATCGTGGTGTGGCCGGTCAACACACAGTGACTGCCCACCTGACAGTTGTCGCCTAAGGTCACATTCCCGTCGATAATGGAATATGGTCCGACGGTTACGCCTTTGCCTAACTTTGCTTTTGCGTCAACGGTTGCGGTTTTATGAATTTGGGGATTGTTCATTTTTTATTATCTCAATCATATATTCAAATACGAAGCATCCGTAAACGAAAACATCATATCTGCCTCGGCCACAATCTCACCGTCGACCTTGGCCTCGGCGCGGATCTGCGCGGTTCTGGCGCGGTCGCGGACAACTCGCACATCCAAAATTAATTGGTCGCCGGGAACAACGACTTTACGGAACTTCACTTTATCCACCGCCATAAAAAAAGCCACTTTGCCATGGTGTTCTTCATTGGTTAAAACCGCCACCCCCGCCGTTTGCGCCATGGCCTCGATCATCAAAACTCCCGGCATGACCGGCCTCGTCGGGAAATGCCCCTGAAAAAAACTGTCATTCGCGGTAACATTTTTTATTCCAACAGCCCTTTTCCCTTTTTCTAACTCAACGACCCGATCGACCAGCAAAAAAGGATAGCGATGCGGCAGAATCTTCATGATGCCCTGAATATCAATCTCTTTTTTATCGAAAAAATTGTAATTTGAAAAAGTGACTTTGGTTTCATATTTCATTTTCTGTTGATATATTTTTTTGAGTAACGCCATATTAAGGGTATGCCCGCTTTTCACCGCAAAGACATGACCACGGATCGGTATTCCTAAAAGGTAAATATCCCCAATGAAATCCAAAACCTTATGCCGGGCGAATTCGTCTTTGAAACGAACCTGATTTTCCTTGATCCCCTCACGACCGACGACCAAAGTATTTTCATAACTAGCACCTTTACCTAAACCTATTTTTCTTAACTCCTCGGCCTCCTGTTCTAAACAGAATGTCCGGCATGGAGCAATCTCTTTTCCAAAGGTATCCGTATCAATCTTGGCCGAAAAAAATTGGGATCTTAGAAGCGGATGATTATAATCCAAAGTGTAGGATATTCTAAAGTCTTGAGCCGGCACAATAAAAATGGAAGAACCATTGTCGCCAACACCAATCGGTTCTTTGATATCAAAATATTGCTTGGGGCTGTCCTGTTCCAAAATTCCCGCTGTTTTAAAAGCATTCCAAAAACCAATACCGCTTCCGTCTAGGCCGGGGAGTTCATTGCTGTCAATTTCAACAATCAGATTATCAATTCCCGCACCGGCTAAAACCGACATCAAGTGCTCGACGGTATAAATGGCAAAGTCATCTTTGCCAATCGATGAACATCGAGGCATGCTGGAATTCATCAAAATATTCTCCGGGCAGACCTTAATCACCGGACGGGCGGGCAAGTCAATTCGGATAAAAATGATTCCACAATTGGGATCTGCCGGCTTGAAATAAACATTCACCGGATTTCCCGTATGTAATCCGATTCCCACGATAGAGAATTCTTTTTGAATTGTCTTTTGTTTCTCGAGTATCATTGAAATCATATCTACAAAATTCACACTGAAAAGTCTCTGCTTAAACCGAAGAATTTCAGTTGACGCTTTTTGTTTTAACTTTCAGGGAAACTGAAATTCGGGTTTAACTCAGATTTTGCTACTGCAAAATCTGCCCAGAGGGCCGCTAGTGGTTCAACCAATTTTAATTTATTGGTTGGCAAACAGTGGCAGAAGTGCCCCCCCCTTTTTTTGAGTAAACGCCAGATAATTGCAGGGGAACTAGAAGAAATCTCGAAGGGATTTTGTGTTTAGGATTTTATTCGCGCTTCTAGCTCTTCAATTCTTTTTTGTAAATCATTAATGATATCGACATAATGAGGCAACCTCTGAAGATGGGCATTGATCTTCTTTGCCATGAGATGAGGTTTTGCTGGAAAACCGAAAACGGTCGAATGGGGGGGGACGGATTTTGTAACACCGGCTCTGGACATAACGATACTTCCTTCACCGATCGTCAGATGTCCGGTAATACCTGCCTGCCCGGCCAGAATGGAATTCTTTTTAACCACGACACTACCAGAAATTCCAACTTGGGCAATAATAATACAGTTCTCTTCGATTAAACAATTGTGAGCGATGTGTACTAAATTATCAATCTTGGTCCCGTGGCCAATTCGAGTTGTATCAAACCGGGCCCGGTCAATGGTAACGCATGCGCCGATCTCGACATCATCCTCAATTGTGACCGTACCGATCTGAGGAATCTTCTCATGCATACCTTCGGTTTTAATAAAACCAAAACCATCCGATCCAATCACCGTTCCACTATGGATAATCACTCGATTACCAATAAAAATTCGTTCTCTGATGGTTGTGTTCGCAAAGATACAGCACTTTTCACCAATCGTCGTCTTATTTCCAATATAACAGCCGGCATGAATAACCGTATCATCACCGATTCTTGCCTGATCCTCAATGACGCAAAATGGACCGATCGCCACATTCTTTCCCAGCTGAGCGGATTTCGAGATCTCGGCAGTTTTATGGATTCCTTTAATCTGGTTTTGCTGTGCATCCATCAGAAGCGAGACTGTTTTGGCAAAAGCAAGGGAAGGATTACTCGTACGAATAATCGATTTACCCACGACCGTCATTTCGGGGGGCGTGATAATGGCAGAAGCTTTTGTCTTTTCAACCAATGGAAAATACTTAGAGTTGGCAACAAATGTCAGATCGCCTTCTTTTCCCTCTTGGATACCACATAATCCCGTAATGATAAGATCCTTATCACCGATGACCTCACCCTCGACAAATTCCGCTATCTCGGCTAAGGTTTTACGCATTTGTAATCATCCTTATTAACTTTATTATTTTTTGTAGCTATCATTGAGCAATTTCAGCACTTTTTCCGTAAGATCCATCGTTTTATCACCGTAGATCAAAACACGATCATTCAAGATAAGTGCAAATTTATCTTTCTCGGCAAAATCATGAACAATTTTTTCGATCTCAAGAAGGATCTCACGAATCTTCTCATCCCGTTGCTTTTTTAAATCCGTTTGTTGCTGACGATCAAACTCTAACAAATCCGCTTTGTCTTTATCAATGGACTCCTGTAGCTTCGCCTTCTCATCTTCTTTAAGTAAGGCTAATTTTCCTTGGGCTTCACGGATCTTATCGAGTTTTTTATTCCGGGCGTCCTCATATTCCGTATGCTTTTTTTCTAAAACGGCATCGTATTCTTTGGTTTTGCCATATTCATCAAAAATACGGCTGAGATCAACATACCCCACCTTTTTCCCGTCTAAACTTTGGGCAAAAACGGACGCCGTTGTGAAAAAAGCGAAAACAAAAACCATGGATAAAACCTTTAAACTTTTCACGATGACCCTCCTTTTAATTTGACCTCGTGGATTTTAAATTGACGAGTTAATCAAAAGCACTTCGAAACTCGTCAATTTAAAATCCACGACTAACACTAAAATAAAATTTTCCCGAACGTTTTTGTTCTCCTGGCTCACTATCCAATGGATACCCGTAATCC
>JGI1358J11329_10003464_pt1 | contig 11749 bp, 14 predicted proteins | sample Subgroupgradi54m_FD_11329 | JGI IMG/M metagenome (IMG submission 11329)
GATCTCCTGGCGATGCATGATCGCTATCACCCAAGGGAGCGGATGAAAGACCATGTCGAAGCGTGAAGGCATGCCATCTCTTCTGATTCCTGAGGCGAGCCGGCTCATCGAGCGATTTCGGAAACACCAATTGGAGCAAGGTCAGTGCCGGCGATACGTGGAGACCCAAGTGAAGGAGGTAGAGACTTTCTACCGCTACCTCGCTTGGAAGCACCTATCGGTCAAGGAAATGACGGCAGAAGGCCTGTTGGAGTTTTTGAAGTTCGTTTGTCTCCTCTCGGAAATGCTGCACGGCCGCCGACCCGCCAAGGGGACGCTTTATGCGTGGCGGGTGACGCTGAGGCATTATTACCGGTGGATGAAGGCCAGCGGGATTGTCTCTCAGGACCCGGTCCGGCGCGCCGGCGTCGCGGAGTGGCGCTGGGTGCCTAAGTGGGTTCCGTCCAAAGAACTGGTGGAGCGGTTGCTTGTGCTTCCGGACGAATACACCTACACGGGAATGCGGGATCAGGTGATCTTTGCGCTTGCCGCAACGGTTGGCATCACCAACTCGGAATTGACAGGATTGACCATGGATTCACTCGACCTCGCTGGTCACCGTCTTAAGGTGCGGCACGGCTGGCGGACACGCGGCCAAGAGGAACGTTGGGTGTCGTTGGAGCCCCAGATCGAAAAAGCGCTGGAACGGTACTTGGCCTATGCGCGTCCGGCATGGCTAAAGAACTCCCCCACTCAATCACTTTTTCTGACAAGTCAGGGCCGGCCAATTACATCGAATGCGATCTCCGAGATATTCATCACCTACAGCGGAAGGCTTGGAGTCAAACACCTCAACTGCAAGGCGTTGCGCAACGTCGCAGCGCTCTATCAACTGCGCCACTGCGGCAAGACGATCGAGGACCTCATGGTGGTGTTCGGCTACAAAGAGATCAAGCATGTCCGCGGTTACATGGCCTATCTGCCGCAGGAACTTCGAAAGGCGGTCGACCGCCCGCGTTACCCCTCGTTGATGCAAGACTTGGAGTTTGACGGACTCGATCAGAGCGATCGTTTCGCAGGGCTCCAGGAACTCTTCACAGAGAAGGAAGCCATGAGAGCATAGAATGACTGCCTCCTTGTTTTACTGCTTGTTGCGCAACCTGCCTCAGCGGCGCTTTTCAGCTTAAGCTTCCCAGATCCACCACATCGCACTCGCACCCCTGTTTTTTCGTCGCACCCGGTAGGTTTGATTTATGCCAAACAATCCCAACTCGCAGGGATCACTCTCTCGAATGGAATTTCCAATGTTGTAAAAACGCGGGATCTTACTCAAGGTACTTTGAATGCCATGGGCCAAGGTTTACTCAACGGCGCTACTAACCTCGGTATTGATTTCTTAGGCAAGCAGGCGGGGCTAGATCCTTTTGAACAAGCTCTCTCCGCTCGGGCCATCGTCGGCTTTCTCGACGGAGCCCTTAACCCGAAGAAGACGGTTGGCGCTTCCATCTTTGATGCTTTCAAGAGGTCTACCTTTGACACAGCCACGTTGGGCGGCGATAAAGCCAATGATCCCGTTGCCAGAGCCACCTACCTGGCCAAGATCAATGACTTCTCCAGCATCATCCGACAGCAGGGTCTCACGACAGCCATAGAGACATACGCCGCCACTATTTTTCAACGCCAAGCCATAGAGGACATCTATCGCTTAGGAGGAGTCGCCGACGCCCTGCTTCGCAATGTCACTTATCCGAAGATTGCCGGCGTGGATGTGAAGAAAGTCGCCATCAATTCCCAAGACGCTATCTTCCTGGACCCGATCAACAATGATTTCAAAGGTAGGCAATTTGGATCGGACTATCTGGAGTTCGGCACCTATGGCATTAGCCCCGAGGGGCAATTCAAGTTGAAGGAAGGTTTTGTGCAGACCCGCACAGGAGATTTTTGGATGACCCTCCGCATTCAGGGAGGATTTCCTTTGGGATATTCTTTTGTCCCGAGTTCGGACATATCGGCTCAGCCCACGGTGGTCGTCACCACTGAAGCTCTGAATACGGATGGGACTCTCCGGTCCGGCGTGATCGAAAACAAGGTGACAGGACTCAAGCTCCTTCTCAAGGATAACTGGTTGACTGCCATTTCGGCGCCGACAGCGCCCGGGGAAGCGGATTCGGTGGCCCTTTTAACCAAGGTGGGAGTAAGTCGGCTCACCCCAAATGAGTTGGCCACCGCCATCAACGTTTTCATGTCGAACGGGATTTGCAATGAAAGCTGCGGTCCTCCTCCAGGACTGGAGAGCTGGCAGCAAGAATTCGCTAGGGCCGGGGTAGATCCGAACAGGGTTTTCCTGGCTCCTGCCTATGAAAACGGAAACGCAGCTCGCGATCTTTTCCTATGGCTTGCAGATACTTTGGGAGCAGATCCTGTCACAAATGGCCTCATCACGACATTAGATGCAAGGTTCCTAGCAGATGGGGGCTTACCCTCCGGCAAAGATCGTCTCGCTGTCTTCTACTCAGGTACCGGCAACCCTGGCATTAAAGTTCTTCACCGGAAGGACTACGGGGTTTCCACCTACATGGGAATCGGAACGCCGGAAACACAGAAGAACTTCACCGGCACATCGGTGAAGCGCACGATCAGCATCGTGGGTGAGAATGACTGGGTTGGCCGCCTCTTCGGTGGCGGAGACCCCTTTAAGGGAGTCGATAATCAGTATAGAATCGTTCTGAAGGGCGTAGATCATGTGAACTACAGCTATGATCCATCGAAACCAACTGAGACAGGGACTACGTCTGCAACGTTTATTGCGAAAATCGCGGCTCATTACAACGATGATGCGTGGCTTGGAAGCAAATTGGATAAGTATAAACAACCCGATGGAAGGTACTTCATAGATGCAGCGGAATTTCTCAGGAACAGCGGATCTTAATCTGACCCAAAAGCGTTTCAGTCCTATTTTCCTGAAAACTATAGCTGGTCTGATTGTCGCGTTATTTTCAAACGTCATGCTGGTTACGGAGAATAGCCGGTCGGCCCGCGCCGAGGAAACCGAGCCAAGATCACTTCCGTCAAGTGAAAGTGCGCAGAAAACCAACACCAAGAACCAGCAAGGAGATCCCCAGATCATCATGAGCGTTCCTCCTGAGTGGGCGGAGACCTATAAACAGGAGATGGCGAAGAGTGCTATCTACGATGCACACGAGAAAAAAGGTAACGAATACATGAAGGAAGGCAAGTATGATCTTGCCCTCGCCGAATTTCAAACGACGCTTCAATTAGCCGGGAAATACGACATGATTGGATTTATGTCCGCTCATGAAAACCTTGTCAGAGCGTATGAGGCATTGGAAGAATATCAAAAAGCTCTTGAGCATTTGGCTATTGTGATACGGAATTGGCAGAGCGACTTTACGAGACCCAAGGCTGAACAATGGAAAAACGCCCTGGAAGCCGCCGCCCAAGGTCACTTTGATCAAGCCGTCCAGATCTACGAAACGCTTCTTGCCAAAGCCGAAGATTGGGAACGTCTTCAGATTCAGCAGCGCCTAGATGCAATGAAAGCACGCGCAGCTTCTTCCCAGAAAACACCTTGAAATCTCCGCGGGGCATCTCCGCATTCATAATGTTCACGATTGTCTTGCCGCTTTTTCTGTCCGGAGGTACTACCGGTACCGTTTCCGGGAGTGCCGGGTCTCATGAAAAGTAGCGATGCCTAGAAGACCAAGAGAACTGGTGGACGGCGGCATCTATCACGTCTTCAATCGCGGCAACGATCGAAGGAATCTCTTCCAGGAAGAGGTCGATTACTGCTGCTTCCTCAACCATCTTCGTTCCGCCAAAGCAAAATATGAAGCCGCGCTCTATCATTACTGCTTGATGCCGAACCATTTTCATCTTCTGGTCAAGATACACCACTGCAGAGATCTTGCCGCGTTCATGCACCGGCTTCAGCTTGCCTATGCCCGCTACTTCAAGAAGACCCGAGCTTTTACGGGGCACGTCTTCCAGGAACGCTTCCGAAGCCCTCGAATCCATCAGGAGAGCTATTACCTTCAATGCGGCCGCTACATCGAGAGGAACCCGGTCAAAGCCGGACTTGTCCAGGAAGCGGCGGAGTACCTTTATTCCAGCGCCAGATTCTATGCCATTGGGGAAGACAACGATCTCGTCACTCCCAATCACTATTACCAGCAGATGGGGTGCTCTTATCGGGAGCGAGAGGAGAGATATTCTCAGTTTCTAGCGCTTGATGAGCCCTATACGGAGATGCTGGACGGTGCGCTCACTCGGGTTTGAGCGGCACCTCCGGAAACGGTACTGTGCTGTACTGCGATGTGTCCCCTCGTGTTTGCATCTATTTAAAATTGTTTTAAATGCGGACTTGACAAGGCTAAATCAACCGTCTATATTATTTGAGGTTTTGCGTTAAGTGCAAATTGTTTTGGGTGAGATACATATGAGCAAAGTTTCGATTTTTCTGGCGACTAGCGCGTCGATATCTGGTCCGGCAAGACCCCTGTTACCGGCGCTGGTGTTGATGCTTTTTGCCGGCTGTGCAACGGCAACGCCTGTGTTGGTGCAGTCCCCAAGCTACACGCGTCAAAGCGCCGTTTCTTTCGATGGACAAAAGATTTTTATCCTGAGCCCCAAGATTGTTTATCGGGATGCCTCTTCTGACCGTGAATTGCCCTCGGCTGGCTCTCGCGCCCGTGGTCCCGACTCAGAACTTTTATCGTACGCCCAAGAATCTATCCCACAGCGCGATTTTAGCGTGATGTCATTCAACGATTTGACCTCAGAGGAACAACTCCAATTGGATGGAATTCTATCCACGCTGAAGGAAAGTTCCAACGAGCTGTTCAAGACATGGAAAAAGAGGGAAGACCTGCAGCAGTCGCTCGAAATCCTGAAAGAATCAGTGCATGCCGATGCAGTCCTGGCACAAATTTTAGAGGTGAGGCTGGGTACATCCGGTACCTGGGATCCTGTCGTCAGCGGCGCTGTGACCGCCGGAACGAACAGTTCAGAGGTCAAGATGGGCCTGTTTGAGACTTCAACCGGTAACCTTGTTTGGAAGCGGAGCGCTTATTTTCGCCAAATACCGGAAAGAGGTCTTCTCTATAAGTCACTCCAAATGCTTTATGCGGATTTTCCGCACTCATCCACGGAAAGAAACGGTGAAAAGCCCACATGAAGAAGATGGCATTGTACCTTGCAGCCCTTTCATTCTTTCTCGCAGGTTGTGCCGCAGCGCACGCTCCCCTTGTTCTTGATCCTTCTTTCCGAGAGCGCGGAATCACAAAGATTGCGCTTTTGCCGATCGTTGATCGCCGGAGGGACAGGTCCGCCAACATTGATCTCCAGCAACAAATGAGCGGAAGGGTTCGAAAGACCCTGGAGAAGAAGGGGTATGAAGTCGTAAGCGCTCGAGAAAACCTCCGCGAGGATCCGGAGTCTATGGAACGGCTGATGGAGATGGATCCGCAATTTATCACTTCTCTAGGGCCGGAGGATTCCGATGCGGTTTTAGTGGTCTATGTAGATGACGTGCTCAGCGATTACAAACTGATCGTCTATACCTTTAAGGTCGAATCCACAGCCACATTGGTTTTGAAATCGGACGGCACCGAGCTGTGGCGGGATAAGGGCCTCGGGAATCAGGGCCAGGCAGGATTGATCAGCGGCGCGTTCCAGTTGTGGGATCGGTCCCTGGCGCTCGATACTTGCGTAAGCGCCATGTTTTCATCCCTGCCAAGAACATTGTCAGGCACTTCTCACATTGCTTTACGGCAATCCACTCATGCCGATTCGCGCCAAGCGGCCATTGAAACAGCAGTAGCGAAAGTTTCCAAAAAAGAAGGAGAGACAGAATGAGATTATTTAGGCGATGCGTCGTGATAGCACTGATGTTTGCGAGAGAGGTTGAGTTTGACGACAAAGCCTCGTAACGCGCTGCTTTTCGGGGCAGCCCTTTTCTTCTGCGTAGGTTGCGCTACCACCACGCCGTACGTGGGGCAGGGGCCGCATCCGCAAATTACTCGAGGGGAGCCGATGCCGCTGATCGATGGGATCGGCAATGTGCTCGGGCTGCCCTACAAGATTCTTTTGTGGTCCTGGAAGGTGGATAACCATGCTGTTTCCGAAAAGACCGAGCAGGCATTGGTTGAATTCCTTGCCTCAACATCGGCGGATCCGGCTCTTGCAGATGCCAGGTTCCGCCTTAATCAGTACTCCCCGCTGGACGATCTACACCGCCTGATCATAAACCATCACATGTCCTGGCCGTTCCGCCTCCTGCTGGGTGTGCCCACGACGCTCATCTCGGAAGTCCTCCTGCCAGGCCGGCTCCTCGGTGGCGATCACTACAATCCGTTCACCAATACAGTGCACATTTACTCGGATGATTCGGCAATCACTCTCCATGAAACTGGCCATGCTGAAGATTTCGCAGAGCAGTCGTATCCCGGCGTCTATGCAACCCTTCGGCTCCTTCCGGGTGTGGATCTATACCAGGAGTATATGGCGACGGACAAAGCGATCGAGTACTTTATAGCCACCCAAGACCGGGAAGCAGAGCTCCACGCCTACAGAATACTCTATCCCGCCTATGGAACTTACGTCGGCAACTACGTTGCTCCCTTTGGCAATGTCGCCGGCGCGCTGGTCGGGCATGTTTGGGGGCGCTGTAAGGCTCACTCGAGGGCCAATTACTACAGAATGATTGATGCGGCGCCGACGCCTCAAAAAGCTGTAAGCGACCGGGACGCTGCCATCGATGCGGCACTCGAAACCGCCGGAGTTGCTTTACGCGAGAAGGAACAACCTCCTCAAAGCCCCGTCAGAGAGATCAGTCGGCCCTAGTGGGATTCCGAAGTCTCCATTAAACCTTGTAATATACAACTATTTAGTTGTATACTTGGAATAGATCGAGAAGGACAACGTGCCTGAGTCATATCGCAGTTATTACTTCCAAACAGAGCGCGAGCGTTGTCCAGTAGAGGAGTTTGTCGACAACCTGGATTCGGCTGCTCAGCGGAAATTCTTTGTCAAACGGCAATTGTTGGAAGAGTTCGGCCCTCGTTTGCCGGAACCACATGCCAAATGCTTGGGAGAAGGGATCTATGAACTTCGGTTTTCAGGGAAGGAAGCTGATTTTTACGAATGGTTTTAAGAAACAGACCCAGAAGACGCCTAAAGGCGAGATCGCATTGGCGATTCAGCGGCAACGAGCTTATCGTAGCAGTCAGCATGGCCGATGAGGAAGGAGGAAGCCGTGAAATCTATGTTGCGGAGTGTAGGGGATCATCTCAAAGAGAAGTTGAAGGATCCTCGTTTCCGGGAATTGTACGAGCTTGAAGGGGAAAAATCGAAGATTGTTTCCTTGATTATAAAGTTTCGCCTAGAACACCGCTTGACCCAAGGGCAATTGGCGAAGAAGGTAGGAGTTACCCAGCAACAGATCTCCAAGATTGAGCAGGGTGAGTTTAGCAGCCTTGCCACTGTCCAAAGAGTGTTGCTTGCGATCGGGCATCACATGGTTGTACGAGCTGTTCCGCTGGAGCCCCGATTGCGGCGAGTATTTCAGGCTGCGGCTTGAAGAGCCCTAGTGGAATTTGGCTGCGAAACACTCTGATTCAGAAAGCGGTGGCTTTGTATCTTCGGGTGGCCGGGAAGAAGAGCTTGAATGAGCTTCTGAAAGAAGGCTATGTCGAGATGGCCGAAGAGGCCACAGCGGTCACCCAGGTCTTTCGAGTTCTCAATCAGGAAGTCCTCAAGTATGTCGAGTAGTCGAGACGATTAAAGTCAGCCTCGGCCTCGTCTAGGAAAGGGAGGTTGACCAGGAAGTTCAGCGGGGTTTGGGGGGGCGGGAGGCGCGGTGGGCGAGAGCCTCTTTGACCGTCTGCAGTACCTCTTCCATCTGCAATGGTTTGCGCAGGAAGGCGAAAGCCCCAAGCTGTTTGCTCTCCGCCTCGATTGCTTCCGATTGGTGGGTTAAACCGGTGATGACGATTGCCGCAACGTCAGGGTCAATTTCCCGAGCTGCTTTCAAGAACTCCACCCCGGACATTTTGGGAAGCTTGTAGTCAATCAGGAGGACATGCGGGTGGGAGGTTTGCACACACCGCAGGGCGTCGGCGCCGTTGGTTGCCGTGAATACTTGGTAGCCATTGAGCTCAAAAGCCCACTTAGTTGTTTCCAGGATTTCCGGCTCGTCATCGACAAGTAAAATGCTTTCCTTCTCCATTCTCAGGAGACCGCGGCCGGCTCAACACCCTCGACGAGCTGTTCCAATTCCTCCAAACGAACAGGTTTTACACAGTAGGCATCGGGCGGAGTGGATTTGAGCATGGAATGAGGATACTCTGCTTCTGCCCACTCCGTCAACAGGATGATCCGGCTTTGTGGAGAAATCTTCCGGATCTGGCGGATCAATTCGGCATCTTTGAATTCGGGCAGGGGAAGGTTCAGCAGCACCACGCGGGGATGGAGCCGGCCGACCAGTGCCACTGTTTCTTCAGCGCTCGCCGCGATCCATGCTTGGCCCCCCTTTGTTGTGAAATATTCCTTCAATGCGAGAGCCACCTCGGCCTCCTCTTCCACAATCAGACAGCTTTCCAGACCGTGGTGGACACGGAGGGGCTGGCCGCCAACAGCAATGGTGAGGGCATCTTCAAACACCTCCTGTGCCAGCCGGGCGAACCGGCATGGTTTTGGGAAGGGCCGCAGAACAAGGTCAGGCCGCATCCGTCCAGATCGGCGGCTGATGACTTCGAAACCCCAGCTCGTAAAGAAGCTCGATAAAGTAGCCACGACCTCCACTTCTTCATCCTGGATCAACAATTTGAGCCGCCGGTGCGTCGGTCGGAGGGAGATCCATAATTGTTCCAGATCCCGTAAAGTTTTGCTCTCAACGGAGGCAAGGGTTTGCGCATAGGTTGGAAGACCGCGGCGATGCCGTTCCATCGCGCTGACGATACTCAATCCAAAAAGTGTCAGGTAAAGTGTTTCACTGTCATCGTATTCGCCGGCGAGTGGCGGGCCGATCATCATGAATCCCCAGAGGGTATCATTCACCAGGATCGGGGCAACGAGGGCTGTCTGCAGCATGTCCAGTTCGGCAAGAAAGGTTTCGGCTTCCTGTGCGGAGAGACCGGCCAAGTTCAGCTTCGATCGGACCAGCACCCCATGTTCCGAAAGCCAATGCGGCAGTAAACTCGCTGCAGAAATTTGAATCGGGGCAGGGCCAAGCGAGGCAACGCGATGAAAGCTTTCATTATCCCATCGGTAAATCGCTGCCTGTTGCGTCTTGAGGATCCAGCCAGCGTAATCGGTCAGAGAAACTTCCGCAATCTCCGGGGCAGCAGCGGAAGAGGCCGCTTGGTGGGTCATTAAGATGGTGGGCTCCTGGCCGCATACAGCTACCAGCGCCTCCCGGAATTGCTCCAGCGCCGCCAGCCGCTCCGGCCGATTCAGTGCTATTGCGCCAAGCCGGTCCCTCTCAAATCGTCGCCATCGCTCCGCCGCATTATGCATCCAATCTTTCCAGAAGGGCAGGTAGCTTCAACGTGAAGGTGGTTCCCGCGCCATAGGTGGAATTGGCCATGATCGTTCCGCCGTGTTGCTCGAAAATCCGTTGGATTACGTAAAGCCCGAGCCCGGTTCCTTTCTCCGTCGTTGCTTTCGTCGTGAAGAAGGGGATGAACAGATTCGCCAACTCCTCCTTGGTGATCCCAATGCCGTTGTCCGATACTTCCAGCACCACCCAGGATTTCTCCTTGCCCGGCTCCAGGTGCACCCGGAAGTGGAGCTTCCCTCGATAAGGCATAGAATCCTTCGGGCTCGGGCCGATCTGCTTCTCCTGAATCATCTCCGCTTTCTTCTGAATGGCATCGTAGGCGTTGGTCACCAGGTTGAACAGACTATCCGCCAATTGGTTCAGGTCCCCTTTCACCTGAGGAATGTCCTGCGGAATCTCCTGCACCACATCCACCAAGCTCAGGTTCACCCGGTAAGAGACCACCTCCAGCGTGGTGGCAATAATCTGGGCCACACTCACAGGACGATACTCCTGCGCCGGTCGGGAGAATTTCAGGATGGTTTTTACGATGTCGCCGCCGCGCAGGGCATTCTCTTCGATCTTGGTCAGCGTTTCCAATGTTCGCGCCCAGAACTCCCGCAGCCGCTCCGCCTCGATCGACGTTGGGTCCAGATCCTTCAACGTCGCCTTCAGCGTCCCAGCCAAAATCGTCAGCACATGGAACCGGTTGTTGATCTGATGGCTCATCCCACCGGCCATGTGACCTAAGCTGGCCATCTTCGCCGTCTGGAACAGGTCTGTCTGGGTTCGCTTCAGCTCATCGTAAAACTGCGCGTTCTCAATCGCCAGCGCCGCCTGATTTGCCAGCACTTGAAACACTTGGAGGTCATCGTGGGTGTAGAGGGCTCCGGATTTCTTCTCTCCCAGAACAAGAAATCCCAGACAATGATCCTCGACGAAGCTAGGCACAACGACCGCAGCATCCAAAGACTTAAGCGCTGAAACAATATTTTCCACACCTAGAATTTTACTCTCAGAGAGAAGCTGAAGTTCCTCAGTCACAATCGGCGTTCGGTGCTGATGAAAATATTTTGGCAATGGGTCCGCTTCTTCAAAGGTGGGAACTTGCTTGTCATCCCATTGTCTCGAAGCCGTCAACACAAAGCGTTTCGATCGGTCATTCCACAGGTAAATAGCTGCATGTTTGAGCCGCACCTTTTGTGTCAGTAGGTGGACGACCAAGTTGAGCAATCGATCTAGTTCCTTGATCAGCGTCATGCCCTGCGATGCCTGTCGCAAAATAGCTTGATAGCGCTTTTGCTCTGCGTAGAGGCGATCCTCCGCCCGTCGCTGTAGGGCCAAATAAAAAAATGGGCAGCAGGAAGCGAGAAGTGCATACATGGCTACTAAGACTGGGATAAGTTCAGGCTGCACCTGTATTAGGCGGTAAAGTGGTTTTTGATACTGTGAAAAAGTCACGAATGGAAGTCCCAACAAAGATGTGTAAACCGTGATTAGGATCACTGTACGAGCAATTGCGACGCGGAGATCCATAAGTCGGTATTTAATGATGGCAAAGGCGATAATTCCGGAGTAGCTAATTACCAGAAAATCATGCGGGACTATCTCTGGAATGCCGAAAGCCGAACCAAAGTGCATGACGCCGGCTAAGAATGCCAAGATAAAAGCAAGACCGATGTACTTTAAATGCTCACGGAAGTGACCTGTGGACTGGTGATATAGCCGAAAAAGTCGATGGGAAGCATGGAAGTACATATAACCGAAATATAGGACAAAGAAAAAATAGAGCAACCCGGGTCTAATTACTGCATAGGGTGCATTGGCAACAACTTCTCGAATAAATACGGGACTAGCTATAAAAGCCAGGAAAAAAAGTGCAGCGATGTAGGACGATCGGAGGACGGCTCTCTCCTTCTGCTCATGTGCGATCCGCATCGTATGGAGCATAAATTGGAAGAAGAGAGAAGGAACAAAAAGGGCTGCTACATAAACAAGGCGAGCTCGATTTAATGCTTCTGCCTGGTCAGAAGCTCGAATGGTAAGGTATGGGAAAAGTGTCCAGATCCCAATGAGGAAGGTGACGGCAGAGAAAGAGCGGCGCTCANCATTGCGGCCACTCTTGAAATAGACAAAGAACGATAGACCACCGCAGAAGATTGCAGCGAGAAGAGAAGAAACAGCGTAAAGGTTCACCTAGGCTTTAATGGTGAT
>JGI1358J11329_10003466_pt1 | contig 11749 bp, 10 predicted proteins | sample Subgroupgradi54m_FD_11329 | JGI IMG/M metagenome (IMG submission 11329)
CGTACCGAGAGTTCGAATCTCTCCCTCTCCGTTCTTCTACGCCCCCGCATTTTCATGCGTGGGCTTCGAAGCAACGGCGTTCCTCCTTGCTACGGCATCTTTTGTGGGGCGTAGAAGAACGCCGCTGCGAAGCGCCACCGAAGTCTTTCATTGTTGAGGCGCGAAGCAGGGCGATGAATAATGTATGTATACGGTCTATATCCTAAGAAGTATTAACCATCCAGGTCGCCTTTATATCGGGCTGACAACAGATTTAGAGGAACGGCTGGCTGCCCATAATGCCGCTTCATCAACTTACAGCAAACGCTACAGCCCTTGGGAACTTGAGGTGAGCATTAACCTCAAGGATAAGAAGGCAGCTGAAGATCTTGAGAAATATTTGAAGACTGGGTCCGGATTTGCTTTCTTGAAGAAACGGTTGTTGCCTCAGAGGCAGAACGTAGTTACTGCGAAGCCCCACTGAAGTTTTTAGTTCGCAGGGGCGTAGCAGAAGGCTTGAGTAGAAAAGGATCCGAACTCAGAAGGAAGTGAATTATGAAAGAATCAATAATTTGAATCAGTGGCCATGACCTACCTTCCCTTTGCCCGCAAATACCGTCCGCAGACGTTCGCCGACCTGATCGGTCAGCCGCACGTCACCACGACGCTGACGCGGGCGTTGGAGGGCCAGCGGATCACTCAGGCCTACCTCTTCGCCGGCCTGCGCGGAGTGGGCAAAACGTCCGCAGCCCGCATTCTCGCCAAGTGCCTCAACTGCGAGAAGGGCCCGACTGCGACACCCTGCAACCGCTGCGCGAGTTGCACGCACATCACCGCCGGCAACAGTCTCGATGTCATCGAAATTGACGGCGCCTCCAACCGCGGCATCGACGAAATCCGCAGCCTCAGGGACACCGTGCCCTTTGCCCCGACGAGCGGGCCCTACCGCATTTACATCATTGATGAAGTCCACATGCTCACCATGGAGGCATTTAACGCGCTGCTCAAAACCCTGGAAGAGCCGCCCGCCCACGCGAAATTCATCTTTGCGACCACCGCGCCGAATAAAATCCCGGTCACCATCCTCTCGCGCTGCCAGCGTTTTGACTTCCGCCGCATTGAGCCCGCCACCATGGTGGAGGCGCTTGCCCGGCTGGCGAAGGCTGAGAAGTTGACGGTTGATGAGCCCGCGCTCTATGCCATTGCCCGCGCCTCCGACGGCAGCGTGCGCGACGCGGAAGTGATCCTCGAGCAGTTGGCGAGCTTCGTGGAGAGCGCGATCCATGAGACGGACGTCACCGCCCTGCTCGGGGCCATGGAGTCGGAAGCCCTATTCTCGTGGGCCCAAGCGATCTTGGATCACAACGCCCCGGAAGCGCTTGCGGTGCTCATGGGCCAACTGGATCTGGGCAAGGAACCTCCCCAGCTGCTCGCCGGGCTGCTGCGGCATTTGCGCAATCTGCTCATCATTCGCAGCACCGCGGAAGCCCCCTCGCGCGACGCGATGATTGCGCGGCTCATTGATGAGCCGGCAGAGCGGCTGAAACGGCTTGAGGCTCAGGCAAGCCACACGGTCCCGCAAGAGCTGTTGTTGCTCCTTCAAGTGGTCAGCGGGGCGTATGAACTGGTCCGCCGCAGCCCCATGGCGCAGACCATTCTTGAGTTGGTGGTCATTAAGCTTGCGACGCGCGAAGAGTGGCAGTCGCTGGATCAGATCAGCCGTCGATTAGAACAGTTGAGCCGCGGCGCGCCGCCGTCTGGTCCTTCGCAGAAGCCGGTGAGTGCTGCACCGACGATCGCACAGGCGCCCAAGCCAGCCGCATCAGCCGCGAAACCCCCGACTGTCACTCCCGTGAGTGCTCCCGCGCCCACCGTCGCCACACGCAACGCTTCGGAGGCGCTGGTGGAGCAGTGGCCCGTCTTTCTTGAGCGGCTCGGCGCGCAAAAAATGTCGCTGGCCGCCTACCTGGCCGATGCCAAACCGATGCACCTTGAGAACGGCACGCTGACCATCGGGCTGCCTGGCTTTGTCTTGCATCAAGAGGTGCTGACGGTGATTGAGAATCGCCGGCTGATTGAACGGCTCCTGGGGGAGTTGCTGCAGGCGTCCGTCAGCGTACAGTATGCAACCTTGCCGGAGCCCGAACCGGGCGAGGCAGCGGCGATCTCGCACGCGGTGGATATCTCCTCGCCGTCCATCGTCCAAGACATCGTGAAGTTGTTTAATGCCACCGTCCTCAATCAACCGCCTCGGGCGACCTGATGGCGTACGCGCGGCCGCTGGTGCGGCTATTGGAAGCGCTCGAGAAGCTGCCCGGCGTAGGACCTCGCTCCGCCGAACGGATGGCGTTTTATCTCTTGCGGACGTCGCGGGAGGAAACGCGTCAGCTCGCCCAAGCCATCGCGGATGTGCGGGACCACCTGCGTTTTTGTGAAGTCTGTTTCAATCTGAGCGAGGCCCAGCGGTGCACGGTCTGCCAAGATCCCTCGCGGGATCCCTCCATGGTCTGCGTTGTGGAAGAGCCGAAAGACGTGCTCGCGATCGAGAAGACCGGCGCCTATCGTGGCCTCTACCACGTCCTGCTCGGCGCGATCGCCCCGCTGGATGGCATCGGGCCGGAGCTCCTGAAAATTGACGAGCTCATGCGGCGGCTGTCGGATGAGACCATTCAAGAAGTGATCGTGGCGACCGACGCGGATAAAGATGGAGAAACGACCGCAGCGTATTTGTCGACACTGATTCGCCCGAAAGGCCTGAAACTGACGCGGATCGCCTCCGGCATCCCCGTCGGCAGCCATCTTGAATACGCCGACCAGGCGACCCTCGCAAAGGCCTTAGAAGGCCGGCGCGACCTCTAAGAACTGACGAACGGTCCCGCGGGGTACGTGCGGCGGGATCGAGGATTTCACGTGAGATATGTACGGCTCATTCCGGCCGGCGTTCGGCCGGGTGTGGTACAATCGTGGTGCGTTTTCCACGGTGTTCTTTGGCATTCCCCGGTAGCTCAGTTTCCGCCGCACCGTCTTCCGATGGGCGGACCCGCCCCTAACGAGAATATGAGGCGGGGGTAGAGCGGCCATGTATTCCGTATATGTGCTCCGAAGTCTACGAAATGGTAAACAGTACATTGGCTGGACGCGCAAGACCGTCCTTGAGCGCCTCCGACAGCATCGAAGTGGCAGCACTCGCTGGACGAAGCAGAACGGGCCATTCGAAGTGGTCTACGAGGAGCATTACTCTGACGCTGCCGAAGCGCGACAGCGCGAACGATATTTGAAAACCGGCTGCGGCCGGGCAGATATGACCAAGCTTATTCCCCGGTAGCTCAGTTTCAGCCCAGTCAGATGACTAGGGGCTGATCCGCCCCTGACTTAGGCGATGGGGGCGGAGGTAGAGCGGCTGACAGCTGGCGACAATCAAGATTGCCGAGTTTATTCCCCGGTAGCTCAGCTGGTAGAGCGGCTGACTGTGCGCGTTGCGCAGCTTTCCGTCGAAAGGCGGATTGAAACTGCGGGTGAATTCAGGGAAGCCTAAACCTCTCGGGGCATGGTAATCCTGAGCGAAGCCCCCGAGATTTCGCGTTGCTTCGCAACGCACCGGGGGAACGTGCAGAGACTAAGCGCCCGCCACCTGTACCCGCGACTCCATCGGGATGGTGAAGAGATAGTCCAGGCCTTGCGGAAACGCAGGGGCACACTGTAATCAGCATGTCGGAGGTTCGAGTCCTCCCCGGGGAGCCATTCTTGTTTTGGGCAAAACATTGCCCAGAGCGTGACGGCGGCATCAGGAGCGAAAATCCGATGCCGCCGTTAACGCTTCTCGGAGGGAGAGGCGCTGCCGCGCAGCCGTCAAGGCGGGGTCGTAGGTAATCTGCGCTTCAGCGCCTTTGATCTTGACGGACACCACGAGGTACTGCACCACCTGCTTCTTGGCCCAGGAGGACTCATCCTGCAGCAGCTTCGCGTAGAACTCCACCAGCTTCTCGATATCCTGTTCTGAGGCGCGGACGGACTTCGCGGCCAACGTGGCCTTGAGTTGATCGCGCTCCTGCTCCTTGCTGGCCCGTGTGGTCTCAAGCTGATGGATGCGCGGGGCGAGGTCTTCAAACTTGAAGTCCGCGTGCTGTTCGATGAATTGGTAGAGCCTGCCGCGTCGCCTGGCAATGTCCTCGATCTCCCGCTCCAGCTCGGCCACACGCGTCGCCAACTTCTCGAGTTCGTCGTTCGCCAGGTTGTTGCGGGTCTTGATCAGCTCGACAATCGTCTCACGCGTCGTCAGGCGGGATTTGAACTCTTCCAGCACGATCCGCTCCAGCACCGTGGCGTTGAGCGAGGGCTGTTGGCAGCCGGTGGCCCCTGTCCGCCGCTGGGTGTTGCACACGTAGTAGCGGTAGCGCCGGCCTCTCGAGTGGGCCGAGACCCCCACGAAGTTCGCCCCACAGAAGCCGCACGTGATCAATCCGGAGAGCAGATAGTCGCTCCCGACGGCCCGCGGATGCTTGCGTTCTCGTCTGCGACTGCTCAACAGCTCCTGGACATGCGCCCAGGCTTGGCGGTCAACGATTGGCTCATGCGCGTCCTTGATCGTGATGGGCTCCATCTTCCAGTCCATGGGGCGCTGCCGCCGGTTCACTTTCTTGCCGAAGGTGGCATCCCCGCAATACTTCTCGTTGCGGAGGATGAGCAGAATCACGTTCTTTGTAAAGCGGCGACCGCCGCGAAATCGCACGCCTTCGGTGTTCAGCAAGTGCCGAATCGCCCCCACCCCTCGGCCAGTGCGGTAGAGCGAGAAGATCTGGCGCACGATCTCCGCCTCGGCCGGCTCGATGACCAGCTTCTTCTTGGGGCCTTTCTCGGTGTCGATCGCCACGGGCTTGAACCCAAACGGCGCGTGGCCGCCGTTCCACCAGCCGTGCCGGGCATTCTCCGCCATGCCCTTGAGGCTCTCGCGGGCCAAGTTCAAGCTGTAAAACTCATCCATGCCTTCGAGCATCGCTTCGAGCAANACCTCGGTAGGATCTCCAGACCCGATGATCGGCTGTGTCGCAGAAATCACCTTGACGCCCTTGCGCCGCAGCAGCGACTTGTACTTGATCGAATCATACCGGTTCCGCGCGAACCGATCAAGCTTATGCACCAGGATCACGTTGAAGGGCGGGTTCTTCCCGGCGGCTTCCGCGATCATCGCCTGAAACGCCGCCCGGTCGTCCGACGTGCCCGACCGCGCTTCGTCCACGAACACCTTGTAGAGGTTCCACTGCTGCTTGACGGCGAAGTTCAAACACTCACGCCGCTGCGCCTCAATCGACATCGAGTTGCGCTGGGACTCAGACGAGTACCGGCAGTAGACGGCGCACCGGAGCAGTGTGCCGCTGTGGCCGTTCGTAACCAATGTGGATGCGGAGGGTTGCTGTGACTCCATTTTGGTGCCGTACCCTGGCATAGCCCCTCAGCAGGGTCAAGTTCTTTCTTCGAATCGCCTGTTGGCTCTGTTATAATCTGTTAAAGCTCACCGGGAGGCCCTGGACATCATGAAGCAGATCGAGACCCTGACACCCAACGAGATCGCGAAGATTCTCAGAATCCATCCCTTTACGGTCACCCGCCTGGCTCGAGAAGGCAAAATTCCTGCCTTCAAAGTCGGCGGCATCTGGCGGTTTCGGAGGGACCAATTTGAACGGTGGATAGATCAGCGTACAACAGGTACTACCAAGCGGATTAAGCGATACCATTAGGAGTACCTCTGGAATTTGGAAAAGGTGTTATGCAACCAGACCTGTGGAAGATATTTGAGAATGTAAATCGCTGGCTTGAATACGGGGAGCGAAAGAATGCTTACGTTCTGACGTTCGTAGCAGCCGAACTTGCGCTGGTGAAGTTTTTCGACTTATCCCTCCAGCACTGGCAGACAGTTACCAGCTTGGGTATTTTGGGGCTCTCGCTGCTACTGACCATCCTCTCCTTCCTGCCGAAGACTCGCATTCCAGATGCCATCTATTTCCTCGCCACGTCCTGGATCAGGCCACACAAGACCGACAATCTCCTATTCTTTGAACACATCGCCAGATATTCGGTGAGCGACTATATATCTGCATTACAAGAGCATTACTCGACAACTCCCGCAATCAAGGGCAACCGGTATTTGGAAGACCTGTGTAACCAGATTGTAGTCAATGCGGGTATCGCTGCCTCAAAGTTCCGAGCGTTTCGTGTCGTGACAGGATCGACGTTCATCGCCCAGCCTTTCTTTGTCTGGGCCGTTATCAAGAGCTTTCGATGAGCTTGAACCAGCTACTCCTTGACATAAACGATGAGTCGAAAACGATTCTTTCTCCCGCCTTCACCACAGATGTCACCCAGGCATATATCTTGCCGAGCGTTGACGACCAGGATATTACTTTTGAGAACTTCGACGACAAGACCAAGAAGGTCAAGTGGGTTGAGACGTGCGTCCTGCACATTGATTTGAGGCAATCCACCCAACTGAACTTAGAGCAGAACCCCCAAACACTCGCCAAGCTTTACTCTTGCTTCATTCGAGGAACCATCAAATGCGCTGAATACTGGGGTGGGAAGGTTCGGAATATCGCTGGTGATAGGGTGATGATTCTGTTTGACCCGAAGGATTGTTTCAAGAACGCCGTGAACGCTGCTATTCTGCTACACACGTTCTCCAAGTTTATTCTGAGGCATCATTTCCGAACCGCTATTATCGAATGCGGTATCGGCATAGACTACGGCAAGATGTTAGCCACGAAGGTTGGCACGATAAGGCGAGGCACAGAAACGTCGGGTGGAGAATCAAAGACGCTCGTCTGGCTCGGTAGGCCAGCCAATGTCGCTTCGAAGCTGGCTGATATTGCCAATAAGACGTTCTCAAGATTAAAGATAGCTGTGGGTTATTACTATCCATTCACGAATCAGTTTTCCGAGTATGAGGAGGAGGTCGTAGACTTTTTCGACAAGGTGCGGATGACAGGTTCTTATCCTATCGTGGCTCAACTTGAACCTTACGCTTATACGTTTGGGAAAAAGTTAGTTTCATACGGTTACCAGCCGATTCTTATGACAAAGTCGGTATTTGATGGGTTCAAAGCTGCTTGCCCGACGGACAAGAGCGTCGCTGAAAAGTGGTGGAAGGCCAGGAGTGTCAACGTCGGTGGCTATACGGGGGTTATTTACGAAGGTGACGTCATTTTTACCTTTGGTCAACAGCTTCAACAGGCCAGGTAGGGATGCCTAAGACTAAAATCAAATCGCACAAGGAAGACGTTAGGTCGAAGATCACTCAGGCGGTGGAGAAATTGGCTCAGTTTGCAAAGAAGAGCCAAGAACAGTATACAGAGGCTTCCTGAGCAGAAGGCTGTCTTCAGGAAATCTCTAGACTGTCCCTAAGTTGTCCGAGAGGATGATATAGATATGGCACGCAAGAGAACGATAAACAAGAACGCCGGCAGCCCGAAGCGCCCGATTGAAACCTACGAGCACAAGGGCAAGCGGCGGGCCAACAACCCGCCGGTCGGGCTGGTGACGCCGGAGACCGACCCGGACGCGGGCAGGGAAAAGGCCTATGCCTACGACCCGCACCTGGACCCGCAACTAGTCTGGGCGGGTAAAGCCGAGCACGCTTCCTTTGAAGTGCCCACCCGCTCGCTGCACGTCCACGAGCGCATTGACCCGCGCACCATCATTGAGGCGGTGCGCAGGCGCAACGGCGACGGGGCGAACAAGCAGCTCCATTTCTTCGGCCAGTGGGAAGAAAGCCCACCCCTGCGCCAGGCCGTCGAGTTCTACCAACATGCCCACGACTGGTCGAACCGCCTCATCGCCGGCGACTCGCTACTGGTGATGAACTCCCTGCTCGAAAAAGAGGGCATGGCCGGCAAGGTTCAAATGATCTACATTGACCCGCCCTACGGCATCAAGTACGGCTCTAACTTCCAGCCCTTCGTCAACAAGCGCGATGTGAAGGACGGCAAGGACGAAGACCTGACCGCCGAGCCGGAGCAGATCCGCGCCTTCCGCGATACCTGGGAACTGGGCATCCACTCCTACCTGACCTACCTGCGCGACCGCCTGCTGCTGGCCCGCGAACTGCTCACCGAATCTGGCAGCGTCTTCGTCCAGATCAGCGACGAGAATGTGCATCACGTGCGCGAGTTGATGGATGAGGTGTTCGAGAGCGAGAATTTTGTGTCGTTGATAACCGTGAAGAAGACAAACCCTTTAGGCGCGTCTGGACTTGGAGCTGTGTCGGATTACGTGCTGTGGTACGCACGAAGTGCTGATAACTTGAAGTTTCGGCGTGTGCTATTGGAAAAGAAAGTTGGGCGAGACGGGGTCACAGGGTACTCGTGGGTCGAGTTGCCGGACGGAACCCGTCGACGACTAAAGAGTGAGGAAATCGATCGCATCGGGGAATTACCATCTGAGTGGCGATTGTTCGCGCCAACCAAGCTTACTGCCGCAGGTCTTACCCCAAGCTGCGTGTATCCGTTTCAATTCGACGGGAAGACGTACACGCCACGTTTCGGCACGAGTTGGCGAACAAACTCGGAGGGCATGAAACGTGTTATCGCTGCACGGCGACTTATCCCACTGGGCGACGCCATCTACCAAGTCATGTATTTCGATGACTATCCGGTAACGGAGTTGACTAACCTTTGGGCGGATACACGTGGCGAGATGGATATGCAGTATGTCGTTCAGACTTCTCGTGTCGTCATCCAACGCTGTCTCCTGATGACGACCGACCCCGGCGATCTGGTCTTCGACCCGACCTGCGGCAGCGGCACTACCGCCTACGTGGCCGAGCAGTGGGGTCGGCGCTGGATCACCTGCGATACCTCGCGCGTGGCGCTCACCCTCGCCAAACAGCGACTGATGACCGCCGTCTTCGACTATTACGAACTGGCCCACCCGGAGGAAGGCGTGGGCAGTGGGTTCAAATACAAGACCGTGCCGCACGTCACGCTCAAATCCATCGCCAACAACGAGCCGCCCGGACAGGAAACGCTCTACGACCAGCCGCTGCTGGACCGCAAGCGGACGCGCGTCAGCGGCCCCTTCACCGTTGAGGCCGTGCCCGCCCCGGCGGTCAAGTCGGTAGAGGATGTTCTCGAAGATTCCCCTCAAGAGGCGGATGCCTCAATCGCCCGCTCCGGCGAAACCCTGCGTCAAACAGAATGGCGCGATGAACTGCTGCGCGTGGGCATCCGGGGCAAGGCGGGTCAGCACATCCGCTTTGCCCGGTTGGAGCCGCTGCCCGGCTGCCGCTGGCTGCACACCGACGGCGAAACGAAAGACGATCAGACCAAGCGCATCGTCGTTTCTTTCGGCCCGGAGCACGCCCCTCTGGAACAGCGGCAAGTGGCCCACGCCATCGAGGAAGCTCAAACGCTAGTGCCCAAGCCCAAGCTGATCGTCTTTGCCGCTTTCCAGTTCGACCCCGAAGCGGCCAAGGACATTGATGAGACCAACTGGCCGGGAGTGACCCTTCTCAAGGCGCAGATGAACGCCGACCTGCTGACTGACGACCTGAAGAAGAAACGGGCCAGCAACGAATCCTTCTGGCTCATCGGCCAGCCCGACGTACGGCTGGAGCAGATCGCCAAAGGCGAGGACAAGGGCAAATGGCGCGTCAGTGTGGAGGGCTTCGACTACTACAACACCAAGACCGGCGGCATCGAATCGGGCGGCAGCGAGCGGATCGCCGTCTGGCTGATGGACACCGACTACGACGGGCGCAGCCTCTACCCGCGCCAGGTCTTTTTCCCGATGGCGGGCGAAAACGAAGGTTGGGCGCGGCTGGCGAAGAACCTGAAAGCCGAGATTGATGAAGACCTGATCGAAGCCTATCGCGGCACGGTGTCACTCCCCTTTGCGCCGGGCGAGCACAAGCGCATCGCTATCAAGATCGTGGACGACCGGGGGATCGAGAGCCTCAAGGTGATGGAGGTGGAATGATGGCGCAGAGCACCATTGACCGCCTGATCATCAACTCGCCCTATGAGGAACCGGCGCGCCACTGGCGCTACGAGCGCGAGACGCGGCTGTTCTCGCTTGAGGATGGCCGCCGCCCGGCGGGCTATGTCGTCGCCTCGGAAAGCTCCAAAGCCTTTGACGATCCGGGTATTTTCATCGAGATTCCGCTGGTCAACCAGATTCGCCCGCGCGTCAAAGCCTGGCGCGAGGCGGGCTATCCGGGTGTGAGCAGCATCACCAAACGCCTGCTGGAGCATTGGCGCGACCCGGAGGAGTTCGAGAGCCGCCGCTTTTTCTTCTGCCAGTTGGAGGCGGTGGAAACGCTGATCTGGCTAATCGAAGCGCCCGCCGCCGAGCGGGTGGGCATCGAGATACCGGGCGACGGCGGCGCGTTCGTCCGCCAGTGCTGCAAGATGGCCACTGGTTCTGGCAAGACCATCGTCATGGCCATGGTGATCGCCTGGCACATCCTCAACAAGGTGACCTATCCGCAGGATGCGCGCTTTTCCCGGAACGTGCTGGTGATGGCTCCAGGGTTGACGGTGAAAAGCCGGCTGGCCGTGCTGGAACCTTCGGCGGAAGGAAACTACTACGAGGCGTTCCGCATTGTGCCGGCGGGTCTGCTGGACAAGCTGCGCCAGGGCAAGGTGCTGATCCGCAACTGGCATGTCCTGAGTTGGGACAGCGAAGAGCAGATCAAGAAGCGGCGCAGCGTGGACAAACGCGGCGGCAAGAGCGACGAAGCCTACACCCGCGAAGTGTTGCAGGAGATGGCCAACGCCCAAAACCTGCTGGTGATCAACGACGAGGCGCACCACGCTTGGCGCATCAACCCGGAAGCCGAGGGCAAGTATCTGCGCAGCCGCGACCTGAAGGACAGCGCCGAAGAAGCGACGGTCTGGATCGGCGGGCTGGATCGCATCCACCGCACGCGGGGTATCCTCAGGTGCTACGACTTTTCCGCCACGCCCTTCACCCCGTCGGGCAAAAAGAGTTCCGGGGAGGCCCTGTTCGGCTGGATCGGGAGCGACTTCGGACTGAACGACGCCATCGAATCGGGCTTGGTCAAGACCCCGCGCGTGGTGGTGCGCGACGACGCTGTGCCGGACGCAAAAACCTACAAATCGCGCCTCTACCATATCTACAACGACCCGGACGTCAAGGACGACCTGAACCGCCCGGCGAAGTCGGAGGAGCCGCTGCCCGACCTGGTGTTGAATGCCTACTACCTGCTCGGCTACGACTGGCGTGAAGCCTACCGGGCGTGGGAAAAAGCGGGCTTGCCGACGCCGCCGGTGATGATCACGGTCTGCAACCGCACCGAGACCGCAGCGCGGGTCAAGCACGCCTTTGATTCACGGCGCATCCACATTGACGAGCTGTGCGATCCTGAGCGCATCCTGCACATTGATTCCAAGGTGCTAGATCAGGCCGAGGCGCAAGAAGAACCGGTTGGGATGCTATCCGAACCGGAGGAAAGCGCCGAAGACGAGGAAGCGCTGGAACGCAAGCTGACCAAAGCCCAGCAGGCGGAACTTTTGCGCCGGACGGTGGACACGGTGGGGCGCGCGGGGCAACCGGGCGAGAAAATCCAGAGCGTGATTTCGGTGGGCATGCTGAGCGAGGGCTGGGATGCCAAAACCGTGACCCACATCATGGGCTTGCGCGCCTTCAGCAGCCAGTTGTTGTGCGAGCAGGTGGTGGGGCGCGGCCTGCGGCGCACCTCCTATGAAACCAACCCGGAGACGGGGCTGTTCGAGCCGGAATATGTCAACATCTTTGGGGT
>JGI1358J11329_10003468_pt1 | contig 11747 bp, 12 predicted proteins | sample Subgroupgradi54m_FD_11329 | JGI IMG/M metagenome (IMG submission 11329)
TACGGAGGGAGACGCCTTTTTAAAAATTTACCGTCATACGACGACTGCTCCGCTTCGCCGGGTTGCTAATTTTGTAAAAAGTGTCTCCCTCCGCTGGTTGCCCTGGTTTTTAATTGGCGTTTGGCAATAGAGGTTCAAACTATTCTGAAATAAAAACGATAGGTGACTCTATTTACAAGCGAAAATTTTTAATATACAATAATGTCAGTTTTTTATACTCAAAAGGGGAAACAATGATTACATTCAAAGGATATCCTCAAGATGGCGGTCTCTATACTGGATATGATGTAGTCCGTGATGGACAAAAAATCGGCTTCATTGATGTGTGTGGTATATTTCGTAAAGATACGGATGACATTGTATTAACAGTAGAGGAGAAGAATATTATTGGGCAGATGTGCAAAAGAGTGCATGAAATGCCAAGTGAATATGGTTGCTTGGGAGTTGGAGAAAGTCCGGCGAGCTCCCTTGATGAGCTTATTCGGAGAAACAATATCCGACACGACCTCGACTAAAGCGAGGTTTTTATTTTAGGGAGAGTTTGAATTTCTCTTGCTAAACATAACCTATCTAACAAAAGCAACCGGCGGAGGGGGTGTGCCTTTTTAAAATTTAGCAAATATTTTTAAAAGGTACACCCCGCAGTCATGCATGGAGGTTGTGTGAGCTATCTTTATTTTCCAATCAAAATTTCTACCACATCACCTTCTTGAATAATATAATCACGGCCGACGGTTTTGATGAGGCCTTTTGCGCGAGCGGGGACCAATCCTCCTGCCTCGAGAAGAGTTTTCCAGTTGATAACTTCCGCTCGGATGAATAATTTTTCAAAATCGGTGTGGATGGCACGAGATGCTTTGGGAATCAGGTCGCCTTCATGCGCCGTCCACGCGCGGGTTTCATCTTCACCGGTGGTAAGAAATGTCACTAAGCCGAGCGTTTTATAGCTTTGTTGGATAAGTCGGTCCAAGCCGGAATCTGTCATATTAAAACCAACGAGGTATTCTTTTTTCTCGTCTTCGGTTGCCTCGGATAATATCAGTTCAAGGGGGGTGGACAGAATAACATAATCTCTGCCGTCCATTGCTTTTAATAAATCAGGACCAGGCTGCCATTCGTCGGACATTTGGGATTCGGAAACATTGAGTACAAAAATCACTTTTTTATCGGTTAACAATTCAAGCGGGGGAAGGTCTTTATTTTTTTTATCATTTCTTTTCTCTTTTGTTTCAAGGTCGGCGAGTTCAAGTTCGGTCTGAATAATTTCTATATCGCCGACAGGATCAATTTTGTTGTGGACATGGGTGATGTTTTTATCTTCAAAAACGCGGACCACATGAGCAATAGCATCTACTTCTCTGATGTTAGCCAAGAATTTATTTCCCAGACCTTCGCCTTTTGAGGCGCCTTTGACCAATCCGGCAATGTCATAAAATTCAATGGTGGTGTTTATTATTTTTTTAGAATTTGAAAGATCGGCCAAGGGCTTCAATCTTTCATCAGGAACAGCAACAACACCAACATTTGGATCTATGGTGGTAAAAGGATAGTTTTGAATATCAACCTGTTTGTTTGTCAGAGCTTTGAAGAGTGTGGATTTTCCCACATTCGGAAGCCCGACGATACCGATTTTGAGCATCAGTTTATATTATCAAAAAACCTTGAAATAGCCCAGTTTTTATGCACATTGACTTTTAATATTGCAGGGTATATACTCTTAGTTAAGAGAGTTGTATTGTAGCTTAGTAGCAGAAATGCCAATTAAATACGTTAACCCCACCGCCCTCTGGTTTGCCGGATGGCGGTTTTAGTTTTATTATTTCTGTAATGAAAAGAGCTTTTGTTTTTATTGATGGTAGTAATCTCTATTACCGACTTAAGGGGATAGCAGGTTTTTATACTAAAGAAAATGGTTCCGACTATAGCATGAGCCGTTTTAATTTTAAGGAGTTCTGTAAATGGCTAGTAGGTGATAATGACCTACAAGAGATCCATTATTATATTGGTCAGATTAAACGGCCTAACCCTCAATCAAAGAACTCTCAAAAGGTAGAGCAAATGTATTCAAGTCAGCAACGGTTAGCTGGCTACTTACAGGCTCAAGGTATAATTATGAAATTTGGGAAGCTAATGAAAGATCCAAGCCGTCCTGATGTATACCACGAAAAAGGTGTTGATGTGCAAATTGCCGTAGAAATGATCCGATTTGCTCGTCAGGACAAGTATGATGTTGCTTATTTAATTAGTTCCGATACGGATTTAGTCCCAGCCGTTCAAGAAGTGAAAGACCTCGGAAAAGAGGTTGTATATGCTGGAGTTAAGTTGATTCCAATAGGGGATGCGAAGAATACAAAAAAGAAAAATGTATTTGGTATCTCTTATGGCTTACTAAGTACAGCAAGCGATGTTAAGCTAATTGAGAAAGAGGACGTCAAACTATTCCTGGTGCTACGAGAAGATACTCAAGCTAAGTAGCGAACTCACAATTAATTAAGGGTTACCAAATAAGTTCTGTGGAGGAGGAAGTTTTATATTAAAGTAAAAAGGTATCAATTTGGTAGTTTTAGCATCATAGCTATGTTGTATTGCGTTCATACCATACCAATGGATAACATTGGTTTATATTATCAGAAACTACTAAAAAACCAAGGTTTTTCCGGGTGCTGTGATTAAACAATGAGTAGTTAGCTGCAAAATTGCATAGATTATCATATATTTGCATAGTTTTGGGTGACACTTGCATAGTTTACCGGTTTGTGATAAGCTATGCCTATATCTTAATTTATGGAAGAAAAACTATTAACTATTACTCAAGCAGCTGAATTGTTAGGTGTTTCGCTTGATACTTTGCGCCGCTGGGACAAGAGCGGTAAATTAGTAGCAATTAAAAAAGGTGGCGGTACCCATCGCTATTATCGTGAAAAAGATTTAGAAATCTTTGCCAGCGATCTGATGAAATTTGCCTCTGAATGGATTCAAGGTGGTATTGAGTTTCCGGGCACTTTTTATTGCCCGACGAGCTCGATTTTTAATGCAAGATTAACAAAAATGGAGTATATGTTGATGCAAAAGCCGGGGTTTGAAAAATTATACTCTTTGATTGTTTTAATTACCGGAGAGATTGGTGATAATTCGTTTGCTCATAACTTGGGAAAGTGGCCGGATATAGCAGGAATTTTTTTCGGTTACGATCTCACCAAGCGTATAATTGTTCTTGCCGATCGAGGACTGGGTATTTTAGAAACTTTGCGTCAGGTTCGTCCGCAACTTTCGAATCATGTAGCTGCCGTAGAAGTCGCTTTCACAGAATTTATTTCTGGTCGGGCACCAGAGAAGCGTGGGAATGGTCTTAAGCTCGTTCGTGAGGTCGTCACGGATCAGCCAATTGATTTATTCTATACTAGTGGCGATGCCGAAGTGCGTATGCAGGGCTCGGATAAGGTATTTCGTGTTACGCGTGGTCAACGTAACGTGCGAGGATGTTTAGCGAAAATAGAGTTTTAGTAAATTTAGTAAATAAAAATATATGAAGTTACAACTAGAAAAGTTTGGTAAGACATTAATATCACGAGAATTGGGTAGCGAGGCTTTTAAGGCATTTCAAACAACTTTGCGTGAGCTTTCTAAGGAGGAAGAACTAGAAATAGATTTTTCTGGCGTATTAACATTATCACCGTCATGGGCAGATGAATTTTTAAGCCCGTTACTTAATCAACTGGGTGATAAGTTAATACTCTTACCGAGCGATAATCTTTCTGTGCATGCGACGCTTAGAATTCTTCAAGAGGCCAATAGTCGGTCATTTAGGATTAAGTTCTAGACTCTTTGTATCACGGAGCACTTCGACCCGATTATCGATGTATTTTTGTTACTACTTTGTGGATAAACTTTTGTGTTTACAAACCCAATATCATACAATTAGGCATATGTATTGTTATAATACACAATCGGAAATCAGTTTAATTGCTCTCTCTCGAAAAGGGTAGTAAAATAATATCCCTCCTAAAAACAAAATACGGTGACGGTAAGTTAGATGAACTGGATGGTCTAATGGTGGAGTACGGTAATTGGTGGTTCAATATCCGTTCTTCAAATACTCAGCCCGTGGTCAGGTTGGTAGTTGAAGCAAAAACTAAGGACCTTCTTGAAGAGAAGGTCCAGGAGCTAACAACTTTGATTAATGGCTAATTTTTATATGCATCGCCCACTTTTTGCATTACTGACCCTAAAATACAAGCTAGTGGTGTACCGATGATTAGGGATATGATGAACCAGTACTTGAGAATTGTAAGAATCATAATCCCATTCTTTCTTTGATTTCTTTAAGCGTAGTACTGGCTAATATTTTAGCTTTTTCTTCGGATTTTGTCAATAAAGACATCACATGGTCGGGATTTTGTTTGAGTTCAGCATATTTTTCCTGAAATGGTTTTAAGAAATTTACAACTACTTCTGCCAGGTCAGATTTGAATTCAGTGTAAGATTTTCCTTCATACATTGTTTCAATTTGCTTCAGGTTTTTTGTGCCCGTGTCTAATAGGGCATATATGGTCATCAGATTTGCAATGCCCGGTTTTGTTTTTTCGTCAAAAATAATTTCTTTACCGGAATCTGTGGTAGCTTTTTTTATTTTAGTCCTTATAATATCAGGTTCATCCGATAATGCTATTCCTTCATCTCCGGTCTTGGACATTTTTTTTGTCGGATCCTGAAGGGACATAATGCGCGTTCCAGGTGCTAGGTGTGCTTTGACTGGTTCAAATGTTTGTCCGAACATAGAATTAAACTTTTTGGAGATTTCGTTGGTCAGGTCAATATGGGGCATCTGATCTTCTCCGACGGGAACAAGATTGGATTTATAAACCAAAATATCAGCGGCCATTAAAACGGGATAATCTAAAAGCCCCATGTGGTTGTATTTGGGCGACTTGGCAAGCTGTTCTCTGTAGGTGGGAAGACGGTCTAACCAGCTGACTGGGGTAATTGTGTTAAATATCCAAGCAAGTTCAGTATGTTCCGGGACTTTGGACTGGCGGATGAGTAGGGCTTTTTCGGGTTCAACTCCGGCGGCAAGATAATCTAAAACTACATCCATAACCTGGTCGTGGTATGTCTTGGGGTCAAAAGGAGTGGTGATGCCATGATAATCAACCACAGCAAAAATCGCCTGGCTTGGCCTGAGCCCTGTCGAAGGTTCGGCGTCCTGAAGCTCTATCCAATTTTTTATGGCACCGAGGTAATTGCCCAGATGCAATTTCCCACTCGGGCGTATACCCGAAAAAACTTTAATCATAGATATAGAGTAACTTAAATTTAATAATTATTCCAGTTAATTTTAAGACTTGAGGTTTAACCTCAATAATGCTAAACATGACTAATGAGAAAGGAATCATTTGGGGTAGGTAACTATGTCCATGTATATAATCGTGGAAATAAAAAACAAGCTATAGTGAAAGATGAACTTGATAAACAACATTTTCTTCAAATGCTGTTTTACTTTAATACAGAAATAACTCCGCCTAATCAATTTCAAGACCTCAGATCTAACTTGAGGTTAAACCTCAATGAAAACCTCAATGAACAGAACGAATTTATTTGGCTTGACAGTTGGATGCCTCGTAAACCGATAGTTAAAATTTTGGCTTTCATTCTAATGAAAAATCACTTCCACCTTCTTTTAGAAGAAGTGGTTTATGGTGGGATAGCGAAATTTATGCAACGATTAGGAACAGGTATGACGATGTATTACAACACAAGGTATCAGGATACGGGGACGCTATTTCAAGGTTCTTATAAAGCTAAGGTTGTAGGTAAGGATTTGTATTTAAAATACCTCAACGTCTATATCCAAGTGAAAAACGGTTTTGAATTATATAATGGCGGTTTTGAGGCGGCGATGAAAGAATTTGATAAAGCATATAAATGGGCTACAGAATTCCCTTATGGAAGTTTGTCGCATTATTATGGGAAAATTGCTATGCCGATTGTAGATAAAGACTTATTCTTAGAAATATTTGACTCACCCAATAATTATAAAAACTTTGTTAAAGAGTGCATGTTAGACCTAGAAAATAGCCTAAGAGACCTAATTTTTGACGACCTAACCAACTATTGAGGTTTAACCTCAAGGAGGTTTAATCGACTTCGATTAATACTGGCAGTATCATCGGGCGGCGTTCGGTTTTTTGGAATAGGAATAAGCCAACTTGGTTTCTTATCTGGTCTTTAAGGAAGGGAAGGTTCGGCTGTTGATGGGCGCCTTTGCCTTCAACGATGAATTTAATTCTTTTCCGGACTTGAGATAAAAGTTCTTTGTTCTCTTTAAGATATATGAAACCGCGGGAAATAATATCCGGACTTCCTCTGACCGTACCGGTTTTGGAATGTATCAGAACGACAACTACGAACATTCCGTCTTCGGCTAATACTTGTCTGTCTCTTAAGACAACGTTGCCGATGTCGCCGATGCCAAGTCCGTCAACAAAAACATAGTCAGACGGGGCTCGCATTTTATCAAACCACCATTTTTCTTTTTCTATATTAACTACCGTTCCGTTATCGGCGATTATCACGTTTGCTTCGGGGATGCCTTCTTCCTGAGCCATTAAACCGTGGTTAACCATCATGGAGTATTGTCCGTGGATAGGGAACATGAATTTAGGTTTAATTAAACGGATCATTTCCCGTAGGTCTTCTTTATTTCCATGTCCTCCGGTATGAACATCTAACATTTGATAGTTGAAAACTTTTGCCCCATTTCGGTATAGCTGGTCTTTCAAAAATTGAACATTTACTTCATTCCCAGGAATTACAGAAGACGAGAAAATGTAAGTATCATTCTTACTTGTTCTTAGAAAACGGTGCTCTCCATTGGCGATTCTCATCAGAACGGCGTTTCCTTCTCCTTGAGCTCCGGTTACAACTGCGACAACTTTATCTTTGGGGTAACTGTTTACTTCTTCCATACCGATTTGCGTACCCTTTTTGATTTTGAGGTAGCCGAGTTTTTTGCATATCTCAACATTTGTTTTCATGGAATATCCGTCGAATACGACCTTTTTACCGAAATTTTCGGAGATGGTTATTATTTGCTGAATCCGATTTATGAGGGAAGCAAAGGTTCCCAAGATAATCATGCCGGTTGCTTCCGTGAATAGTTTTTCGAGATTGGCGGTAACCTGTTGTTCTGACAACGAGTGGCCTTCTTTTTCGGCTCCGGTGGAGTCGGACATGAGGACCAAGACCCCTTCCTGGGCAAGTTTTTTCATTTCATCAATATCAGCAGGAAGGTCATTTACCGGAGTGTTGTCAAACTTAAAATCAGAAGTGTGGACCACGTTTCCTATCGGCGTCTTAATAACTATTTCAAGGTCATCCGGGATAGAGTGGTTTATGCGGAGAACTTTGACCGTCAGCTTGTCGCTTACTTTTATTTCGTCTCCGGCTTTTATTTCGTTAATCTCCAGGGGCTTTTGGAATTTAAAATCATCCTGCCTCTTTATAAGGATTGCCCGGGTTAGGGCGGCGGCATATATATCTGGATTCCCAATCCTATCTCTAAGGAACGGCAAAGCTCCGATATGGTCCATGTGGCCGTGAGTAAAGAACATGGCCTTAATCATGTGCTTTTTATCATCGAGATAGCCGGTATTGGGAATTATGAAATCTATTCCCGGCATATCTTCTCTTGGAAACCTTACGCCGGCATCTATTAATATTATTTCTTCGTCATATTGAATTGCCGACATGTTACGGCCAACTTCGCCCAGACCGCCCAAATGGATAATTTTAAGACCGCCAACTTTATTTTCGGTTGGTTTGTGGGGGGCATCTTTATCGCTCTTAAAAACACGGACTTGCCTGACGACCGGTTTCATCCAGCGTCGCTTGGCTCTCGGAGTGGTTTCCTGGCGGTGCCTAGGCCCGCCAAGGAACTCTGTTGAAGGTTGTTTTCCACGATGTAACTGATTCGGAGCCTCAACTGTAGGGTTGAGATTATTTTTTTGACTCATCATAAGAAATTGAAAATGCAAAGTGCAAAATTAAAAAATTTTAATTTTAAATTTTGATTTTTGAACTTTGAGATTATTTTTGTGGGCGAGGAGGGATTTGAACCCTCAAACCTTGCGGTATACGGCTCTGAACCGTACGTGTATTCCAGTTCCACCACTCGCCCTTACACCTAATGGGCATTGGCTTTCGCCAGCATTCCTAATGATGCCCATTAGGTGTGAGGGCGAGCCCGAAGAGGTTATGTAATCAATGAGAGAATTAACGTTATTTCAAGTATACACTGAATTTACAGATAATGCAAGGGGTTGTGCTATTTCCAGCTTCTTCCGGTGTTTATATACCACTTTTCTACATTGGAAAATCTATCCGAAGGCATAGAGATTATCTTGCTATTGAACCCTTTAATGTTATTAGTTTGAGCATAGATATACAGAGGATTATATAGGAATATGGCCGGGACATCTTCAACCACTAATTTTTGAAAATCCTGGTATTGCTTCATTCGTTCCATGGGATTCAGAGTCTGTCTGGCTTTTTCTAAAATGCCGTCGACTGACTTATTATCGTAAAGAGCCAAATTCAATCCCGGGTCGCGCTTCTGGGAAGAATGCCATAAGCTAAATGGGTCCGGATCTATGTTCAAAATTTCTCCAAAGAGAAGCGTCTGGTAACCCCGATCTTTTATTACTTGCTGGAGATCCTGTGTCGGCAAAACTTCTATAACTAAATCTACTCCAATTTTGGCCCACTGCTCTTTCAAAAGATTAGCAACATTGGCAAGCTCTGACCATGTGGGAGTAGTTAGTCTAAGAGTAAGTTTTTCTGTGACGGGCTTATCTTTTTTAGATTTGGCTTTTCCTGTTTTTGTTAATATGCTCTTGTTGTCCGGGTTTCCCCAACCAGCATCGGCAAGAAGCTTTTTAGCTTTATCAGGGTCATAATTATATTTTTGCACATTATCCGTTATGTCTAAGACTTCTCCCATCATGGGCGAGTTTGCTTCCAAAGCCTTTCCACCGAGTATTTTGTTTATAATATCTTTTTTATCGGTGCCATAATTTAAGGCGAGCCGGATGTTTTTGTCAGAGAGTATTGCTGCCTCATTTTGATTGAAAAATACTCCGAAATACCTCGGAAGTTTGAGCTCTTCTATGTTGAGTCGTTTCTTGAACTTAACTTTTTTGAGATTTTCCGCTGAAACGAAGGCCATGTTTTCTATGCTGTTCTTGTTATATTCATCTATCATTTCGTCTTCAGATTTATAAAATTTTATGCCGATATTATCTATGTAAGGCCGGCCATCATAAAAATTTTTGTTGGACTCCAGTTCGTAAGACACTATTCTGCCGAGGCTGTCTTTTTGAAGCTTCTTAAATTTGTAAGGACCGGAACCGACGGGTTTTAAATTAAGATCAGAAAGTGCAAAATTAACAGGCTTAACATCTTGCCAAACATGTTTAGGGAGAATGTTGAGGGTCAGATTGTTTAGGAATTGGGCATATTTATTTTTTAATTTCAGTATTACCGTAGATTTATTTACGGCTTCAGCATCCACGCCTTGCCAATTTATTCTTTGCAAGCTTCCGTAATCAGGATTTTGGGCTGTTTGAATAGTGAAAATAACGTCATCAGCGGTAATGGGGGCGCCATCTTGCCATTTTGCACCCTCTTTGAGATAAATCGTGTAATTTAAGCCATCGTCGGATATTTCATAGGATTTGGCGAGGTCCGGGACGAGCTTTCCGCTCTCGTTGTATTTCATCAGGCCCGAATAAATTAAGCTAACTAAATCGCGGTCAACGTCATTATTTTGAGAAAGAAGGGGGTTTATATAATGCGGTTCGCCGACGATCCCTTCACTGAAAGATCCGCCATAGTTAGGCACAGCTTTTGTGTAATGATAAAAAGTGGTAAAGGGTATAGATATTAAAGAGCCGATTACGAGAAACAAAAAAGCTATAATTAAATATCTTTCTTTTTGGGAAAGAATCTTGGGCAGTAGCCTTATTTTATCAATGCCGATTTTTTTTAAGATTGTTTCTCCGAGGCCTTCTTTCCGCCGGCTGGCGGACCGGTTTTCGTTCTCTGATTTCAAGCCAAAGAAATCGTCTAATTGATTATTATCCTTGAACATTATTAGAAATTGTTAGTTAAGCGAAAAATACTCTGGCGACAGAAACGGCCAGAAATAGAACAGCTAAAACTATTGTAGCCCAGAAAATTATTTTCTCTGCTCCACGCTTCGTGCTGTATTCCAGAGATCCGCCTCCGAAAGTTGAGGATAGACCCGTTCCGCGCTGTTGAAGCAAAATTGCTGCTATAAGCAGCAGGGATAATCCGATTTGGGCATAGGTTAATATTTTTGTGGTATCCATTTTTTTATTATATAGCTTTTGCTGTGACTGATATGAATAGGTTTACTATTGTAATTACCACGACGGCGTATAAAAGTGTCATTGTGTCTCTGATATATATGAAGTCAAATATATAATCAACTGTCCATAAAAGCAACCCGTTTATAACCAAAGTAAAAAGTCCGAGAGTCAGGATTATTATTGGCATAGATATCAATTTCAGGACAGGTTTGACTGTAAAGTTTAAGAGTCCCAAAAGTGCTCCAGCCAGCAAATACTCTTTCCAACCACCGTTCACAACAAAGCCGGAGACAAAGTAATTAGCTACAAAAAGAGCCACCGAATTGCCAAATATTCTGATTATAAAGCCAATCATACCAGGTAGTGAAATTCCCGATAATTTAAGTATGCGCCAGGCGCAGTCGGGAATTCTACTACCTGGCATACTGTAGTTAATATGGTAGCATGGAACCAAACCGATTTCAACCAACAGATAGCACCTTGTAACCTCTATGCGTACGGAGGGAGACGCCTTTTTAAAAATTTGCTAATTTTGTAAAAAGTGTCTCCCTCCGCTGGTTGCTTGGTAAACAGGTGGCAATTGGCAATAGAAGTTCAAACTTTCATCAATTTTGGCTCAAAAGGCCGATTTTTTGATGTTGACATTTTGAGTGAAAAGGCGTACAATTAAAGCATGTTCTTAATGAATCGGCAAGCCTGGGGCCCTGCAATTCCGCGGGGTGAGGGGTGAGCTACAAGGGAGAGAAAGTCATGGCAAAGAGCAAGAAGGACACTTCAGCAATCGTGAGCGCGCTCGGCGTTCTCATGAGCATCATTACCGCTCTCGTCTCCGCAGTGCGCAAGCAAGGCGGAACGGACGCGGACATCTACCGACTCGCGACTCCCGAAGGCGAAAGCCTCATCGAGAAGATCGCGGCGCTGATCGTTCGGGCCGGTAAGCCGATCGAGAAGCTGGCGGAGAACTGCTACAAGGTCCTCGTGGGTTACGGGCAAACGCTCCAACAGATGATCGCCAACGGCAAGTACGATTACGCCAACAGCGACATCACCAGCGGCAACTTCCCGATCACGGCTCCGCCAACTGGCGGAGGCAAACAGGAAGTCGTCGTTGAGCTCGTTCACTTCGGACGGGACATGGCATCGGATGCGGTACTCAAGGAATTCGAAGCTCGCGGTCTCCGTGCAGCGACGCTCCCTGAGCTACTGGCCTTCGGCGCCACTTACCCGGAGAAGCAGCGAGAGTTCCCAGTCGTCGCTCTCGGCTCCGTGTGGCAGAATCGCTACGGCTGCCGCAGCGTGCCTTACCTCATCGGGAGCGGCTCGGGGCGCGGGCTGGGCCTGTACTGGGACGACTTCAGG
>JGI1358J11329_10003472_pt1 | contig 11743 bp, 8 predicted proteins | sample Subgroupgradi54m_FD_11329 | JGI IMG/M metagenome (IMG submission 11329)
AAGATTATTTCTTGATGCGCTGGTAATCCAATATGATGTTCAAACAAAATGTAAGTGTGCAATTTTTTATCAACTTTATTATAAGTCAATAAAACCCAACCAGGAGTTGAACCTGCAGTTGCTTTCATATCTTTAACCATATTCTCCCAAGTACCAAACGATTCATCAACTGCTTTTTTCAATGCTGCAGAAGCCTCTGTTTTATTTTGATTCATTGCCTCAAAATATAATTCATGCAAATAACTGCCATTAAAAGCAACTGCTTCTCGTCGTTTTAATTCAGAAAATTCACCAAAAGAGTAATTTGCAAGTGCTTTATCAACAGTTCCTAATTTCTGTTCTATCTCATTTAATTTTTTTACATAGCCTTGATACAAAGTAAAATGCGCTGTTAACATTTTCTCGCTAAATCCAGGCAATTTGCCTAATAAATGACTAAAATCTTTTGCTTTATGTTCCATATACGTTCACCTCAAAAATATAAATAATAATTAATTGATAATTAATAGTTAAAGAAACAATTAATTACTAATAAAAAGAATTATCTCTGTATTTATTAATTTTTTTAAAAAATAATAACTATTTTAAAAAATTAGAAAAAAGAAAATTAAAAAATGTAAAAAATAAACGAAGTTTATTTTTTATTCGTTTATTTTTTATCTATTCATGCTTTTTCTTGTAGTAAACAACTCCTACAATAATTACAACAATTAAAACAAGCACAATTAAAGCTCCAAGTCCTGAACCAGATGTACCAAAGAGTTGATCAAATGCTTTTCCTGCACGATCTTTACTTGTTTTAGCTGATTTTTTAACTTGCTCTTTCGTTACAGACCCATCTGCTTGAACATTTGTTACTTCAACTGCAGATCTTGCTTGCGTTGGTGCTGGAGCTACAACTGGTGCTTGCCTTGCAGGAGCTACTGCAGCTGGTTTTGGGGTTACTGCAACTGGTGCAACTGGAGTTGGTTCTACAACTGGAGCTTCTACTGGTGTTGTTACAACTGTTGTTGAAGATTTACTTCCACCACTACTTCCTGTTGAAGCTGCCGGAGTACTGCCACCTGACGATGTCCCTGTATTTCCTGCTCCACCATAACCATAGACGGAAAACCCTAATGAACTAGGAACTTCCCATTGGACCCAAGAGACACTAATGTTTCCTCCACCAAGTTTTGTAACATTATCAGTTACGTTTGTGCAGGATGTAATATTATCTGATGCACACTTGAAAAAGTTGTTATATGGACTTGCTTGCGATGCATTCAAAACTGAATTTGAATAGTTGTAGATAGTTATATTAATTTTAAATGTTTTTGCACCAGTATTCTGTGCAAGCTCATCCCAAGTATCAGAACCCATTCCAATAAATGTACCATTGCTTGAAAAATTCGTTGCATTAATTGCATTAGTAAAATTTACACTTAATGTTTTCGTCAAATCTACTCCGGTAATTTCAATACTATATGGGCTTGAAGTTTGATTTGTGTTTTCAATTACTATCGTCGCATTTTGTATATAACTTGCCATATTCTTTACAGTGCCATTACTAAACGAAATGTCAGCTGTTCCATTTTTAATTTTAATATTCAAGCTACCAAGTAATGAATTACTTGTTGAGTTAGCAGGCAATTCAAATTTAAATGAAACGTTTTCTGAAGCTGCTGCTGCAGAAACACTAAAGTTTGAACATCCACTTACTGCACATTGCCCATTCATACCACAAGTAGTTGTTTTATAAAATATTGTTACACCTGGTCCAAAAATACCACCAATTTTTGGTGTTGTGTTTGTAATAGGCATTCCGTGGAATGGTCTAAAATTATCTGAAGCAAATGGTGGATTGTCGACAATCGTACCATTCAATGCTGAATCTGCACAAACACTACTTTGGTTATAAAAAGTTACTGATAAATTACTTGGCTTGTCAGTAATTAAATTAAAACTGACAAATGATTTAAATGCATACGTGCTCGAACTAATAACTGTTGGCGGATCTGTATCAGCGCTTGCATTATATTTATTTGATGCAGACTGGCATCGTGGAAAACTTCCACAAACTGGATCAGCACAACCGGCTTTTCCATTTCCATCAGTATCTAAGTCGCTAAAACAATCTTGGAATGGCATAAATTTTCCTTTTCCAACTGTTGAAAATGCACTTCCGCATGCTGTTGGATTACTAAAACAATCTGTTGGTTTAAAATCAACTTGACCTGAACCAAAATAAACACTTTCTAAAGTATCATTTGGTTTTGCACTTGTTGAAGTATTATAATCAAAATCCGCAACAGTAATTCTCATTTTGTTTGGATTTCCAATATCTTCTAATACAGCACCTGTTACTACTTTGTCAAATCGACAAGACATAATTCCATTTGGTGCTTTTCCATCTTCCATTGGATCTGGTAATCGTAATGGAGTTAAGGTGAAATTACCTGTTGGAGCACAAACATAACCTGTTTTAACAATACTATAATTTGTTCCAAGGTATTTACTGGATACAGTAATATAATACTCAAATCCAGTTTTATTCGCTCCATTCATTACAAAACCACAACCAGTTGTTGAATTTGCATCAGTGTCTAAAAATAACATATAATTTGCTGAATTATTTTGATGTCCTTTTGTTGTTCCACAAGTTGCAAGTGGTGTTACATTTTTAACACCTATTCCAAACATAATAGAACTACCCATTTGCCCGACAGACAAACCAGTAATATCAAGATGAGTGTTATTATTAACAAGTGTGTTGTCAACTGGATCAGATGCTAATACTGGTGGTTGCGAATCAACGATATAATCTTTCATATATTTTTGTTTCATACATTCAAATGTATCAGTTGTATTAAATCCGCCACCAACAAGGCTGATATCTCCACCACAAAATGTTTGTGTACTACAATCTGAATCAGCACAATCAATTTTTCCATCTGCATCATCATCTTGACCATTGAAACAAACTTCTGCTCCACCTGTTGAAGTTTTACAAAAGTTATAGGTACCATCCCATGAACCTAATACTGCTGTACATGTTGCAGGAGTATAACATCGTTCTAAATGATTTGCACTGCAAGTAAAAGTAGATGTATCAAATGTTGATAATGAACAAAATGCATTATTGGTAATCGTATTGTTTACCCAAACACATCCTTTTCCACCAAGTCCTTTTGGATCTGGATATGAACTTGAATTACATTGTGTTTGTGAGGAACAATCACCGCAACTAGTATCACAATTTTTTCCTGGCTTAAACATATATTTGCTTGGATCTTCGATGCAAGCACCAGTTCCTTTTGTTTTAAAATTAAACATATTTGTATTCCATTGACATTTAGTATTATTTACACAAGTAGGTTGTGTTGTACATTCACCACACATTTGCGTGCAAGATAATCCTGTATTTCCTGGATCGCCAAATGAAGTTGGGAAACAATCATTAAATCCATTGTCCCATTTGCATTTATCTCCTGCACTATTATTTTCACAAACAGTTGCATTTGTTTTTGCATATTGCCCGCAACCAAATTTAAATTCCGGATTAAAATTTGTTTGATTAAATCCAATTGCATCTTTAAACACTGATTCACCAAAACCATTTCCTAATCGATCTAATTCAACACGAACTGAATCTGCAGTAGAAGCAGTTACAGGATTATTACTTGATACAACAAAAAATGTTGCATTAAAAGAGAAAGGCCTGTCTTGAAATGATGATTTAAGAATTGCAAGATAAACTCTACTTGGTGTTGAACTAGTACCATTACAATTAGTAACATTTGACATAATAGTATTAGCACCAGAACTATTAATATTAAAATTACTGCCATTTTGATTTGTATAAGTTCCATTATGCTGGTATAATGCAGCTGGATTTCCACCAAATGTACTTCCATTAAGATAAATTACAAAATCATATCCAGCAGGTTTATTTTGAAAGAAATTTCCTGTTGTTGTCAAACCATCAGAATTAACAAATATTGCAAGAGAAAGATTTTTTGGTCCACCACAAAGATGACCTGTAGTAAAATTAGTTGCAGAAACTATTTTAAACATAACCCGTAATGAATCTTGAGTTACATATGCTGCACCAAGATCCCAAGGATTAGTGCTTGTTGCACCGCAAACTCCACTCACAGCACCTTGGTAAAAACTATCAAGACTTTTTTGACAAGAATCACCTTGCAAACTTGGACCATTTGATGCAAAAGGCATCTGAGGGAAAAATGATTCAACTTGCCCCCAATTAGGATTGCTTCCGCCAGAAGAATGCGCAAACACTACGATCGACATAATGGATAATACCATTAAAGAAATAAATAACAGAGCTACTTTTTTTATATTTTTTATACTTACCATTGGATATACACCTCTTTTTGATACCAAATCTTTTTCTTTTTTTATAATTAATATAATCCCTTAAATTAACTATAATTCAATATAACTAATATTATTATCTAAAAAATTATTATCTAAATAACCAAAATAAACCAAAAACAAAAAATCTGAAAAAATAAAAGTAACGAATTGAGAAAAATAATTCAAATTCCAAGAGTGATTGTACAGAAGCCTACTGCTTCGATTTGCCATAATCACACCTCTTTATAGTCGATAACAATATCATTAATAGAAATAATAGTAAAACTTATATTTAAATCTTTTGATTTAGGACAATTTTAGTGTACAGGTAACACTAATTTGTATACTGATTGACAAAAAAGAGATAAAACTTATTATTCCAATCAGAATAAAATAATCAAGATTATTTATATAGCAAACCAATTTATTCAAACAAATAAAGTAATAATAATTAATTTTGAGGTGGTTACCAATGGAAAAAGGAAAACGATTTATTACAAGTGAAAGTGTTACAGAAGGACATCCAGATAAAATATGCGATCAAATTAGCGACGGTATATTAGATGCATTATACGCGCAAGATCCGTATTCAAGAGTAGCAGTTGAAACATTAACCACAACAGGATTAGTTGTTGTTGCAGGAGAAGTTACAACACGAGGCTATGTTGATGTACAAGCAGTTGCAAGAAGCGTATTACGCGACATTGGCTACACTGATCCATTATTTGGAATCGATTGTGAAGACGCAGGAGTCTTAGCATCAATTCACGGCCAATCACCTGATATCGCGCAAGGAGTTAATGAATCTTCAAATAAGGAACAAGGTGCAGGCGACCAAGGAATGATGTACGGTTTTGCAACAAACGAAACACCCGAATTAATGCCGATGCCAATTGTATTTGCCCATAAATTAACAATGAAACTTGCAGAAGTGCGAAAAAATAACGTAGTTCCAGATCTTGGTCCTGACGGAAAATCACAAGTGACAATTGAATACCAAGACGGAAAACCAGTACGAATTGATGCAATTGTAATTGCTCAGCAACATCGAGAATTATTTGCTGAAGATGAATTAAAAAAACAAATTCTTGAAAAAGTAATCAAACCTGTCTGTGGAAAAATGATGGATGAAAATACAAAAGTGCACATCAATGCTACAGGAAAATTCGTCATTGGCGGCCCTGAAGGAGACACAGGAGTAACAGGAAGAAAAATAATCGTTGACACATATGGTGGCGTTGGACGGCACGGCGGCGGAGCATTTTCAGGTAAAGATCCTACCAAAGTTGACCGATCAGGAGCATATGTTTCACGATACATTGCAAAAAACATCGTTGCAGCTGGCTTAGCAGACAAATGCGAAGTGCAAGTTTCCTATGCAATTGGTGTAGCAAAACCAACTTCAGTCAATGTTGATTGCTTTGGCACAAATAAAATTCCTGAAGAAAAAATTTCAGAATTAGTAATGACACACTTCAACTTAACCCCAAAAGGAATCATTCAATCCTTAAATTTACGACGACCAATCTACAGAAAAACAGCAGCATATGGTCACTTTGGAAGAAACGACCCAGATTTTACTTGGGAAAAAACTGATAAGGCTGAAACATTGCGAAAAGATGCTGGATTGAAGTGATTATTTAATTTTTTATTATTTTAATTTTTTAATTAATTTTAAAATTTTAATTCTTAATTGAGTAATTATTATTTAACAATTATTATATACTGATTATATTTAACAAATAAATGAATCAAATAAATAAAAAAATGAAAATAACAGTATTAGTTATTTCTTGTATAATATTCATAATTATTGGTTTGATTATTTCCCTCATTTATAATCAAAATTCACAAAAAACAAAAATTTCCTTGCAAACACTAAACACAACAAAAACAGTTATCCAAAATCAACAAAATCAAACTGTATTTGATACAATACTTTCTACTTGCCCAACCCAATCAGAAATTAAAGAATTCAATAATTATTTTCCAATAACATCAGATATTCCATTAAAAGATTATAAATGCAGTAATGGATTAAATCCAAATTACAGTGAAAATGATAGTGATAATCTTGACCCACGATTAACCATTTACAACTCTCTTCGAATTATGAAAGCAATGCATTTCAGAGAAAAACTTCCCTGGACAGAAAAAAACACATATGATTGGTTTAAAGAAAAAATAAAAGGAATCAATATCAACAGCAAAACAAACATCAGTTTTTGCTGCAACCCAAAACAAATTATTAATTTAAAACTTGACGTACTGCAAAATAAAGATAAAAAAGAATGGGTTAAGAGACAAACAGGAACAGGAATGATGCATTTACTATTGCTCGAAATACATGAAGCAAGACATATTGACATACTTCATACCTGTGGATATAAAGATCATAATCTAAATGAAATGGGCGCATGGGCTGTACAATATTATTTAGGACAGTACATTGCAACCGAACTCCCAAATAACTGCCAAAATCAATATGAAAGAGATATCACATTAAGTTCTTCAGAAGAGATTAAAAAAACAAGATTTTGCGATTATAATTAGAAAAACAATAGATTACATTGTTATATAAGCCTATTCCCCAATAACTTTTTAAATTAAATTCAACTTCTTCAATTCTATGACCTACGTTTTAAAAACACTACCAAAAGGAGAAATAGAAACAGGATTTTATGGTCCAGCACCAAAATTTCTTCAATTTGACGATTTTCTTTTTTCAACACAAGGCTATTGCGAAATGCTAACTCATTTAGCAACAGAACCAAAAGCAACAACAAGTTCAATTATGAGTTATCCCAATGAAATATTAGAAACTGCAGTGCGTACCTATGCCGCGCAACTCTTTGCTCTCGCTGAGACAACAAAAAAAAAAGGTAAAAAATTAGAACAATTAGTTTCACAAGCAAGACTCTATGAAATAACAGCTGAGGAAAAAGAAGAGTTATCAAAATTAGGAACAATAGTATTGGTAAGCTTATATCATGATTCACAAAACTTATCTCCAGTAAGCAAAGCAATAATAAAAGAATATAAAACAGATCAAATGATTTCTTTTTCAAAATTAGGATGCAATTATACATTAGAACTAGAAACATTCTTTAAATTTACAGCCTATGTGATCAATGGTGGATTCTTAGGATGGCCAAATAATAACATCCCGTCTTTTGCACAAAAAACAAAACAAGAGATTCTTGCATCAGAACATCCGATTTATACACAATTCAAAACTTATTTTAAACCTGATTTAAAAGATCTAAATTAAACATTTTTCTCAAAAGAAAAATGACGAAAAAATAACGGCATAGCAAGCGTTGTTAATAAACTCATCAGAACAATACTCACATATAAATCCTGACCGATAATACCAGCATTTAATCCAAGTAATGCTACGATCATTGCAACTTCTCCCCGAGGTGACATTCCAAAACCGACAATTAAGGAATCCTTAAACGACATCCCCTGTAATTTTGCAGGAATAAAACAGCCAATCACTTTTGTAAGAATTGCAATAACAGTCAGCATAATTATAAAAAGGATAATAGTTGAATTCAGTGCTTTAAAATCAGCTAATATCCCGAGTGAAATAAAAAAAAGAGAACCAAATATAATACGTAAATATTCAGCACCTTCTTTAAAATCTTTAACAGAAACAACATTTACCTCACTATTTTTCTGCTGCAAAGAAACAACACCTTCAAGTGCAACACCTGCTAAAAAAGAACCAACAATTGCAGAAAGATGAATTGATTCAGCAATCAATGCATATAAAAAAGCAATCATCATCGCAAAAATAAAAATAAATTCAGGGAATTTTTTTGCAATTGTAAACGTTTCAATTTTTGCAATAAATTGAGTTAAAAAAGTATTGCCAACAAAAGCCCCTACAATAATAAAAAGCAATGATTTGACAATAATCAAAATAATACTCAAAAAAGAAACACTGCCGAGCACAATTTGCCCAGAAAAAGAGAGAACCAATAAACTGAGAATATCATCAATAACTGCTGCACCAATAATTGCTTTTGCAACATCAGTATGCAGAAGGTTCATTTCTTTTAAAACACTTGCCGTAATTGCAATACTTGTTGCAGTTAAAGCAGTACCAACAAAAATTGCATTTGCATTGCTAAAACCAAATAAAATTGCAGTAAAATAGCCCCCTATCCACGGGATAATGACTCCAATCAATGCAATAAAAGTATATTTTATATTGAATATATCTTTCAATTTAAATTCCAGTCCAACGACAAATAAGAGAATAACAGCACCTAAATGAGCAATATTTCGTACAAAATCAGTATAAGTAATCAATCCAAGTAAACTAGGCCCAATAATAATTCCAACAAGAATCTCACCAACAATTGCAGATTGATTAATACGAGATGCCAGTAAATAAGCAGCAAGTGCAAAAAAAAGCAAAAGACTCATCTGAAATTCAACAGTTAAAAAGATATTTGTATCGAGCATAAAAAGAAAAGAAAAAGAAGAAGTTTAAAAAGATAATGTAAAAATGGCTACGGAGATACTATAGTTTTTATTTATATAATCCATCCAATTGTTTCTTATAAACTTTAAGAATATTATATCGCCTCATTTTTAAAGTTGTAGTCAACATATTATTTTGCACTAAAAATTCTTCAGCAATAAGAATATACTTTTTAATTTGCTCAAAATCTTGCAAATGCTGATTAATGAAAGCAATTTCTTTTTGCAACAGCTGTTGAACAACTGAATTCAGCAATAATTCATTATTACCAGTAAATTGAATTTTATTTTTCTTTGTAAAAAGTTTTAATTCATCAATATCAACAACAATTAAAGCAGTAATATACTGCTTACCATCACCATACAGCATTGCCTGCGTTATATATTTTGATTTCAATAATTCATCTTCAATTGGTTCAGGAGCAATTTTCTTGCCCGTTGAAGTGACAATAATATTCTTTTTCCTGCCAGTTATAGAAAGAAAACCATCCTCATCAATAACACCAATATCACCGGTATGAAGCCAATGTTTTGAAAGTGTTTTTTTTGATTCTTTTATTTTATGCAAATATGATTTCATCACATTAGGTCCTTGCACTAGAATTTCACCATCGGTTGCAATTTTTATTTTATCAACAATAGGAATACCAACAGTTCCTTGCTTATGTTTCTGTAAAGTATTTACTGTAACAACAGGAGCAGCTTCAGTGAGACCATACCCTTGCATAATTGTAACACCAAACGCATCAAAAAATACTTCAATTTCTTTGCTCAGTGGAGCTCCTCCTGAAACAAAAAATCGAAAACGTTTTCCAAACTTTTGTTTAATTTTTTTTGCAATTGGTTTTGTAAAAAGATTATACTGCAATTGCAAGGATAACGAAATAGAAGTGTTTGCCATTTGAAGAGAATTATATTTTTTCCCAATAGTAAATCCTTTCAAAAATAAAAATTGAGATATTTTATTTTTTTGATCAACAGTAAATTGAATTGTTTCATACAATTTTTCCAGAAATCGAGGAACAGTATTAATATATGTTGGCTGTATTTTTTGCACTTCATCTGCAAATGTTGTAAGATTATTGGTATGCATAATTGATGCTCCAACTGCAAGAGGAACATAGTAGCCAGAAACACGCTCAAACATATGCGTTAAAGGAAGAAATGAAAACACAACATCTTTTTGTGTAATATTCATTGCAAGCGCTAATGGCTCAATTTGAGAGATAATATTTTGATGTGTTAACATGACTCCCTTAGGAAGTCCTGTAGAACCAGATGTATAAACAATCGTTGCAACTTCTTGCGGTAATATCTTGATTTTATTTCGCTGAAAATCTCTCATTTGCTGAATTGTCAATGGTGATTCCATGTAAGCATCATCAAAACTAAGAATATATTTTAACCGAGGAGTTTTAGATTTAATTTTTTCGAGTAAAGAAGTATTTTCTCTATTTGAAACAAATAAAGCTTTTACCTTTGCATCTTTAAGAATATAAGTCAAAATATCTTCTGATGTTTTATGATAAATTGGTACAACAATCGCTCCTAAATGAAGAATTGCCATATCAGCAATAATCCAGCCAGGCATATTATCAGCAAAAATTCCAACAGCATCTCCTTTTTTAACACCTAATTTTTTTAAAGTTAACGTAAGAGAAATAACTTTATGATACAATTGCAAATAAGTAAAAGATTTGTAAACAGAATCACTTTTATAATGCAATGCAGTATTATTAGGAAAATAAATTACAGAGTCATGTAAAATATCAGGAATAACTTTAAGCATAGGATTTTTAAAATTTAAAAGTATATAAAACTATCTTTACAGTAAAATAAAGAGATTAAAAAATCGAAAAAGTAAATTATATATAGTAAAGTAATTTATCAAAATAATAATGAAAAAAATAAAAATAAAAGAAACAAAAATAAAAAAGAATGAGATCAAAGCAATCCTTTTCGACCTCGACAACACCCTAATTGATTTTCTGAGAATGAAACACATGGCTATTGAAGAAGCAGTTGTTGCAATGATCGATGCCGGCTTAATAATCAATAAAAAAGAAGCAGTTGGAATAATCTTTGAACTCTACAAAGAAAAAGGAATGGAAGATCAAGAGATCTTTCAAAAATTTTTAATTAAAACAATGGGGAAAATAGACATTCGAATGATTGCAAAAGCAACACTTGCATACAGACGAGTGCGAGATGGATTTCTTTCGCCCTATCCACGAGTGCGACAAACATTACATGAACTAAAATTAAAGAAATTTAAACTCGCAATTGTCACCGATGCCCCGCAAATGAATGCTTGGATGCGTCTCTGTAGCATGCACATAGACCATTTATTTGATGCAGTAATTACATTCGACGATACAAAAGAACAAAAACCATCACCAGCACCATTCAAAAAAGCAATGGAATTACTACAATTAAAACCAAATCAATGTTTAATGGTAGGTGACTGGCCTGAAAGAGATATTATTGGTGCTAAAAATCTAGGAATGAAAACATGTTTTGCAAAATACGGTTGCAGCAGAGAAATAGCAAAACACGGTGCAGACTTTGAAATTGAAAAATTTGAAGATTTATTAGAAATAGTAAAAGAAAAATAAAAAATTATTTTATTCCCCTTCAAATTCAACTTGCGCATAAACACTATGTCCAGCAGCTTCAAGTCTTTTTCGACCACCAACTTCAGGAAGATCGACGACAAAAGCACATTCAACAATTTTACCGCCAAGTTGTTCAATTAATTTTGTTGCTGCAAGCGCTGTACCGCCCGTTGCAATCAAATCATCAATCAAAAGCACTTTCATACCAGAAGTAATTGCATCCTTATGAATTTCAATTTTATCTTTGCCGTACTCCAATTCATATTCAAAAGAAA
>JGI1358J11329_10003482_pt1 | contig 11722 bp, 13 predicted proteins | sample Subgroupgradi54m_FD_11329 | JGI IMG/M metagenome (IMG submission 11329)
TGTACCCCTTTCTGATAGGCAGGTAAGGCGTACAGTTTCCGTTACTTTTTTTTGTGAGGCAACGATTAGTTTTCCGTTACATTTTCAATGAGGCAATGCGGCCTCTTGACTACGTCTATAGCAACATATATTATTATTCTCATGTCACCCTTTATAAAATTATTCCTTGCCTCTTTGATTGCAGTTTTTGCATATAGCCCCGCTTTTGCCCAAAGCCCCATACCCACTCCGAAACCTGGGTTTAACCAAAGCGACTTTGCCAAAGATGTAACAGAAGGGGTCCAATCAATTAAAAACGACAATGATGGACAGAATAATCAAAAGGAAGTAAATGACAATGAAGTTGATGAGGGCCAACAGGAAAACGAGAACGTACATGCAGACGAACAGATAGACCAAGACGAGGCACAAAAAAATCAAGAAGGTGAACAAAAAGAAGCGGGACAATCGGAAACCAATGAGGGGACAGAAAATGGGAAAAATACTACCGTACGCAATGAAGGTCGCAACGGAAACAATGTAAATAACTCAACCAACCAATGAAAACAAAACGAGTAAACCAAAAAGGTTTTGCATCGCTTCTTCTTATTATCATCGTCTTAGCCATTGCCGGATTTTTCGTTTATCAGGCGAAACTCAAAAATTCACCGCCTAGTCTCAAACTAGCAAAACAGACAAGAATAATTCTGGAGGCCAAAATGACGAACAGTCTTGACCCAGCAACGGGCGCTGGCGGTTTGAAAGTCAATAGCTTCTCCACAAAAAACCCAGTGATTTACTTGGTATTACAAGTAAATAAACCGCCCAAAGGTACGAAATTTGAATATGTCCGTTATTTAAACGAGAAATATGTCGACCACAAAAGCGTGGAAACAACGAAAGATGGGATAAGCTACGTTTCATTTAGCTGGAGGCTTAAGAATACAAAAAGTAGTCATCCCGCAGGTAATTATCGGGTAAAACTCTATACCACCGGCACCTTTGAGAAAGAAGTCTCCTACCAAATCCGCTCACCTCTCTAAGGTTGACAGCACACGAAACGCATGCAACAATCAATGTATGGCAAGTTTTAAGCACGCACAGGCGATTTTTATTGGCAGTGTAGTGTTTATCATCCTTGCGATTGGATTTATTAGCTTGTTGGGAAATACGCGAAGTAGTGTACCTGCTACGGATACTCGGGCAAAAGCAGGAGTGACGGCGACGCTCAAATTATCTGGGATCGTTTCATCTATTAATGACACCAAAGGCGTCATTATCGTGAATAATCTGCAATTCCTCGATGCAACCAGCAATTTGGGCACGTGGACGGTGACGCCACCGTCAGGATTCATCATTGGTTCCGTGGGACCGGGCAGCCGGGTAACGCTGACGGTCAACCCCGCCACATTTCTTGCTGCCACCCATACCCTCACCGCTACGCAGATTAAAGTGGAACGATAATTACCTCTTTACCCTGTGTGGACAAAACTCTTACAACGAAATCCGAAACAGCCGAAGAAAAAAAATTCGTATTGATTCAATGATCTGTTCAATGCGATTCTGCCTCATTTCTTGAACATTCTGTCGTTCCCGCTGCTCCCGTACTTCTGCTTGCAAATTTCTTACATTCTGCTCAAATACCTGCAGAGGTTCTTTCGAATTTTCTGACACTGGAGAACTTGTCGTCGCTTCATTTATACGAGTAGGTGTAGGGGTACCCTCCGGAGCTTTTCCTTTCACCCAAAACCAGCTGGTGCATGCGGTAGTTCCCGCATCTGTTTCTATAGAAAACAGACTGCTCGTTTTGGGTTGCACGCTTGAACCCACAACGCGAAATAAAAACTCTACTGGATTATCGCCAGTTTGCGCAAAAGAATAATTCAAAAAACAGGAGATACGCTTATCAGGAGAAACAGTACAATTACCATTTGGTGTGTAGGAGCCTTGGATTTCAATCGGCTCGTCGCTTCCAGCAACCTGCGTCATATAGACACGTCGAAGTGTCACTCTATCCTTCCCGGTGTTATTATCTATATGTAAACTATAGATAATCATGTCACCTGGATGCAGCGTAGAATTGTTTGCCAATATCAATCCATCGTCTGGATACGGCAACGTCGGCCTGGTGACCTTATATGTTTTGACGGTACAGGAAAGAGGCGGGGCAACCGAAACGTTTGCAGAAAATATCTTTATCTTGAGAGAAACGAATGCCAGCATCAGCATTCCAACAATTAAAAATATTTGGGACTGACGCGTACGTTTCATTCTTCTTCCTTATAGTTGCCAATAGAGATCAATGTATCCATTTCTATCACAAACTGCGACGGTTTGGTTCCCTGCTATAAATGATTGAGTCGGATGATCGATGCAATTATTGCAAACCGAATACTTTGTTTTTTCTGGTGGGAGATTTACGGAAATTGTATGGAGACCATATGGCACTCCTCTGAATACATAAGGGTTAGTTACACTGACGCTTTTGTTATCCAAAGAGACCGGGGAAGCTCCATCACAATTACTTCCGGTGCATAATTGAAGACGAGCATCTATTTTATATCCTCGGATCTCACAGGAGATAGAACTTGTCGTATCAATCAAGGTATACATAGACCCCGGCCGGATGGTTAACCGTTTCGAAAGAAGCAATATTTTTCCGTCAGTATCGTATATTTCCACCGTTCCCGTTGCGGAACCATTTGAAGAAAGAGCGGTTTTCAGTTCCGAACGATTCTCATCTAATGCAACGCTTTGATTCCAAACGCGACCATCATCTGTTTTGAAGACAACTTTCTTTTGTAAAAAGTATGCATTCACTTTGCCATTGGAAAGACAATAATCTCCGGTCGGATACTGGCATGACGATACCGTCTTGAGTTTTGGAAAAGCACCGAACAAAACTCCTAATAGTCGATCATCTTTTCGAATAATATTTACATTCGTAATCGTTGTCTCTGGATCTTCAACAAGTTTTCCTTTATCTGCAAACTGCAGACCATCATTACTGGTTGCATACGCCAATGCATTCAGATGCCGGTCATAAAACATAATCCATCCATTTGGGAACTTCTCTACTTCTGGCGCGCCTGCGTATCCATTTTCGGGTGAACCAGGAGGAAACACTTCCCCCACGTCGCCAAAAAACTGACCCGCTGGGCCTTTGGCAACACGAATCGTAAATCCGTTATTTTTGGTTGCTTTCGGATACCCTCCCTGATCGTAATAAAGATAAAAGGTTCCGTTGTCATAGACAAGCGAAGGTCGATGTAAAAACTCAACTTTTCCGCCGCTCTGGCCGCCATAGACAGTAACCGCATTATTACTATCTGGTTTGGTGTACAACCAATCAATCAAATTATTCGATACGCTAAATGAAATCGTATCGCTGACCTTTACTCCATTCACCGGCGGAGCCGAGCGTGAAAACTGCATCACGTACTGGCTCGGCGCATATTCAACAATCGTGGGATCATTTGCTACTACGTCGCCATTATTGCTTATGACTACCTTCCGATCCGTCCATGTCGGCGGAGAAAAGTCTTGCGCATTTTTGAAAATAAAATTCGTGCTTACCGCAGTATGAATACGATCGGCAGTAAATTTGGGGTCATCGGTATTCCATCCGCCATAAAAGATTCTCCATTTGCCGTCTTTTTGCCTCATGAGTTCTGTCGCATAGACATTCTTCAGCGCTGTTCCTTCCGCTTCTATGACCGCGTTGTAGGCATATTTATTCCATGCGGCAACCTTGGTTGGATCATAGGGACCTGCATCCATATTCGCAAATACTACGCCGCCAAACGAAATTTTTTCTTCCTTCAGATCATAGATCTTGGATGCTAAACAGGGTTCATTAACGGAAACGATTTTATTGCCGTACCCTGCGGGACATTGGCATTTTCCAGTATTTGGTCCGCTGGTGAGTAAAAATGCCGGAGAAAAACACTGAAGGGTTTCAGCGGCGCGACTCCGCGTTTCGGTGTTTCGTTTTACTGCTGCTGTGCCAATAACAATAGCTACGGTCAATATGCCAAAGGTAATAAGAGGAAAAAGATGAATCTTACCACCCTTTTTTCCCGAAAAACCTACGATCATAATCTCCTTTCTTTCATGCTAAATCAAAAAGAATACGGGCGCAAGGGTTACCTGAACGATAAACCCGACGTGGAAAGATAAAGTCTCTATTGTTCGATCCGCCCTGGGCGGAGAGAACTATTTTGAACTTCTCACTTCGTTCGAAGAATACGTGGTTTTCCTTGCGGCATATCTTCAATGACGTATCCTTTCCCCTCAATTTGTTTTCGCAGTTCGTCAGATTCTCGAAATTTTTTCTCTTGTCGAAGTTTCTCTCGCTCATCAACAAGTTGTTTTATTTCATCCGGTATTTTTTCTTCGTTGGGTCTTGAGATTTGTGATTTAAGATTTAATCCTAATACTTCATCAAAATCCATGAGTAGATCATATTTATCTGGTGACGGAATGTTAGATTTCACCACTTCCCAAACAACGGCAAGTGCTTGTGGCATATTCAGGTCATCAGTGATTGATGCATCAAATTTCTTCCGATACGCATCTATTTTTTTCAGTTTATCTTCTGAAAGGATAGATCGCTCTGCTGTTTTCAGATTTGCGATACTGCTTCGCACCTCATTGAGCGCATTCTGAGCACTCGTCAATGCCTCCCACGTAAAGTTTAAAAAGGAACGATAATGCGCAGTCAAGTAAAAATATCGCAAGCTTAACGGGTCAAATCCCTTTTTCTCAATATCTGCCAAACGATAAAAATTTCCTTTACTTTTACTCATTTTCTCACCATCGACTAAAACAAACTGCCCGTGTACCCAGTAGCGTACAAATGGTACATGTCCTGTCACTGCCTCACTTTGGGCAATTTCATTGGTGTGATGCACAGGGATAAGGTCAGCTCCTCCCGTATGGATATCCAATTGATCGCCAAGATACTTCATGCTCATTGCCGAACATTCAATATGCCAACCTGGAAACCCCTTTCCCCATGGACTATCCCATTCCATGTCACGCTTTTGGACTCGTCCTGAGCTTGCCGAAGGAGAAAATTTCCATAACGCAAAATCTGTTGGGTTTTTCTTCTGTGGATTTGGTTCAACGCGCGCGCCTTCCTTGAGCTCTTCCAATTTTTGACCAGTGAGTTGTCCATATGAAGAAAATTTACTGGTATCAAAATAGACTCCGTCATCAATCTGATACGCATACCCCTTGTCAAGAAGTTTTTGCACCATTTCAACCTGCTCCTTGATGTGCTCCGTCGGCTTCGGCAGAACATCAGGCTCAAGAAGGTTTAACTTCTTGCTATCTTCAAGAAATGCTTCTGTATAAAACTTCGCAATATCCCAGGCCGTCTTCCCTTCCCTTCGCGCACCCTTTTCCATTTTATCTTCTCCAACATCCGCATCAGAAACGAGATGCCCCACATCCGTCACGTTCATGACGTATTTCACTTTATAATCGAGGTATCGAAGTGTCCGCACAAGAAGGTCGGTCATGGTGTATGTCCGAAAATTTCCAATATGGGCATAATCGTATACGGTCGGCCCACAACAATACAGCTTCACTACATCAGGATGAAGTGGCTTAAATTCCTCTATTTTTTTTGTGAGCGTATTATACAGCTTCAACATATCTCACTATTCTACCACAGGCTTTTGTATATCGTATTTCTCAGCTCCCTTCCATTGTTCAGCAGTAATCTGTGGAATCTTTGATTGAAGGATAAAGACACACGTCGGCGCTTTACTCGTCATCAATCGCACGTAATCATTGACTCTCGGAAAAGAATCAAACACATCTTTGGCGCATTTGCCGTAATAAAACGTGGGCGGAGTTTTTGTAAACATGTCATCTCGCACTTGCCGATACCGTGCAAACTGAGACATGGATGATGTATACCAGGCATATTTGTAGGAAGAATACCGGTGTGCTTGAAAGTAAATAAGATCATCCCACTGGTCAAGAAATAACGTATCCTTGGGATCAGACAATGTCTTCACGATGCCGCCAACGACAAAAATCCTATCAAAATTTGTGGTAAATTCTGCATGGCGATCCACATGGTCATGGAGATACGATTGGGGTGAGGCGATGGCCCACGCGGTAATACTTATAAACCCAATGCTCCCAACTATTCCCAACGTTCGCTTCTTTTCCCATGTACCACGCAACAATAACAAAATGCTCATGATGAATAATCCGTACCACTGAAGGTGATGAAATGCTGCATAATATATGTCTCCCGGAGAGACAGGACGAATATTGGCAAGAGTCAAAAAAACAAAAAGGAATAGCATTGGTCGAAAAAATGTAAGGATCCAGAATAGGATGGCTAAAGCAACTTCAATAGAGCGAAACAAATTCCAATGCCCTCCAAAAAACACCAGTACCGGATAAAACATCATTGTCCAAAGATTCCCTTCATTCCCTGGTCGCGATACATTCACCGTGATGATATTAAAAAAATAATCGGGCAATGAGTGAAACCCAATAGTAATAATTGACAATATACCAAATAACCCTAAGGAAACTTTGCACCATGAACTATTCCACTGTTTCCAGAGAAGGTAACCAAACATCACCATGGCTAATAGCACGTATGGTTCACGCGAAAATACAATAAACCAGGTAAATATTGCCGCAAGGATTAACTCAATATTGCGCCATGCTTTTATTGTTCGAACGGAGTGAGAACTCTCTTGTAGTAAACTTCTCTCCGCCAGCTGGCGGATCGAAGGATATCTCCTCCAAACCTCCCCAATGATCCCCAATAAATAAACCAACGGATAAATAATCACCGCTTCTGCCAAAAAATGCTCGCCGAAAAGAAATCCTTTCGTCGACTCATATAATAATGCAAATCCGAATCCTACGGCCCCAAATCGAAGCACCAGGAGCGCATCAGCAATCATGGAAAAGTAAATAAGAAACATCCTGTGGTGATAAATAAGAAGATAAATACCATCAGGCTTGGTAACATATTGGATGAGCGCGCTTAAGTAGGCAAATATTGGTTGATGATTGAAAAAAATATCTGCATACAACCTTTTTCCACTAAGCAAAAAATACCCACCCATGTAGTTAAAACAGTCATCGAAGCACCCAAACGCACCAATCCTGTCCCGATAGATGTTCCGGAGAAATACCCAAAATAAAACAAGGGGAACCAAAAGCCCGACCCGAAATAATAACTTCTTCATTTTCTCCTCTTGTCATCCCGCCAGGCGGGATCCATGGTTGGCAAATTATATAACTTTGATGGATTCCCGCCTTCGCGGGAATGACGAATCAGCATTAATCCTGTCGCACTTGCGTCTTTTTTTCTATTGATGCTTTTTGCGCAATGCCATATAAATTGCCGCGCTTGGGTTTACTGGGAGTGAAAACTGGCGCAACAGCCGCAGCCTGCGCTACTTGTTTGGCCGCTTGTTCTTTTTTCTTTTGTTCTTCCTCTTGCATGCGCTCCCAAACCGATGGTTCTTTTTGCTTTTTGGATTTTCCTGCTAAATACTCAAGCGCCGCATGGGCAATTGCCTCTCGAGTTTTTTTATCTTTTGTTTGGTCAAGTTCATCCAAAGGAGTTGATTTTTTTCCAGCTTCCCCTGAAGCTACCGGAGATGGAGCTTGTGCTCCCTGAGTTTTCTGACTTTTTGCCCCTAAACTCTCCAACGCCTTGCCGGCAATTTCTGCTGGGGCTTTCACCACTTCACCGCCTACTTGCTTTCCCAAGTCTTCAAACGATCCGATGATTTGTTTGGCAACTCCAACCATGCTATCTCCTGTTGCTTAATTATTTCGTCATCCTAACTCTAATCGTCATGCTGGTCTTATCCAGCATCAGATTCTGGAGTCGCTTCGCTCCCCAGAATGACGATATTTCTTTATACTAACCCCAACTGTTCTTTTGCTTTAGTACTTACCCGATCCATACTCCATGGCGGCTCAAACGTAAGCTCCACCTCGACTTTTTTTACACCAGGAAGCTTCCCTACTTCTTCCTTAATGGGTGTTGCGATAAGATCAAATAACGGACACCCAAGGGTTGTAAGTGTCATACGAATCGTAACTGTTCCCCTATCAATAGTAATATCATAAATAAGCCCCAAGTCCCAAATGGAAACCCCAATTTCCGGATCAGGAATGGTTTGTAAAATGTCTTCTATTTGTTTTTTTGTAAGCATATCTTTGCCATTTTGACTTATTTTGTCATGCTGGTTTTATCCAGCATCAGATTCTGGAGTCGCTACGCTCCCCAGAATGACGAATAGCACATAGTCTTATCAATATTCTCTTCTTCCTTCCAGCGCCAGCGTTAAGGTGACTTCATCGGCATATTCCACATCTCCCCCAACGGGCAATCCGTGCGCTAATCTCGTCATTTTGACTTTGGATGTTTGATTTTTGACTTGTTTGGTGATATACATCGCCGTTGCCTCCCCTTCCATATTCGGGTTAGTTGCTAAGATAATTTCTGTGACTATAGATTCCGGGAATCTTTGAGCTTGATTCCCGGAATCAAGCGTGGCTGACGATGCAGTTTGACCGTTTGATTCCCGGTATCGAACGCGCTTCACTAAATCCGCAATATAAATTTCCTCCGGCCCGATGTTATTGAGTGGATCAATAGCGCCATGGAGCACGTGGTAGAGACCCTTGTATTTACCAGTTCGTTCAATAGACAATACATCCGTGGGCCTCTCCACAACGCAGATCATTGAGTGATCACGACTTCCATTGCTGCAAATAGTACACGGATCTTCCTCGGCAATATTTTTACAGATCGAACAGAAAACCGTATTGGTTTTGAGCCCCACAACAGCCTCCGAAAACCGATTGAGGTCTTCTTGCGGTACATGAAGAAGATAAAAAGCCAGACGGGTGGCAGTTTTGGGCCCAATGCCGGGCAACTTTTCAAATGATTCAACGAGATTGATAACCGCTTTGGGAAGAATAGACATACGCGTTATGGATTTATTCTTCGATCCGCCAGTTGGCGGAGAGAAGTTTAGCCAATAGTTCTCGGCTCAGTTCGAACGATAATAAAATCTATTCTATCTTACTATCTGAAATATTGCATCTGCAATAAGGGGGGCAACTGACACTTGGATAAGCTTCGTAAGCTGTTTCTCTTTGGAAATTGCTATCGTATCCGTCAAAAGTATGTGGTCAATCGGCGCAGCATCCAACTTTTGTCGCGCCGTACCGGCTAAAACACCATGCGTGGCACATACGATAACGCGCTGGGCACCTGCGTGCCGAAGCGACTGGGCGCTACTGACGATCGTGCCTCCGGTAGAAATCATATCGTCCATGACGATGACGGTTTTACCGACTTCACCGATAATCTCATAGGCTTCACTGACATCGTGTTTATCAAGTGCTCGTTTCTTTTCCATCACAACGAGTGGCACATCCAATACGTAGGCTAAATTGCGGGCAGATTTTACCCTCCCGACGTCTGGCGACACCACCACGGCGCCATCAAGCTTCATGGTTTTGAGTTCTTTTGCTAAAAGGGGAAGCGCGCTTATGTGCGTCACAGGAATTTGGAAAAATCCGACAATTGCGTCGTTGTGAAGATCTACGGTAATGACTTCTTTAAATTTAGAAACTTCCAAAATTTTGGCAATCACGCGGGCCGACACCGGCTCCCCCACCCGATGCTGTCTATCCTGCCGCGCATATCCTAAATAAGGAATGATGGCAATCATCGTTTTTGGAGCGCTTCTTCGGATAGCATCACCCATAAGCGTAAGCTCCATGATGTGTTCATCCATGGGGTAGGAAAGCGATTGCAACACAAATACCGTTTGATCCCGCACATCTTCCTGTATCCACGGCCGCACTTCCCCATCGGCAAAACGGGTTAAGTCAACCTTCCCAAGTTTTACATGCAAAAGCTTTGCCACTTCTTCGGCAAGTGGTTGATTGCTGGAGCCGGAAAAAAGGAGAAAATTTTTCATACTGCTTCTACCGTAAACGCTATTTCAATAGCTGGTTTTCCAAATTCTTTCCACGCGGAAAGTCCTCGTAAAAATATTTCCATAAATTTATCCTCTCCACCCGATGACCCAGGAGCAAATGCGAGTTCTCCTTCACGCACGCTAAACGTGCCATCAGTATAAAAGGCTGTTCGCTTCATACCATTGAGTGCAACGATAAGTGGCTGCCCAGGCGTAAAGGACAGTGACGAAACGCGCGTGGTGGTTTTCATATTGCCATATCCATCAATCCACGCAATGCGACTGGTAGGAAGATCGGGAATGGAAGATATATTCAGTGTTTCGCCAACGAAATTCTTATCCCCTTTGGCAATACCAACGACTGCTTCTGGATAAAAATCGCGCGAGCGAAACTGTGACCCTTTATTGGCGACATGGACATAATGGAGTTCTTTAATATGTGGCTTGATGAAAGAAAAACAGTAACCAGCATTTACTCCCACCACCGTCACGCCGTTATCTAAATGAGCGTACACAAGCTTTTCCCCTTCATTTTTCTCTCGAGGATTTTTTGTGTCTTTGCGCGGCGCAGTATTGGTGTAAATAAGCAAACCAGAGGGAGGATTCACCAGGGCATATTGCGCAGTCCAAAAACCGGTGGCAACGGTGCTAAATTTGGGGACACTCGTTGGGTTCACCCGAGCATGTGGATCAAGGAGCATTAATTTTTGGATAACTTCCCCAAACGCCGGATCACCAGTACCGTAATCAGCGATAAGCTGGATAAAAAGCGGACTATCGTTCATAGGGCCTATTGTATCATTTTTTAACCAATTTTTCTGTTTGTTCTGCTGCCCACTGCGGAAACCGCTTATGTATTTTTTTCAAATATTTCTTTATTTTCCTGATGTGCTTCTTTTCATAAGGGAGCTTAAGAATTTTATTGGTAAATTCAGGGTCTTCCTCTGGTGGTAAAATATTCCCTTTGTGTAAGCTTCGCAGTAAACTCACCATAACACTAGAATCTTGTGGAAGCTTGCCTTGCTGGAGCATCTGCTCAAAAAGCCTATCTCGAAAAAGTCTCCGTTCTCGCTTCAAGATTGCCTTACTCCGAGAAAACTTCTCCTTAGGGAAATATTGCACTTTTATTTCTGGAGGAATAGCATTGGAAGTTCTCAAGAGAAATAGAACATCATGATGTCGCGTCGGATACCATCGTCTATCTTGAGCGACAATGTCATGGAGCATTTCCGGTAACACATCGGCATATGCGGTGTTTTGTCCAAACTCCCACATCATCTCCATAATCGGTACATGCTGTTGAATTATATACTGACTACGGATATACGTATGAACCCTTTTTCTTTGTTCTTTATCCCCTGAGTCATAGAGAGGTAAAAAGCCGCTCACCCAAGCTTCCCACTTTTGTTTTTCTTGCGGCTCCCAACGGCGTCCTATGTTCGTAGGCATCCGCGCCAAGAAACCTTCAATTATTTCTGACGTTTCTAAATCGTTCCTGGTGACGGGTCCCGGTTGGGATCCACCAGCTAAACCTGCATCAGTATTCCGATCAGTTTCAGTAGTGCTCACATTATGTTCCTTCTTGCCACCAGAACTTGCTTACCTCCTCCCGAGGTTTACATCCTCGCGTCGGAGGAGCGCAATTTCGGTGCAGGCAGCTATTAGGTACCTTCTTCCCAACTATTTAAGTACTTTCTCTGCTCAGATGTTAAACGGTCAAAGCGCATCCCCATGGCGCGAAGTTTGAGGCG
>JGI1358J11329_10003496_pt1 | contig 11683 bp, 14 predicted proteins | sample Subgroupgradi54m_FD_11329 | JGI IMG/M metagenome (IMG submission 11329)
CCGCGGCGAACTCGTCCGCCGAGAACATGGTGCTCTCTCGCCCGGCCGCTCCGAGGAAGGAGACGGCGACCATGTGCCGCAGCGACGTGAGCGTGACACGATAGTAGTCGAACCCTTGTCCGGACTCCTTCTGCGTCCGTACGAACTCCGCGCGATAGTGCCGCGCCTTGTCCGGGTCAAATCGCTCATTGCGCAGGGCCTCGAGGTTCTTGCGGGCATCGCGCTCGTAAGCGACGTTGACGAGCTTGTCCACCTCGGTCGCGTCCGTACGGATGGTCTCCAGCTTCAGGTTGTTGTTCCGCAGCTTGTTGCTCATCGTCTTGGCCTCGTCGCGGGCCATGTCGCCGGAGATCTGCACGTTCGTGCGCAGGTCCTGGAAGAGGCTGAGTGCTTCGTCTTTGGCCATGGACTTCAGGTTGTACTCGAAGACGACGACGCCGATGACCGTGAACACAATCGCCGCCGACACAGACAGAGCGATTCCAACACTGTTCTTCGGGATGCTGATCTTCAACATGCAATCCTCCAAATTCGACAATGATGCAGGCAATCAAAAGCCCCACATGTCCTGTTAGGGACTAAACATTCTACTCCAATTTGGTCGAAATGTCAAGGTCAGCTCTTGCCCAAATCTTAGCTTTATGTTAATATTTTTAGGCTTATTAATCTTACATACTTTTTGATGATTATCGGGCCTGTTTTTAAGCTCAAGACAATGAGTTTAAGAATCCGAGATCAAGTGACAAAAGTAGCCGTAGAAAGGACCCGCCTTCGCTAAAGCTACGGCGGGCAAGCAAATTCATGAAAACCATCAGTTTGATGGAGATGCTCAAGGCTGGGGTGCATTTTGGCCACAAGACCTCGTTGTGGAATCCCAAGATGGCGCCGTATATTTATACCCAGCGCAATAATATTTATATTCTCGACTTGGAGAAAACGAGAATCAAATTGGCTGAAGCTTTGGCTTTTGCTACCCAAATCGCGGCCAGTGGCGGGATAATTTTGTTTGTTGGCACCAAGCGGCAGGCCAAGGACGAAGTACGCAAAGCCGCGGAGTCTTGCGGCATGCCGTATGTGGTCACCCGTTGGCTGGGGGGGACATTTACCAACTTTCGCACGATCCAGCGGACAATCAAAAAAATGGACCGTTATGAAAAAATGATTGCGGATGGCGAGGTTAAAAAGTACACCAAGAAGGAGCAGTTGATGATTGGCCGCGAAGTGGAAAAAATGAAAACATTTTTTTCCGGCATCAAGGACATGAAAAAACTGCCAGAAGCCATATTTGTCCTGGACACCAAATACGATCACATTCCCGTGGAAGAAGCGCGACAATCAAAAGTTAAAATTGTTGGACTGGTGGACACTAATTCAGATCCGTCCAAAATCGATTACGTCATTCCGTCCAATGACGATGCGATTAAAGTAATTGCGTACATGGCCAATATTGTGGCTGAAGCGGTTAACGAAGGCCGCAACAGCATGGCGGAAACCTTAATGACTCAAACTGAAGGCGCGGCAGTTGCCAAATAATTAAAAATTTATGAAAATAACAACTGAAGAAATCAAAAAATTACGGGATGCCACTGGAGCTGGTATCGTGGACGTAAAAAAGGCCTTGGAAGAATCAGCAAGTTTGGAAGACGCCGTCACTTTTTTGCGTAAAAAAGGCCACGCTCAATTAGCCAAAAAATCCGCCCGACCAGTTGGGGAGGGATTAATAGTTTCCTACATTCACGCAGGCGGTAAAGTCGGAGCACTTTTGGAGCTTAACTGTGAAACCGATTTCGTGGCCAGGAATCAGGAATTTCAAAAATTGGCGAATGAAATTGCAATGCATATTGCCGCTTCTGACCCGCTTGATGTGGCAACACTTTTGGAGCAGCCTTATGTCCGTGAACCAGAGAAAAAAATCAAAGACTTAATCGCGGAGCAGGTTGGAAAGCTGGGAGAAAATATCCAAGTCCGGCGGTTTGTGAGGTTTGTGCTAGGAGGGGAGTAAATGATTATTTTTGTAACAATTCTTTTTGTTTTATCATTTCTGGTCATGGCCGGGATGTTTTTGGTTAAATTCGCTCAAATAAACCAAAGGCCGCTGGTTAAACTAAAGGTTGCAGGGACGCGGACTCATTATTATGAAACCCTGTGGCCTTATTTTCGGCAGAAATTATCGTTTTTGGGCGGCAGACTTTGGCACTTTATTTTGGAAGCCAAGGATTTAACTCCGGCCACCACCAAAACTTTGCACTCGCAAGTCGAGAAGGTCAAGAATGTTTTTCGAATCCACATTCGGACATCGGCCGCGGAACCGCATTGGTTGCCGGAGGCCGCGGAATTAACTGTGGTACCCACAGTCAGCCAGGACCCGGAAGATTTGTACTTGACCGCGATAAAAAATAACCCGAATGACCGTCACGCCTACGAGCATTTGGGCCGGTTGTATTTGCAGAACAAAAATTTTACGGACGCAGTGGAGATTTATGAGTACTTAACCAAGCTTGATTCCAGCCACGATATTTATTTTAGTAATTTGGGTTTGAGCTATTATTCTCTGAATGAATACCAAAAGGCGGCAGGGGCTTATGAAAAAGCTCTTAACATTAATGATAAAATTCCGACGCGCTGGATTAACTTAGGGCTTTGTTTTGAGGCGCTGGAGGAGTACACTAAAGCAGTAAAGGCGATTACTTCCGCGTTGCAGTTGGATCAGTTGAATGTAAATTTCATGGCTCTGTTAGCCGATATTTACATCAAGCTTGAAAACAACGTCCGGGCCGAGGAAGTCTTGGAGCAGATTTTGCTTCAGGACCCGACCAATCGACCGGCTCGTGAGAAGTTGATGCGCTTGAAAATTTAGAGGTTCTTTGGTAAAATTGATTATTCGCCCCCTTAGTTTCCGCCTACGCTATCCGTCGTCGCTAAAGCTATGACGGACAAGAAGCTTCGGCGGACAGGCAGAGGCAAGAATAAAATAAATTTTATGCCGAGATAGCTCAACTGGCAGAGCAACGCTTTTGTAAAGCGAAGGTTGGAGGTTCGAGTCCTCTTCTCGGCTCCATGGAAAATTTTTCGTCGGGATAAAGCGAAGGCCGGGGGTTCAAATCCCTCTGCTGGCTCCTCCGACGCTGACCAAAGGTCAGATCGGAGCTCCGACCGCAAGCGTCGGAGCAGGAAAATATGGGCGGTTCGTATAGTGGCAATTACATCGCGCTGTAAACGCGACGGCCTTTGGCCTCCGGGGGTTCGAGTCCCTCACCGCCCACCAGAATTCATTTTTCATTTTGTGATATAATGACTTTATATGGCAGAAGAAATCCAGAAAATTCAGGCTCGAATAGTCCCCATTCTCAAGGAAGCCGGGGTTTTAAGGTCGGCTCTTTTTGGCTCTGTAGCCAGAGGCGAGGCAGACCAGCACAGCGATGTTGATATTTTGGTAGATTTGCCTGAAGACCAAAGCTTGTTTGATCTTGTTGATCTTCAAGAAAAATTGCAAACTGCGCTAGGAAAAAAAGTTGATCTAGGCACTTACCGATCTATTAAGCCAATATTAAAAGACAGAATACTACAGGAACAAATTCAGATTTATGAGAGATAAGGCAGATAATTTCGTATGGCTTAAAGACATAATAGACTCGATCGATTTGATTGACGGGTATATTGCAAATATAACTAAGGAAGAGCTTTTCCACTCAGAAGAAAAACAAGATGCAGTAGTTCGGCGTTTAGAAATTATCGGTGAAGCAATTAAAAATCTTCCGGAAAATTTTAAGGCTCAATATCCTCATATTGCTTGGAAAAAAGCCGCGGGCATGAGAAATATAATCGTTCATGAATACTTTGACGTTGACGTCAATATTACATGGAATGTTCTTAAGCAGCATTTACCAGAATTGAAAAAAGCAATTGAAAAGTTGATTCAAGACGGAAAAATAGCATTGGTATAGTATTACAAATTTTTTACAGTTGAAATCTCTCTCAAATATGAATCGCTAATAAGGCGATTTTTTGGTATACTAAATTATCTTGGGAATTCAGATGGAGGATACTACAATGATCCGAAACTGGCTTTGGGTTCATCCCGTTTGGACGTGCGTCGTAGCGTTCCCATTGTTGTGGGCTGTTTGGTGGTTCTATATGGCCAAGCTCAGCATCACAAATAACACGCCGGCGTCCAAGAAAATGAGTATGCGTGAATCTGGGCTTTGGTCGCTGGTGTTTTCGGTCATGTTCGGGGGTATGGCTTTTCTTCTGATGGTGAGTCATTTTTCTCCCGGCACGGTCATCATCCGCAATCACCAAGTTGTGGCCTCATTTCAATACTGGACATCAGAGTGGGCGTGGGAGCATGACACATGGAACCGGAGTGTTGCCGCCGTCAAGTACGAGCCGCAAGTCTTTAGCGTCACCAAGCAGATCGAAGCCTTGACGGCCAATCCGGGGATCCGTAGAGTCAAGGTCTACGTTGAGCTGGAAGCGGCTGGTACACCTGAGTCCTTGCTCGCATTTCAGGAATCTGATTGGGCTGCGAACCGCTGGGACAAGCTGCGTTCAACCATGAATCGGTTCGACAAGTTGTACCATTCAAGGGTCGCTGAAGCTTGTTATGATGACCTGGACCCTGGGCAACAAAGACAGCTTCAAGCCATGGTGTTGGAGTTTCTCGCGCCAGAGCTCGGGGCAAAGGGACTGCGACTCCGCACGGCTTACTTCAAGCTCCCCGAAAGCTAGTTCAAGGCTTCTTGGACAGTTCTGTTCTTACAGTCCTGTCTTTTTTCTTTTTTGACAGATATATGATATAATATAGTTACTTAATAAAACACTATGGAAACAAATAAGGCCAAAATTTTGATCGTCGAAGATGAGGAAATCCTCTTAACCGCCCTGTCTGAGGAATTAAAACAGGAAGGATTTGAGGCAGTGGGGGCGAAGGATGGCGTTGAAGGGGTTGAAAAAGCTGCTTCGGAAAAGCCGGATTTGATTCTTTTGGATTTGGTCATGCCGCGTTTGGACGGCATCGGAGCACTCAAACAAATGAAGAGCAATCCCGACACCAAAGAAATTCCCGTGGTTATTTTGACCAATCTTTCCGACTATGACAAAGTTTCGGACGCTTTGAGTCTGGGCGCCATGGATTATTTGGTCAAGGCAAATTATCGTTTGGAAGAATTAGTCACCAAAATTAAAACAGTCCTGGAGCGTAAATCTTCGGGTATGCCGAGCCTCACCCCCATAACCCCGCCGAAAGTTTAAGAGCCCTCACTATGGCCCAGGAATCGGATTATATAAACTTAATCAATGACATCATTGCCAAACAGACTCTGATTTTGGGACCAGACATTGTTTTGGTCAAAGCCCGAAATATTGCTGGTTTGAATTTGGCTCCCAACGGTACGGTGGATAAAATCACCGGCGACCCACAGGAAGTGTTGCAGAATTTGATCAATGAATACATTGCCTTGTCTGGGCAAATCGTAAAAAATATTTTAAGTCCGGTTTTTGCCAAATATCCGGATATTAAACTTGCTATCAAATAAAATTTAACAATTAACTTTATGTATGAATTTAGTTCAGAAGCCAACTTGATCATCCAAGGGTGCATTACGGCCATTATTCTCGGAGTGTTTTATAATCTTTGGATCTCGACTAGGGCATACGGCGGCATTGTCGGTTCAGCCATTCGATTACTGGGCTTGGGCATGCTGTTTGTGACGATCGCAGTGATTGAACGACTCTTGATTAATTTTGCGATTGTCCAGACCAGTGCCAATCTGGCCATGGCTCAGGATATTTTGAGTTTAATTGGTTTAATATTTTTGGGCTTAGGTTTTTCTAAATTAGCTTCAGCCTCGAAAGTTTAGTTTGTCGACGGGGTAAAAAATAAAATGGTATTGGAAACAACACAAATTTTTTTGGCGTTGGCAATCTACAGCGTGATTGTCTTTATTTTTATTTGGATTGAAAATCGGCGCATGCGCCACAGTCTCAAACTCAAAGAGCATGAAATGCAGCGTCGGATGTACGAAGTCTCCATCCTCAAAGAATTAGGCGACCGAATCGGGTATTCGTTAAATGTCCAAAAAATTGTGGACGTAATTACTGGTTCGTTGCGGAAGCTTCTCAGTTATTCCACGGTATCTTACTTATTGCTGGCTGATGAAGGCCGGGTGGTTTTTCATTGCGTACTCGAGGAATCAGTTAATCCAAGATTCGTCAATGAAGTCAGGAGTCAAATGATCCAGGCTCTAGCGGCTTTAACTGGTCGCGAAACTAAACCCGAAGAAATAGATGAGAGCATTGCCGGCACAATTACGGACGAAAACAGCAAACAGGGGATTAAATCGTTTTTTAATATCCCAGTGGTGATTAATAATATTCCCGTGGGTCTTTTGAATGTTTCCTCGACTAAGCCCGGGCTTTACCGTGAAGAGGAGATGACCATTCTGTATACCATCATGAACCAAGCCTCCACTGCCGTGTCAAAGCTGGAAAATATTTTGACCCAAGAAAAAGGCAAACTCAATTCTATGGTTGAGTCTATGGCAGACGGCGTATTTATGGTGGATACCCGGAATCGTTTGCTCGTCATCAATCCGGCGGCCAAACTGATGCTGGGCATCAGCAAACCCCAGCCCACAATTCTAGACGTCTTGGACCAACTCTCATCCAAAATGGATTTGCGCACCAAGATTGAAGAGAGCATTAAAGAGGACAAACTCGCGGTCGAAGAACAGCTGAATTTGGATGCCTTGGTTCTGCGCGTGCTGATCAGCCCGGTGAAAGACAGCGAAAATGAATCTTTGGGTGCCGTGGTTTTGTTTCATGACATCACCAAAGAAAAAGCCATTGAAAAAATGCGCGAGGACTTTACGTCCATGATGGTGCATGAGTTGCGGAGCCCGCTGACCGGCATCCGTTCGATTGCCAATTTGCTGAAAGAAGATAAAATAAAAAATGAACAAAAAAAGTACGACGAGTTTATCGAGTTGATTGTTTCCAATTCCGCGTCCATGTTGGATTTGGTTAATGATCTGTTGGATGTGGCCAAGCTGGAATCTGGTAAATTTCAAATCCTGCGCCGGGATACTAATATAGCTGAGGTGGTGAAGATGCGGATTCAATCCTTTACCCAACTGGCCGTGGAAGGCCACTTAACTCTGGAGAGTAAAGTCGAAGACGGAATACCGGTTTTGCTGTTGGATGATAATAAAATTGGACAGGTTTTGAATAATTTTTTATCGAATGCGATTAAGTTTACCCCGCAAGGAAAAATTATTGTCTCGGCTTTTATGCTCAAAAGTCATGACAGTTTATTAAATAAAGTTTCTGCTCAGGGTATGATTTGGCCCGGAATAAAAGATGTGAGTTTCAATTCGGATCAGTTGGTTTTGGCTGTGACTGACACTGGCCCCGGGATTCCTGAGAATCAAATTAGTAAATTGTTTAATAAATTTACCCAATTGGAACAAACCGCCGCATCGGAAAAAAAGGGAACTGGTTTAGGATTGGTGATTACCAAAGGCATAGTCGAGGCACATGGGGGCAAAATCGGAGTATTTTCGCAAGCGGGCCAAGGTTCAACTTTTTATAGTTGTTTTCCTATTTATGAAAAAAAATAGCGATCTACAATCCGATTTTGTGAATTTAACTTCCCACCAACTGCGCACCCCGCTGTCCGGGATGAAGTGGCTGTTGGAACTGTTGCAAAAAACCGACACAGGCAACTTAAACCGGAAACAGCGAGACTTTATCGAAAAAATTTATTCTTCCAATGAGCGCATGATCGCCTTGGTCAACGACTTATTGGAAGTTTCCAGAATCGAAGGCGGCAAGGCCAAGCTATATTTACAGCCCACGGATTTGACCGTTATTATAAGGGGATTACTCAAAGAGAAAGCCAAGGAAGTCCAGAAAAAGAATTTGCAAATTTCTTTTACGACTGAGCACGAGCCATTCCCTTTGGCCAGAACTGAACCAAACAAGATTAAGCAGGCGTTAAGTAATTTGTTGTCCAACGCCATCGCCTACACTCCGCCAGCTGGCAAGATTTCGATTGACCTGAAAACTTCTGGAGCCGAGATTTTGTGTACCATCGTTGACAGTGGCGTGGGTATTCCGAAGCAGCAGCAAAGACAAGTGTTTAGTAAATTCTTCCGGGGCAGTAATGTCCTGCAAATCGAAGCCACAGGCACGGGCCTGGGCTTGTACATTACCAAAGCCTTTATTGAGGCTTCAGGGGGTAGAATTTGGTTTAAATCCCAGGAGGGCAAAGATACGACATTTTACTTCACTTTGCCCATAGCGAAGTAATCGTTCGGCATAGATTGCAAAACTACCGGCTGTCAAAATTTGGCATCGAGCCAAAATTTTGCAGCCTGCGTTCTCGGCCGCTGAGGCGGCCTCCGAAGGCTAGTTTTGCAACTATGCCTCACTTGAGAAATAAAGGAAGCTGATTGATTATCCAGCCTATTTTTGTTATACTGTGCAGGCAAGTTTTATTTGCCCAGATAGCTCAGCTGGTAGAGCAACTCCATGGTAAGGAGTAGGTCAGCGGTTCAAATCCGCTTCTGGGCTCCATGAACCACTCGCGAACTGAGGTTCGCTCGGGTTCATGGCTAAAGCCATGTACCTAAGATTTGTTGGCGAGTGGTTCATGCCCTGTACCGGAGCGAAGCGACTGGTACAAGGCAGCTCATAACTTCTAACTATTAACTAATAACTACCTTAATGTCGCAAGATAATTTGATCAGCATGGAGTGTACCGTTTGTCACCGGGTGAATTACCATTCGAGAAAAAACAAGAAGTTGACTCCGAACCGCTTGGCCATGGAAAAATTTTGCAAGTGGTGCAAGAAACACACAGAGCACAAAGAAACAAAGTGACACGAAGTGTCATCCTGAACTTGATTCAGGATCCACTTGAGGGGGCGTCGTATAATGGTAGTACATTCCTCTCCAAAAGGAAGAGCGTGGGTTCGATTCCTACCGCCCCTGCCAAAAAGCCACCTCGCAATTGAGGCGGTTTTTTGAAACATANCANCCNCNNTAACCGTCTTATTAAGTATGGACTTTAAGACTAAACAGACATTAAGAATATTTTGGCAACACGCCTCTGTATATCCGGGGCTGATTTTTATATTGGTCGTCGCTTTATTGGGCGCGATTACAGCCGAAGCCTTTACCCCGTTTTTTTATAAGCAACTGTTTGATCTGCTCTCCCAGTCTGGCTCTTTGGGCCAGTTGATTTCAGTCGTGCTCAAAATATTGCTGGCCGGCGGGGTTGGCTGGTTGTTTTGGCGGATCGCGACTTTCACCAACAACATCTTTCAGCCAAGCGTCATGCGCGATTTGCTTAACAGCTGTTTTGAATATTTGCAGGATCACTCGTACAATTTTTTCAATAATAATTTCGCGGGCAGTCTGGTCAAAAAATTCGGCCGCTACGAGCGGGCGTTTGAAGATATCGTGGATCAGTTGTACTGGAGTTTAGCTCCGACCATGCTGAAAGTTGGTATAGTTATTGTCGTGTTATATTTTGTCCGGCCGATCTTTGGTTTGGCCGTGTTGATTTGGTCCACGGTGTATATTGTCTTCAGCATTGGTTTCGCTTTGTATAAATTGAAATATGACGTGGAAAATTCCAGCCTCGATACGCAGGTTGGCGGTCAACTGGCGGATACGATTACTAACAACATTAACTTAAAGTTGTTTGGCGGCAAAGATCGCGAAGATAAATCATTTAAGCAACTGACCCAAAAGCAATATGCAATGAGAAAATGGACTTGGGATTTGTCTTCGGTCAACGAAGCAATTCAAGGTGGATTATTTGTCATTTTGGAATTTACTTTGTTGTCCTTGGCCGTCAGACTTTGGCAGCGAGGACTGCTGACTTTGGGCGATTTTGCGCTCTTGCAAGGCTATATGGTCCAGATTTTTAACCGGTTGTGGGATTTGGGCCGGCAGATCAAAAATATTTATGTGCGATTAGGCGATGCGGAAGAAATGACCAGCATTCTTTTGACCTCGCACGAAATTCAAGATAAGCCAAATGCTCTGAAGCTTACGGCCCCAGCCGGTGAAATTGAATTTCGCGACGTGGTCTTTGGTTATCACAACCGGAGAAAAGTTTTTGAGCACTTTAATTTGATAGTTAAGCCGGGTGAGCGCGTGGCCTTGATTGGCCCATCAGGCGGCGGCAAAACCACAATTGTCAAAATGCTGTTTCGGTTCTTTGATTTGCAAAGCGGAGAGATTATGATTGATGGCCAGAATATTGCCGAAGTCACGCAAGGAAGTTTGCGCTCGGTTTTGTCTCTGGTGCCGCAGGAGCCGATTCTTTTCCATCGCTCATTGTTTGACAACATAGCGTACGGCAAACCCGGAGCCACAAAAGAAGAAGTCATCAAGGCCGCGAAACTGGCTCACTGTCATGAGTTTATCAGCAAGTTTCCGGATCAGTATCAGACATTTGTGGGTGAGCGGGGAGTGAAACTTTCCGGCGGAGAAAGACAACGCGTGGCCATTGCCCGCGCGATTCTCAAAGACGCGCCGATTTTGGTGTTGGACGAAGCGACTAGTTCGCTGGATTCCGAATCGGAAATGCTGATCCAAGACGCGTTGAAGAATCTTATGAAACAGAAAACTACGATCGTCATCGCGCATAGGCTCTCGACCATTATGCAAATGGATCGGATTATCGTAATTGAAAAAGGGAGAATCACAGAAGAAGGCAAGCATGGCGAGTTGCTCAAGGCCAAACAAGGGACTTACCAAAAACTTTGGAAAATCCAAGCGGGCGGGTTTGCGAAGACCTAAGATGTGATATACTCTAGTTAAATCCGAAGCACGAAGCACTAAATTCTAAACAATATCTAAATTCAAAGGCTCAAATGTTCAAAACCTGTTTCTGATTTAGAATTTTTGTCATTTGGATTTGTTTCGGATTTAGATATTCGGATTTAGGATTTACAAACGTATGTTCAATACAATTCCCTCAGACGAAATAATAGAAAAAACTGCCGTGGCGCTTAAGGCCAACGGCATTGAGACTTTTGTCGTGGCCACAGGCGAAGAGGCGAAACAGAAATTGCTGGATATGTTGCCTGAAAAAGCCGCTGTGATGAATATGACTTCCGTGACCATGGATACAATCGGCGTGACCGACGCAATTCTAAACTCAGGCAAGTACCAACCAGCCCGCACGAAATTAATGGACGAAAAAACCGAGTCGCGGGAGAAACGGGCCTTAGGCGCCACCAGCGATTGGGCCACGGGCAGCGTTCACGCGGTAACCCAAGACGGTAAATTGATTATTGCTTCGTATACTGGCAGTCAGTTGCCGGCTGAAGCCTACGGTTCGCCTCATGTCGTGTTTATCGCTGGCGCGCAAAAAATCGTAACGGACCTTGGCGAAGGCATGAAGCGTATTTATGAATATGTTCTGCCTCTGGAATCAGAACGCGCGAACAAAGCCTATAATATGACCAGCGGCAGTTTTGTCAGCAAGGTTTTAATCATTAACAGTGAACTTAATCCTGACCGAATCAAGATAATTTTAGTTAAAGAAATATTGGGTTTCTAGGAGGCTTGCCCAGTAGTAGAAGTTTGATTCGCTTCGCGAAGAAAATATCAAACTTCACTACTGGGCTGCACCGGGTAGTGAAATTCGATCTTTTTAAAAATGCGA
>JGI1358J11329_10003497_pt1 | contig 11678 bp, 7 predicted proteins | sample Subgroupgradi54m_FD_11329 | JGI IMG/M metagenome (IMG submission 11329)
TTGGCTTTAGCATTTATCATAATCTTGTTTCCTCTACAATAACAAAACCTGTTGAAGAAAAAATAGTCCCAATCAATCCAACCTTCGATACAAGAACTATAGATACACTAAAAGAGAGAAAAAATATAGAACCAGTCTTTCAAACAAATAGCAAGGAGTCAACAGAAAGTTCAAAAGTAGAAAACATAAGTACTGAGTCTGCGAATCAAATACCAAAAAGGAGCCTATGAGAAGAACGATTTGGAGCAAGAGAATTCCAACTCTTCTAGGCATACTTCTTATAGTTATAGGAGTAGGCATTACTTCATATCTTGTTAAAACAGGAGTAATTCTAACTAGTAAGGCCGGTCCTTCTGAAACTGCACAAAATATAAGAATATCTAACGTAACTGATTCCTCATTTACCGTCTCTTTTACTACAGAGGCTTTGGTAATTGGCTCTATTAACTTTGGGAAAGATAAAAACTTAGGACAGACAGCTTTGGATAACAGAGATGGGCAAGGATCTTTAAAAGAACATAAGATTCACTACATTACAGTTAAAAATCTAGATTCTTCTTCGGATTATTACTTTTCCATAACTTCTGGGTCTAAAGAATTTTTACAAAAAGCGCAACCATTTATTGTAAAAACGGCGCCCGCTTCCTCTGGGCATTCGCCTATAGAAAAAACAGTAAAAGGGGAGATTGTTATGCCAAACGGAAAAAGTCCCAAAGAGGCGATTGTATATTTAAACTCTGACAATTCTCAAACGCTTTCGACTCTGGTAAGAGAGGATGGATTCTATTCTCTTTCCGCAAACTCCCTAAAAACAGAAAATCTTACGTCTTATTTTACTTTTTCTAGTAAAACTATTTTTAGATTACTTGTCGTAGGAAAAGATTCTTTAACATCCAATGCAAAGTTCAATGGCTCAGAAACGGAAGAACTTCCTCCCATAACTCTGGGAAACGATTATGACTTTATACAAAGTAACCTTTCCATAGCCACTTCATCTGCATCAACAGGTTTTTCTTCTTTGCCTGCTCAAGAATCAACCGCCGGAAAAATTCCAAAAATTAATATTCCGAAAAACAATCAAACGTTTACGGATTCGCAGCCTAAATTCTCAGGAACAGCTCTTCCAAACAGCACTGTTGAGATAACTATTCATTCGGATGATAATATTAAAGCTCAGGCAACTACAGATGCTTATGGAAATTGGAGCTTCAGACCTCCATCTGCATTATCGCCCGGAGGCCACACTATTACCATTATTACCAGAGACGCTTCGGGAATTTTAAAAACGCTAACTCAATCTTTTACTGTTTTTGCATCCGGCACTCAGGTAAACGAAAGTGCAACTCCATCTGCAACGCCGGTTGTTAAACCAACTTCTGTACCGATCTCAACTCCTATTCCAACGTCTGTTCCAACTATTATACCTACGGTCCCTGTCTCCCCAACTCTTGCCCCAATTGCGACTATAACACCCGTAATATCACCTGTCCCTTCACCGGGAAATTCTACTCCTATAATTTTTGGCTTATTTGGTATCGGACTTTCTATTTTAGGCTTCTTCATATTCCTTATTTCCCGAGGCATTACTACTTTATGAAAATAGCAATCGTCGGCGCGGGATTTACTGGACTTTCTGCGGCTTTTGAACTCTCAAAGAATGGGCATGAAGTTGTTATTTTTGAAAAAGACTCGAATCCGGGAGGCCTTGCAATTGGATTTAAAGAGAAGACCTGGGATTGGTCACTTGAGAAGCACTATCATCATTGGTTTTCAAACGACGATAAGGTTATTAATCTGGCTAAAAAAATCGGCTATGAAATCTTAAAGAGAAGACCCAAAACATCAATTTATATAGAGGGAAAAATCTATCAGCTTGATTCTCCTTTGCATGTTCTTACTTTTCCAAAACTTCCTCTGATTGATAGGGTAAGAATGGCCGCTGTATTAGGTTTTTTAAAACTTGACCCCTTCTGGAAACCGCTTGAAAAATTAAAAGCAGAAGATTTTTTATTAAAAACAATGGGAAAAAATGCATATAAAAAAATCTGGGAGCCTCAGCTTAAAAACAAATTCGGAGATTATGCAAAAGACATATCTCTTGCTTGGTTTTGGGCAAGGATTAAAAAAAGAACTCCCAGTTTAGTTTATCCTTCTGGAGGTTTTTTGAAGTTTGCGCAAGCTTTAGTTAAAGAATGTGAAAAAAAGGGCGGTAAATTTTGTTTCAATACCGAAGTCCAGAAGATAAAAAGCAATAAGCAAGTCAGCGTAAAATATAAAATGGTCCATAATAAATGGTCTATAGAAAATTTTGACGCAGTCATTGTTACTCTGCCGTCTTTTTTCTTTGCCAAAATAACTCCCGATTTACCAAAAGAGTATAACGATAAATTATTGAAGCTAAAGGGTCTTGGAGCAATCAATCTTGTTTTAAGACTAAAAAAGCAATTTCTCAAAGATGGGACTTANTGGCTTAGTATCTGTGATACCAAATCTCCGATAATGGCAATAGTTGAGCATACTAATTTTATGGATAAAAAGAATTACAACAATGAGCATATTGTTTATTTAGGAAACTATTTACCTTTAGATCATGAATATATGAAAATGGGGAAGGATGAACTTCTTAAAATTTTTGATCCCTGGCTTAAAAAAATTAATCCAGATTATCAATCCTCAATTATCAATTATGAACTTTTTAAGGTTCCATTTGCCCAACCTATAATTCCTGTCAACTATTCAAAAATTGTCCCGCCTTTTGAGACTCCTCTTCCAAATGTTTATCTTGCCAATATTCAGCAAGTTTATCCGTGGGATAGAGGCACAAACTACGCAGTAGAGCTCGGGCAAAAAATTGCAAAATTAATAACTCAGAGACAGTAATAGTTTCAATCATCGATTCGAATGTTGAGTGCATGAAAAATCGAGTGAATGAAACAGGGGGATTCCCCGCCAAAGACGGGGAGGGGGTGAAATCACCCGTTGAGAGAATGAGATTTGAAAAGCACGAAACGAGATCTCGATGAGAGTTTTTGGTACTTTTGTCGGTACAAAAGTACAAGAAAAACTATGGTCAAATTAAAAAATTATCTTAAAGCAAATCTCTTGGAAATTTGCCTGGCTGTTTTTTCTTTTCTTTTCAGTTTCTGGCTCATGTTTTCTACTTTCTCTTATAAAGCCGGGTCAATGTTAATTGCAACAAAAGCTTGGAGCGATTTTGCAAGTACAATTCCTCTGATAAGATCTTTTTCACTTGGATCTAATTTTCCTCCTCAATATCCTCTCTTTCCGGGAGAGCCAATCCATTATCATTTTCTTTTTTACTTTTTGGTTGGGCTCTTGGAAAAAATTGGTATAAGAATAGATTACTCTTTGAACATTTTGAGCACTTTTGGTTTTTTTAGTTTATTGATAATGCTTTATTTGTTTGCAAAAAAAATATTTAAGTCAACAATAGTTGGCATTTTATCCGTAATTCTTTTTCTTTTTAATGGATCTTTTTCTTTTTTGGAATTCTTTAAAACCCATCCGTTATCCGCACATACTTTAAGTGACATAATTACAAATAGAACATTTCCCTCTTTTGGTCCATATGATGGGAGAATTGTTTCTGCTTTTTGGAATCTAAATATTTATACAAATCAAAGACATTTAGCAGGTGCTTTTGGAATTTCTCTTTTTATTATTTATTTGTTTTTAATACCTGTTTTTAAAAACCGAAAAGTAAATTTTAAAATAAGCATTTTACTTGGGACAGTTTTGGGATTTTTTTTCTATTTTCATCTAGCTGTTTTTGTGATGACAGGAATAGTGATAGTAGCTCTTGGCATTTTATTTAGGCAGCTGAGGATCCCCGCACTTATCATAATTTTAATAGCAGGTGTTATTGCCCTCCCCCAATATCTGTATCTTGGGTCTGGCGGGCAGTCCTTTAAGCCCTTTTTTTCAGTTGGGTATCTAGCTCAATACAATCTAACACTTCGGTCTTTTATTAATTATTGGTTCTTAAACTTGGGACTTCACTCTATTTTAATTCCCTTGGGATTCTTGTTTACTCCAAGGAGTTTAAAAAAAATATTTATTTCTTTTTTTTCGCTTTTTGTTATTGGAAATACTATTCAGTTTTCTCCGGAGATTGCCGCAAATCATAAATTTTTTAATTATTTTATGATTGTGGGAGTTATGTTTTCTTCTTTCTTTTTAGTTAAAGTTTGGAAAGAAAAAATTTATTTAAAACCTGTTGTAATTGTCCTATTTTTCTTTTTGATACTGTCTGGAATAATTGATTTATTCCCAGTTTATAATGATGATAAAATAACACTTGCCGATTATCCAATTAATAAAGACACGGAATGGATTAAGGATAATACTCCAAAAGATTCTGTTTTTTTGAATACACAATATTTGTATGATCCCGCATCTTTAGCGGGAAGAAAAATATTTCTTGGCTGGCCATATTTCTCCTGGTCCGCAGGCTACGACACATTAACTCGTGATAATCTTAGAAAAAGTTTACTTAATCCTGATAATCTTAATAGCTTTTGTAAGGAGGTATTGCGATATAATATCAATTACGTTGAGCTAAATTTTGTAGAAAAATATGACTTTCCGATAAGCCACATCTTCTTTGAAAAAAATTTTAAGAAAGAGTATGAAAATACCCAAAATCAATATAAAATCTTTAGCATAAAGAGTATGTGCACGCAAAATGGATCAAATGAAAAATAAATTATTAATACTTTTAGGACTATTAACCACTTTTTTAGTTTCAATCGACGTTTATTTTAATACAGTTACATTATTTTCATTATTTTTATATTTTTTGTCTATAACTGTGTTTGTCATCCTGTTTAAAGATAGAGGAACAACAAGACTAATTCAAAAAAGAGAAACAAAGGATGAGAGCAATAAAAGGGGTATTTTGATATTACTATTTTTAATCATTGTGCAAATTGCTTTGCTCGCTTATTTTTCAAACTTTCCATTTCACTATCATGAAGACGAATTTATAGAAGCCTACACTTCTTTTTCTCTTCCCGCAGTTAATAAGATTAACTGGTTCTCAGTTTTTCCAGACAAGCAAAGTTGGGTTGCCCAATTTCCAATCTTGTTTTTTGTTTTTCAAAAACCTTTCTTCATGTTATTTGGGCCATCAATAGAAAGCATAAGAATTTCTACATGGCCTTACCAGATTTTAATTCTAATCTATCTCTATCTACTCTCTAAAGAATATTTCTCAAGTAGCTTATCATCCGCTTCTTCGATATTAATTTTTATTTTTTTAGCACCTAATCTATATATATCAAGTCTAGGTATACACGTTATAAGCAGCACATTATTCCTATTAGCAGGTTTTTATTATTTAACTCTTATGATGAAAAAACACAACAGTAATCATGCTATTCTATGCGGAATTTTTACTGCCCTCTCTTATTTAACCTATCCAGGATCATATATTGCTTTACCCATTTTTTTAATATTTTTAACTTTTGAGTCAATAAAACAGCGGTCTTTAAAACCAGCTAAATTTTTTATTATTACTCTCGTTTTTTGGTTTTTGATTATGCTTCCTTTCCTTGTTTATGCGTTGACTAAAGATAATTTTTTTACCCAGAGATTGGGTCAGGTCAATTTTCCATGGGGAACTTGGGGACAGACCCAGCAACAATTACAAACTGGGTCAAACTTAATCAATTTAGTTAAAGCTCAAGCATTAATTAATGTTAAGTCTTTATATGATAATGGTTTCGGTGGAATAGGAGAATATTACTTTGGACGCCAAGCGCTTTTTAACCCTGTAACATTTGCTTTTCTATTGGCTGGCTTTTGCATCTCTATTTATAGGGGTATTTTTAAAAATAGGAGTTATCTTTACCTCATATCTATAATAATTATTGTATTCCTAACAGGTATGATTTTAACAATTCCTCCTGGGGCTATCCACAGACTTTCTGTAGTTTTTCCATTTATCGCATTAGTTATGGCAATGGTAGTAGATTTAATTCCTAAGAGAATTAAATTTAAAAATAAAAATATTTCACTCCTATATCCAGTACTTGTGCTACTTTTGATTTTTTCTCTAACAAATTTTAAAAGTGCTATTACAATGATTAAAAAAGATCAAGAAATAAGTATATTAACAGATAGTGTCTACATTAATTCCTACATTGAAAAAAATGTTCCAAAAGGATCTATGATTCTTATTTCCGCTTTCCCTTCTTATCACCTGCAAAGAGAATTAATCTTCAGAACACGCAACTCGTATAAATTTACAACTAATTATTTTCCTGAAATTTTGCCGTTTACTGATAAAAATAATATATTGATCCTTCATTATCCGGATTCTTCACAAATTCAACAGCTTTATTCCAACTTTCCGAATGGTAAAATAATAAATACAATAAATGGTAGCAATTTAAAAATTCATGCCATATTCAATCCAAATTAAAATGGGCATCTAATTCTAAATGCAGGATTTATTAATTATTTCTCAATGGTGGATAACGATTTTTATAATCGGGGTGGGTTTTCTACCTTTGACCATAAATCTTTTCTCTAATTTTTTCGATAAGGGGTATGTTTTTTCAAAAATTTTGGGAATTGCGGTTGTTTCTTATACAATTTTTATTTTAGGAATATTACATCTTGCTCCTTTTTCATTTTTGACTTCTGTCTTAGTATTAATTTTTTTCGCCACGCTGAACTTTGTATTTTTTATTCAGGAGAAAAATGACGGTCTGAAAAATTTCTTAATGATACTCAAGAAAAACTGGCAAATTTTTCTTTTTGAGGAAATTTTATTTATCTTTTGTTTTTTAGCCTGGTCTTTTGTTAGATCCTTTCAGCCGGATATTCACGGGCTTGAAAAGTATATGGACTTTGGGATTTTAAATTCTATCCTGCGAAGTGAATTTTTCCCTCCCAAAGATATGTGGTTTACTCCACTTCCAATAAATTATTATTATTTCGGTCATTTAATAACAGCGGTTTTAACAAAACTTTCTAATGTTCCTTCTAATATCACTTTTAATTTAATGATTGCAACAATTTTTGCATTCACCTTTGTGGGCTCTTTTTCTATAGGTGCAAATCTCATACATATGTTCAAATCACAAATCGCAAATCGCAAACCACAAATAAATTCCAATAATAAAAAGGTTAAAAATTCTAAAGTTTTGAATTTTGGTAATTGGAGATTATTTGGAGCTTGGAATTTTGGATTTGGAGCTTTAATTGGCGGCTTATTGACCGCTTTTCTTGTTTCTTTTGCGGGAAATCTGCAAACAATCTATTCATTTTTTAAAAATTATGTGGGGGATAGTCCTGTTCCTTTTTGGCATCTTCCCCTTGCTATACAGTCTTTTCCAAATATGTACTGGTATCCTAATGCTACCCGTTTTATTCACAATACCATTCACGAGTTTCCCTTATATTCTTTTGTAGTTTCAGACCTTCACGGTCACGTTTTAGATATACCTTTTGTTCTTTTGACAATAGCATTGCTGTTTTCAATAGCAATGAAGCATCAAATCACAAATCGCAAACCACAAATAAATTCCAATAATAAAAAAGTTAAAAATTCTAAAGTTTTGAATTTTGGTAATTGGAGATTATTTGGAGCTTGGAATTTTGGATTTGAAATTTTATTGCTAGCATTCTTACTAGCAATAATGTATATGACCAATGCGTGGGATGGATTCATATATTTTCTATTGACTGGATTCGTCATTAGCTTCTTGGGATGGAAACAACAGTATAAATATTCAACTATTGGGTTATTGGTAGTATTGGTATTTATTGGTGGTATTATCTTCTCTTATCCATTTAACCATTTCTTCAAACCATTCGTTTCGGGAATCGGAATAATTTGCCCGCCTGATTTTTTGGTAAAAGCACAAAAACTTGGACCATTTATTTTTGAGGGAGACCACTGTCAAAAATCGCCATGGTGGCAGATATTTACTCTTTATGGATTCTTTTATTTCTGGGTGGTATCATTTATTGTTTTTTTCTATCGCAGTGTCATCCTGAGGGCAAAGCCTGAAGGATCTAAGATTCTTCGCTTCGCTCAGAATGACATAATGAAGTCTGATCTTTTTGTCTTACTTCTTATTCTTCTTTCCACCCTTCTTATTATTATTCCAGAACTCATCTACATCAAGGATATTTACCCTGCCCACTACAGGGCGAACACCATGTTTAAGCTTGTTTACCAGTCATTTATTATGCTCTCGATTGCATCTTCATACATAATCATAAGAATAATTACCAATTATAAATATGTGTATTGGAAATTTGTAGTATTTAGCATTGGCATTATCGGATTATTTTTAGTGTTTATCTATCCTTATTTTGCAATCAACTCTTTTTACGGCGGGCTCAAAGTACAATTGGGACTGGATGGAACAAAATATTTAAAAAATCTTTACCCCACAGATTATGATGCAATTGCCTGGATTAATAAAAATATAAAAGGGCAGCCAATAATTCTTGAGGCGCAAGGAGATTCCTATACCGATTTTGCCAGAGTCTCTGCAAATACCGGACTTCCGACTGTTTTAGGATGGACGGTTCACGAATGGTTATGGAGAGGGACCTATGATGTTCCGGCTCCAAGAATCCCGCAGGTACAAACTTTATATGAAAGTTCTGATGTGAATATAACCCGCGATCTAATTGAAAAATATAAAATTGAATATGTATTTATCGGGGACCTGGAATATCAGAAATATTCAAATTTAACTGAGCAAAAGTTTGGAAATTTGGGAAAGATAATTTACAAAAATGGGAAAACAAAAATTTATAAAATTACTTTTCCGAAATCTGGCAATTTCCGATTTTAATCTCGCAATCAATATATTTTTTAATTTGGGAAAAATCTCCATTCCCTTTTCTTGGAATAAGAACCCACTCAAAGTTATATTCCTCTCCGATAGGAGGATTTATCAAAAGACCCGGACGTTTTGCTTCACCATCTCCTGTGTCTAATACTGCATTTTCTGTTTGTGCTTTTTTCATCTTTCCGGCAAGCCTTATAAAATCATCGAATTCATCATCTTTTATGTCTGTATCTATGCTTGCTTTTAATATATCGTAAAGACTTATCACTTTCACAGGATTTGCAAGTGTCGCAAGAGAAAATATTTTATCTTTAGAAGCTTTAATCACTTTCTCCTGTCTCTTGCTTCTTGCAAAATCAGACCCCTCATCCCCTTGAGCATAACGGGATCTTACAAACTGAAGAGCGGTTTTTCCGTCCATATGCTGTTGTCCTTTATTAAAATGCACACGAAAATATCTACAAGGAAAGGCCTCAAGCTGAGAAGATGAGGTTGCCAATTCCGCAAGCTCCTTATCGCTGTGCCCACAAGGGTCCTCTTCTTTACCATCGATCGGATACTGCAAGTCGTCAAAAGTTCTTTCAACATTTATATCAAGACCGCCTATTAGATCTACTGCCTTAACAAATCCGTCAAAATCTATCCGAAGAACATAATTGATCGGCTGATTCACAATTTTCGAAACAACAGCTTTAGAAAGTACAAGACCTCCTCCTGGTCTTTTACTTGCGCCTGTCGAATAGGCCGTATTAATTTTTGCATTTAAATCCGGCATCCATAAATCCCTTGGAACAGAAACCAAGGTAATTTTATCCCCTTTTGTTGAAAGGCTTGTAAAAATTATTGTATCTGTAAGATTAGGACCCTCGTGACTTTTTCCGCCAACCCCCAAAAGAAGAACGTTTACGTGATCGTCATTGGTTTTAAGATTTATGTCTCTGTTAAAAAGAAGCTGAAATAAAAACGGCGAAAGTCTTGCGATTTTTAAAACTCCATTTCCGACAAAAAAAAGAATTATTAAACTTAAAATGATCAGGGCAATTTTTTTATAATTTCCTGCCTTGCCGGCAGGCAGGTCTTTATTATGCATTTTTAATTATTTCTAAAAACTCCAGAGGATCAAGACTTGCTCCTCCAACCAGAAGCCCGTCTATATTTGGCATATTAATAAACCTTCTTACATTAGAAGATGTGACACTTCCTCCATAGAGAACGTGTTGAGCTTTCGTTTTTTCCAAAACTTCCTTCGCTACTCTTTGCGCATTTTCCGGAGTATCGGGATTCCCCGTTCCAATGGCAGTCGGAGGCTCATAGGCTATGATATTGACTCCTGCAGGAACTTCTGTTTCTTCATTCTGAATACAGAATATGGGTATTAAATTGTATTTTTTTGCCATTAAAACTTTTTCCGAAAGCATCTCATCTGTTTCTTGGAAATTCTGTCTTCTTTCCGAATGTCCGATAATTACATACTGCGCAAATTCTTTTATTTGCGCGCCAAAAACCTCCCCCGTATAAGCTCCCTTATCAAAGGGTGAAATATTTTGTGCGCCAATTTTTATTGGGAGTTTTAAGTTAGCCGAGCAATAATTCACATGTTCAAAAAGAGTGAAAGAGGAACAAACAATTATTTCCTTATTCTCGATATTTGGGTTATCAGATTTTAGAATTTCCGAAAAATCATGAAGCCACTTTTCTGCCTCTTGTATAGTTTTATTTGACTTCCAGTTAGCTATAATAAAAAGTTTTTTCATATGATACAATAACTTGAGTTCCTCTATTATAGATTATGGACAAAGACTTTCTCAAGGACTTAAACCCCGATCAACAAAAAGCAGTTATCAAAACCGACGGGCCTACAATTATCTTAGCAGGTGCGGGATCGGGTAAAACAAGGGTTTTAACCTATAAAGTTATATATTTAATGAATGCTCTTGGAGTTGATTCTGTAAATATTTTGATGGTGACTTTTACAAATAAAGCCGCAAACGCAATGAGAGAAAGGATTCAAAAATTTTCTCAAAGTTCCCGTCCTACAATTGCCACTTTTCATTCTCTCTGTGCAAAAATCTTAAGAATTGACGGAAAATACATTGGAATATCCCGCAATTTCATAATTTATGATGACCAGGATCAAGTCGAGGGAGTAAAACAGGCAATGAAAATTCTTGAGATTTCGATTAAAGACTTTAAGCCTTCATCGATTTTAACAACAATATCGCAGGCAAAAAATCAGCTGATAACTGCAGTTGAATATTTAAACTATGCCAGAGGATATTTCCAGGAAACAGTCGCACGGATCTATCCAATTTATCAAAAACTTCTTTCGGAAAATGATGCTTTGGATTTTGATGATTTAATCTTAAAAACTATAGAACTTTTCGATAAAAATCCGAAGACACTTGAGAAATATCAGGATAAATTTAAGTATATTTTAGTTGATGAATATCAAGACACAAACCATGCGCAATATACGTTGACAAAAATGCTTTCGGGCGCAGATTCCGATAAATCTCCGAATGTCTGTGTTGTCGGAGATTTTTCGCAAAGTATTTATTCCTGGCGGGGTGCTGATTTTCAAAATCTTTCAAAGTTTAAAGAGGATTTTAAAAATACCCAAACATTTTCTCTTTCCCAAAATTACCGCTCTACCCAAAAAATTCTTTATGCCGCATCTTCTGTTATTGCCAAAAATACATCTCATCCTATTCTTGAGCTTTGGACAGAAAATCCAAAAGGAGAAGATGTGACATTGTATGAAGCTGCAAACGAGCACGATGAAGGAGAGTTTATTATAAACAGAATTCTTGAGCTAAAATCGAAAGATCGGGGTCTTTCTTA
>JGI1358J11329_10003505_pt1 | contig 11660 bp, 13 predicted proteins | sample Subgroupgradi54m_FD_11329 | JGI IMG/M metagenome (IMG submission 11329)
GGATTACCCCGCCTAAACCGCAAAATCTCTTCGAGATTTTGCCCGGTGGCCCTACGGGCGCCTGCCTGACCGGCAGGCAGGAATTTTGCTTTGCAAAATTCGGGTTCATGATAGAACGATTCTCTCCTCAAGGTTACAGACCAACGCATTAATAATGGAACTTGTATTTCGTTCGTGACTCATTGAGGCGTTGGCAGTACTGACGACCATAAAAATCCTATTACTTTTACAGAGGTCAGTAGACTTCACAAAAGCACTGAAAAAATAGCACGAAAATCCGTATTGTCAACCCATTCGTCTGTCTCCGGTCTAAAGCCCGGGGCCTTTGGCATTGCGGCGCTCTTCCAATCGTTTTTTAATCTCCTTCTCAAATCCCTGGTCCGTCGGTTCATAATAGATTTTCTTTTCGGGGACATATTCTTGTTGAACAAAATGATTTTCATAATTATGCGCGTATTGATAATCCTGACCGTGATCCAAACGTTTGGCGCCTTTGTAAGAAGCGTCTTTAAGATGTTTGGGGACTTCCTTTATTCGGCCTTCTTTAATATCGCTCAAGGCTTTATCAATTCCTAAATAGACAGCGTTTGATTTTGGCGCGCAGGCCACGTAAACCGTGGCCTGCGCCAATGGAATGCGCGCCTCGGGCAAACCGATAAACTCTGAAATTTGAAGCGCCGATGCCGCCACCACCAGTGCTTGCGGATCGGCATTACCAACATCTTCGGACGCGCAGATACAAATTCTTCGCGCAATAAACCGAGGATCTTCGCCGGCATAAATCATTTTTGCCAGCCAGTAAAGCGCCGCGTCAGGGTCAGAGCCGCGCATCGACTTGATAAACGCGGATGCAGTATCATAATGGGCATCGCCATCATGATCATAATTGACCTGTTTTTTCTGTATGGATTCTTCGGCGGCGCTTAAGGTGAAACGAATCGTGCCCGCTGGATCAGGCCGCGTGGTTAAGGCCCCAATCTCTAAGGCATTGAGCGCCCGGCGGGCATCCCCATCACAAATATCCGCCAAAAATTCTAAAGCTTTTTCATCCGCCTGAACTTTCAGAGGGCCTAAACCGCGCTCGGAATCGCTCAGCGCTTGTTTTAATATTTTTAAAATATCATTTTTTTCCAAAGGTTTTAATTCAAAGATGAGCGACCGCGATAATAGAGGGGAGACGAGCGAGAAAAATGGATTAAAGACTGTCGCGCCGATAAGAATAATATGGCCTTCCTCAATATCAGGCATGAGGACATCTTGTTGAGCCTTATTAAATCGATGAATTTCATCGATGAAAAGAATGGTTTTCCGTGACGCCGTTTGCCGCCTGTTTTTGGCAGACATGATCACCTTGCGCAGCTCATCGACATTTGAGGAAACCGCATTAACAAATTCAAAATGAGCTTTGGAAGCACGGCTGATACAATGCGCCAGCGAAGTTTTCCCTGTTCCAGGCGGGCCATAAAGAATAAGCGAGGCAATCCTATCAGCTTCGATAGCGCGCGTGAGGAGTTTTCCTTCCCCTAAAATATGCCCCTGCCCGATATATTCGCTCAACTCGCGAGGACGCATGCGCGCGCTCAAGGGAGAGTTTTTATGAAGGTCTTCGGAATTATTTTGTTCGGATGAAAAAAGATTTTGCATATTGAACCCCACCGTGCCGTCGGGCAAAGATGTTAAGTGAACCTGGTCACTTAAGGGGGCACCCTCTCTAACTCGCCCAAGGGCAGAGAAGAAGTCAGGCGCCCATGTGGATTGTAATGGTTCATTAAAACAAGCCCTAACGCACACGGCAGGAAATTTTAAAAAGCGCGGAGTCCTCCTCGCAAAGACACCAACCGCGAAAGTCCTAAGAGCTAACGGATCGTCGCTCCTAATTTTTCTTGAAGCGCTTTCACGAAGCGCTCCTGGCAAACGTTAACCTCTTCTTCACGCAATGTCCGTTTGCCGCTTTGATAGGATAAAGAAATTGTCATGCCGCGATAACCCGATGGGATCTTGTCCCCCCCATATTGTTCGAGAAGCGTAACAGAAGCCAGAATTTCCTTTGTCCCTTCATAAGCCAGGAATTGAATACTTTCAAAACTCGTCTCCCTTTTTACGGCAAGACTGACGTCCCTGACAACGGCGGGGTATTCAATGACCGGTTTAAATTGCTGCGTTTTTTCTTTTGCATTGTAAAACGGCAACAGTTCCAATTCCGCATAAAAAATATTCTTGAGTTTAATATCCCACTGGTCCAAAACGTTTTTAGCCAATGCTCCGACGTTTCCAATAACATTCTTTCCCAAACAAATTGAGGCGCTATTATAAGGATTTAAGAAATCCTTCTTTACGGCCTTAAAGGTTAAACCGTTTATTTTAAAACGGCCGGCCGCTTCCTCAACGATACCTTTCGCATCATAGAAATCAACATCCGCAATAGACATTTTTCTCCAATTCTCATTTTGTTTTCCTGACAACATGATCCCTAAAAACTCTTTTTCGCATTCACCCGTTGAGGAATAAACTTTTCCCAGCTCAAAAAGCGCAAGGTCCTTTTGTCCCTTATTGATATTCCCGGCAACAACTGAAAGCATGCCCGGCAAAAGCGATGGCCGCATCATTTCCTGTTCAACCGTTAATGTATTTTTAACTTTCAATATCGCCTCGGATGGAACCGATGATCTCTGCAGGCTCTTTTGACTGATCGTTGTGTAACTGATGATCTCGCTTAAACCTTGCGCAACGAGCAGGTCGGAGAGGGTCAAACGAAACTTACGAAAACAATCTTCGGGAATATTTGAGGCGCGAACGATTGGGCTGGTGGCCGGGGCCGCATCGTAACCGATGATCCGCGCCACTTCCTCAATAATATCAACGTCGCCTCTGACATCATTTCGAAATGCCGGGACCGTTATGGTGAGATTGTCTTTTTGGGTTTGCACCTTAAAATCCATTTTCTTAAGAAGCGCTTCCATTCGCCAGACGGGAACATCAAACCCCAATAATTGATCGACATCTTTTTTCTTAAGGCGGATGGTTTGTTTTCTTTTTTTCGTTTTTCCGGGATAGAGGTCACAGTACGATTTTGTGCTGCCGCCGGAATAATTCTTGATGAGCCCGGCCGCGCGATGGGCTCCGGCTTCAACATTGTCCATGTCCACACTGCGTTCAAAACGATAAGACGAGTCGGAAGAAATTCCCAAATGACGGCAGGCCCGGCGAATAACGAGCGGATCAAAATAAGCGCTTTCTAAAAGAATGTTCTTTGTCGCAGTTGTGACTTCCGTATCTTTACCGCCCATGATCCCTGCGATCGCAACCGGCCGCTTCTCATCGGCGATCACCAGAATAGAAGGGTCGAGTTTACGCAAAACGCCATCGATCGTTATGATGGATTCGCCTTCCCTGGCTTTTCGAACGATGATCTTTCCACCGGTAAGTTTATCAAGATCAAACGCGTGTAAAGGCTGGCCGATTTCAAATAAACAAAAGTTCGTGATATCAACGATGTTGTTGATCGAACGCAGTCCGATGGAGGCAATATGTTTCTGGATCCACTCCGGCGAAGATGAGGCTTTGACGTCCGCAATCACCGTTCCGATATAACGCGAACACCCCCTGGGATCTAAGATCGCAACATCACATTTTTCTTTGGGACGATGAAATTGTTTAAGCGCCGGGCTTTTAAGAGTTTTGTTGAGGATCGCGGAAACTTCGCGGGCGATACCGACGACATTCAAACAATCCGGGCGATTGGGCGTGACTTCAATTTCGAAAACAAAATCACCATCGGGACGCGAGTCAATGCCTTTCACTTCCAATCCCGCCATCGTCAGCTTGTGAGCCAGGAGATCGGGTTTGATGTTAAGCGAAATATATTCTTTAAGCCAACTGAGAGAGAGTTTCATTTTGCTTTCTTCTTTGTCGCTTTGGTGCTTCTCTTCTTAGGACGGGCAACGTCTTTGAGCGTAAGAATCTGCATGTGTTTAAAACCTCTCCGTCCGTAGAGTTTTTCTTGGTTTCTTTCCAAGGTTCTTGCTAATTCTCCTTTGGCTAAACACATTTCATATCTTTTTGCCAAAGGCAGAGACAACATGTACTTAATTTTTGCCAGCAGAGTTTCGTCTTTACCACCGTGGAGAACTATTTTCATCTTTGTATGCCTTTAAAACGTACTATGCATTTAGTCCGACTATTTGTATAGTATGCTAATTTCATATTAGAAGTCATCCCAAAACCCTCCGAAGGACAATGAGGGCACAGGCCATATGAACAAGACCAGTGTAAATATCAGCCGAACGTTCGTAACGCATCGCTACCCGACGGAAGTTCTGTATCCAGGCGTTGGTGCGTTCCACAATCCAGCGCTTGCGGTATTTTCTCAACTTTCGCCCATCCTGATGTGTTGCCTTTGTGTTGTTGCTACGTGCTGGAATGATCGGCTCAATGCCTTCTTTGACCATGCCCGCGCGTACTTTATTGCTGTCGTAACCCCTGTCCGCGATCAGCTGTCCGGGCTTGCCCCCGGCAACCTTGATCGTCTTAAGTGTTGGCAAAGCCAACTTCATTTCCGACGGGGATGCCGAGTCCACGTAAACTCCGAGCGGAGTACCCCGGCCATCAACCAATACCATAAGCTTCGTTCCCTTGCCGCGTTTGGTCTTGCCGACTTTGAGGCCCCTTTTTTTGCGCTGGCGAACGTACCATCTATAAAACATTCGTTCCAGCGAATTTGCTTTTTCTCCTGCAACTGGGCCAGAAAAGCATGCCACATCTTTTCCAATAGCCCATTGGCAACCCATTTGCTTAAGCGCCGGTGCACGGTGCTTTTGGCTCCGTATTCTTTGGGCAGGGCCGCCCACTGCGCTCCGGTCCACAATATCCATAATATTCCTTCAAAACATTTGCGGTCATCCACCGGCGGACGCCCGCCGCGTTTTCGCTTCAGCCACGGCCTTTTACGGACAGGCAATACTTCTTTGACTTTTTCCCATTGTTCATCCGTTAATTTCATATCGGCCTCCAGTTTAGGTGTCCCAGAGGCCATTATATATCTGACGTCGACCGTCAACGACGCCTGTTTGAATTATTTTAGACGACCAGTTTCGGGATAGCTTCTAACTTCTTAATGCCATAAGTCTTTATTTGCTCATGATTGGATTGAATAATCTTTAAAACCTGTTTTTTAGAATAAGTCATGTTTGGCTACCCCGTAATTTAACGATCCTGATTGAAGAATTTCTTAGCAGAGCTATGCGCCGCAAGGAGCATTTCCACAGCCGCCTCAAGGTCGCTCAGGAGGTAACAATTACCTTCCTTTGTTAAATACACAGTAAGGTCAACCGCCTCATAACAAAGTTTGCAAATCTCTAAAGGAACGCGCGCGGCTTGCACTTTTGCAGCCTTTTTGATATGAGGCGCGGACTTTCGGGCCCTGACAACCCTTAAATAAGCCTCTGCGTCACGATCAACAAATTCCAAAAACTCGCGGCGGATCCTTTCACTGTCCTTTAAAAGGGCTTTGATCTTTTTTTCAACAGCCGGCGGTTTGCCCTTACCTAAGGAATAATTGGCAACCATGGAGATAAGCCCGGCCCCCAGAGCACCAACAAGGCTTGCGGCCGATCCGCCGCCGGGAACGGGTTCTCTGGCGGATAAAGCGTCGAGATATTCTTTTAACGTGTGAGATTTAAATTTGCGCATAAGAGAAGATGGGTTGATGGTTCATGATAGCTAAAACAAGCTGCGTTTGCAATATCGGATTGGGTTTTTTACTCTTCCTCAGCGCGGCCCCGACTTAAAAATTCAGGGCTGCCCAGAATGTCAATACGCATACGGCGACGTCAATTCAAACGCATTTTTTAAAAGCTCAATGGTCACTTTGCCGCGATTGCCATGGACGATGCCCACCACATCAAACCGCGCGCTTTTGTTAAAAAGATTTTTGTCTTTCAGATAAGAAAGGGCGACTTGAGAAAGCTTGCGCTGTTTGGTTTTCGAAATGGCTTCAAAAGGCGATCCGAAACGCTCCGTCTTGCGCGTCTTGACTTCCACAAAACAGAGGTCACCCTTGTCCTGCGCGATAATGTCAATTTCCCCCAGAGAGTTTTTAAAATTATGCTCGATAATTTTGTACCCCTGGTTTCGCAAGAAATCCATCGCCGCGTTCTCGCCCTTGTGCCCGAGGTCAATTCTTTGCTGTGTCATAAGGAGTGGAACCCACCCCGCCTTGGGGTGGTACCTTTCTTTTATTGACCCGTCTTCAGAACCTGACCGGCGGAATCCGGCGTAGCCCCGCCGCATTTTGGCGGGGGNGAAGACGGATGATGAAATGATTTACGGTGAATCGGGGAAAGGCCGTGCTGTGCAATGGCCTTTTTATGCGCCAGCGTGGGGTATCCTTTGTGTTTTAAAAATCCGTACTGAGGATAAATTTTATCGTAGTCGGCAAGCATGCGATCGCGGGTCACCTTGGCAATGATGGAAGCACAGGCGATCGACAGGCTGGCATCGTCTCCCCTGATAATCGTCTCGTAAGCGTAAGGTAAATTGGATTTGAAACGATTGCCGTCGATCAAAAGACAGATCCTGGCTTTAAGAGGATCCCCCTCCGTTTGAAAACCGGTAAACTTTTTGACAAGATCGCTCACCGCAAGTGACATCGCTTCAAACGTTGCGTTTAAGATATTGATGGCATCAATCGTCTTCTCGCCCACGATCCCGATACCGACATCGGCTTTGCTGAAGATTTCTTCAAAAGCATGTTCGCGCTGACGCGCCGAAAGTTTTTTGGAATCGGCAATTTTACAGATAAACTTTTCGTCTTTTAAACAAACCGCCGATGCGACAACCGGCCCGGCCAGGGGGCCGCGCCCGGCTTCATCGATACCAACAATGATCGAAAACCCTTTTTCTCTGGCGCGGTTTTCATAAAAAAGCCCTCCGCCACGATTTGTGGCGGAGGGCTGAACATCAAGAAAATTCCTCACTTCGTTCGTCATATCTTCTTTGCTGTGTAGGAAAGGAATTTTCTAGCAGTACAGAGAAGTTTTTATACTTTCCTACACTGTCAAAAACGGACTGATCATTATGCCGCAGGCGCTGCCTGTTCCGTAACCTGTGTCTGTTTGATGCGCCCTTTCTTGCCAATCTTTTCGCGTAAATAATAAAGCCTGGCGCGCCTTGTCTCTCCGCGGCTGATAATTTTTAGCGTCGCAATGGTGGGAGAATGAATCGGAAACACGCGCTCAACCCCTTCCCCAAAAGAAACCTTGCGCACCGTAAATGTCCCGCGCAGGCCCCGGCCGGTTTTTCTGATGACGATTCCTTCAAAGGGATGAAGGCGGATCTTATCGGCTTCGACCGCTTTAATCGTCATTTTAATAATATCTCCGACGTTAAAATCGGGGATACCTTTCTTTAAGAATTTTTCTTCGATGTTGCGTAATGTTTCCTGGATACTCATGGATCACCTCATATCAAAAAATTATTTTTTTACTTTAAAAGATCAGGGCGCAACTGTTTCGTGCGCCTTAAAGATTCTTCCAAACGCCACTCATTGATCGCTTTATGGTGCCCCGATAATAACACATTTGGAACTGTCATGCCACGAAAATTTGCGGGGCGCGTGTACTGCGGATATTCTAAAAGCTTATCGTTAAAAGATTCGCTGTCGAGAGACTCTTTCTGACCTAAAACACCCGGCACCAGCCGTGCCACACAGTCCACCAGCACCATGGCGGGAAGTTCGCCTCCGGTTAAAATATAATCGCCGATTGAAATTGTTTCATCGGCCAGAAACTGGACCGCCCTTTCATCAATTCCTTCATAATGGCCGCAGACAAGGACCAGCTGTTTGTAAGCCGTGAGTTTTTTAGCCAGCTTTTGGGTCAATGGTTTACCGGACGGCGACATCACAATAACCCGGGATTTTAATTTTTGTTTTATTTTCTTCACGGCATCAAAGATCGGCTGGGGCGTCATCACCATTCCGGGGCCCCCGCCAAAAGGACGGTCATCGACTTTGCGATGTTTGGCGTCAGAATAATCCCTTAAGTCATGGATATTGATTTTAACTTTCTTTTTTTCCTGCGCGCGCTTTAAGATGGATTCATGGACAATCGGCGCAAAGCTTTTTGGAAAAATGGTTATGATGTCGAATTGTAGCATGTACAAAACTCCTTTTGAAATTCCCGATAGCGGTCTTCGCCAATGGCCTGACGAATGCGTTCCATGAGTTTGAGATAAAAATAAATATTATGATAGGAAGCCAATTGTAATCCTAAGATCTCATGGGAATTGAAAAGATGCCGGATGTAGGAGCGCGTATATTTTTTACAAACAAAACAATCACAGGCCGGGTCGAGCGGCTTTTGGTCACGGGAAAATTCGCCATTGCGAATAATCACACGGCCTTCCTTCGTAAATACCGAACCATAGCGCCCGTAGCGCGTAGGAACAACCGTATCGAACATGTCCATGCCTTCGCCTACCGCTTTGACAATTTGATCGGGCATCCCCAAACCCATCAGATAGCGCGGGTGCCCTCCTGGCAAAAACGGTTCGGTGTGCCCCAGGGCTTCCTGCAAAAGCTCGTCGGGTTCGCCAACACTTAAACCGCCGATCGCGTATCCGTCAAAACCGATATCAACGAGTTCCTGCGCAGATTGCCTGCGCAGATCCCAAAATGTCGCGCCCTGGACGATGCCAAAAAGCAGCTGGCGGTCTTTTTGTTCCTGCGCCAAAAAATATTCCCGCGCTTTTTTCGCCCACAACGTTGTCCGGGCGCAAGCGATCTGCGCCTCTTTGCGCTTACATGGATAACCCACACACTCATCCAACGGCATGATGATATCAGAACCCAGAATTCCTTCCATGCGCATAATATCTTCGGGACTAAAAAAATAAGTTGTTCCATCCAGATGCGATTGAAATTCAACGCCTTCATCTAAAACTTTTCGCATCTTGGAAAGGCTAAAGACCTGATAACCGCCGCTATCGGTCAAGATCGGCTTATCCCAGCTCATGAATTTATGAAGGCCTCCCGCCTCCTTGATGATCTCCATTCCCGGGCGCAAAAATAAATGATAGGTATTGGCGAGAATAACGTCCGTGTTCAGTTTTTCTAAATCCTCATGAAAGATCGCTTTGACCGTCGCATTGGTTCCCACCGGCATAAAAACCGGAAGGCGAATCTCGCCATGCGCCGTTTGCAGAATGCTCAAACGGGCTCTGGTATCTTTGCTGGTTTTTAGGACCTTGAAAAGTTTTGACTGTCTGTCGATCAGCCGAGTCATTGGTGGACCTTGTTTATTTCCAAAATCTATCCCATATATATTTTTTTGTCACCCCCGAAATCTTTTGTCGGGGGTCTTGTTTTTAAGGCCCCCGACTAAAGCATTCGGGGGCGACGGTATTTCTTAATTCCCGCTTGAAGATCGCGGGAATGACATTTATGAGATAGATTCTAAATCCCTATCACAAAATCAACATCCCATCACCGTAACTAAAGAAACGGTACTTTAAACGAATGGCCTGCCGGTAGGCATGCCTCATCAAATCCCGCGATGCGAAGGCGCACACCAACATAAAAAGGGTGCTTTTGGGAACATGAAAATTGGTGATCAAACAATCCGTCATTTGGAAAGAAAAACCCGGGGTAATAAATAGGTTTGTCTTGCCTTTCAGATTCGAAGATTGCGCCACCGTTTCAAGAGTCCGGCAGGCTGTTGTTCCCACGGCAACAATTTTGCGCCCGCTTAATTTATTTTTGTTTAACCGCTGCCAGAGAGCCCCGGAAACTTCATAAGATTCGTTGTGCATCTGATGCCGGGTCATATCCTCTTCTGTCACGGGTTTGAATGTCGCGTAATTGACGTGGAGGGTCAACCGTTCGATCGCATGGCCGTCTTTTCTTAAGCCCGCCAAAAGAGGTTTTGTAAAATGAAGCCCTGCCGTTGGAGACGCCACCGAACCCGGACGCCTGGCATAAATCGTTTGATAAAATTCGCGGTCGGAGGGTTCATCCATCCTTTTAATATACGGCGGAAGGGGAATATGGCCGATTTTCTCTAAATCATTTAAAATATTTTTTTTGTTAAACTTAACAATTTTCTTTTGCGGATCTCTGAGTTCGCAGTAAATCTTTTGGCCGTTAAAATAAATTTTCTCGCCCGTGTTTAAACGCTTGAGCGGCCGGATGAGCGCTTCATAGGAGCATCCGTCGGAAAGACGATTGAGCAAAAAAACTTCAACCTTTCCGCCTGTCTTTTCACGGCGGCCCCACAAACGCGCCGGGATGACTTTGCTGTCATTGACAACGAGCGTGCTTTCTTTGGGTAAATATTTCTTAAGCGATAAAAAGCGGTCATGATGAAGCCTGCCGGTTTTTCGGTCAACAACTAAAAGCCGGGCTTCGTCACGCTGCTCAAGAGGATATTGCGCTATTAAATCCGCCGGAAAACGATAATCAAAATCGCCAAGTTTCATCATGTTTTTAAGGGAGGGTATCCATACTGACGATTTCAATACCCGGATAATAAAATTTCAAAATCTCATCAAAGCGGCGGCCTTCATCGCTCATTTGTTTCGCTCCCCACTGGCATAAACCCACCCCATGCCCCCACCCTTTGCCCAGGAGATTCATGTAATAACCCTGCATGACAACAAGGTAATTATTACTGCGAATAACATTGGGCCCGATGATATCGCGAAAATCTTTTCCGGATATCGTCACAGACTGATCGTTGCGCATTTTTATTGACAGGGTGCGGATACGATCGCTGTTATCGCGCTCGACGACAGAAATGTCCTTGATCAGACCCAGGTTGTAACCCTTTTCGTTGAGCTTATCCTGGATGTTTTTAAGCCGGAAATTTTTTTTCCAATAATAATGCGGTGAAAAACGGCAATACGGACAAACGACGCCTTTTAAAGGCGGCAAATCCTGCTTCCATAATTCTGAAACACTCTCTGTTTTACCGGCGCACGTGGCATGAAAATACGAGGGAAAGATTTTATTGCGATACGTGATGATAAGCCCCTGTGTTTTATCAACAGCCACATTGGTCCGGTACCTCTCGGAATTCACCCCTCCGTAAACCTGCGAATAAATATCGCTGGTGACATCAAACGCTTTGTCTTTGTTGGCTTTCATCTGATAAATCGCGTACGACCTGACACAAACCGCCTGGGCTTTGAGGGCTTCCATCGACCAGTAATGGGAGACCTCATGAAGCATAACACCCTTGATATAACTTTGCAGGTCAACATTGTTAACAACCAGAAGGTGGTTATTTTTGTCTTTATAAATATCAACAGATCCGCGTAATTTACGATTCATCACCCGGACCCCCGCATCCTTCTTGGAGGCGATCCTGATATGGTCCGAAGAAATGATCGTATCGCCAACTTTCAAGCCCAGAGGGTCCACCAACACTTGCCCCTCAAACATCTCATCGGTATCGATCAGGGCCTCTTTTTTCTTAAGATCGAAAATGGTATACCCCTTCTTTACGGTGATCTTGACATTATCAATGTCGTTGAGGATAGCGACGCGGACAATCCGATTTTGATCGGTTTCGGCGTAAAGCCCCATGGTCAGAAGAAAAAAAGTGATAAAAAAGACACTTCCGCTTATTCTTCGTGCATATCGCGCGGAAAAATTTTGGGGGCGG
>JGI1358J11329_10003507_pt1 | contig 11657 bp, 5 predicted proteins | sample Subgroupgradi54m_FD_11329 | JGI IMG/M metagenome (IMG submission 11329)
GAGTAAGGCCTATATTTTGCAAATTTTGATAAAGGCTTAGAATACTCTCAAACTGTTGTTCGAAAATAGGCTTCCTAAGCGCACAATCACTCGATTAGGCTGTCAGAACAAGCTAAACTATTAAGCATTCTACTGCGTTAGATACAACTCCAATTAATCCTTAATTCTATATAACGCTCCTCTGGTAGAACCTATTTTAGATATATATCCTTCCTTTTCTAGCTTCTTTAAATCATAACGTAGCGTTCTTGCAGGAACTTTGAAAAATCTTCTCTGAATACTCTCAAGAGAAATCTCGCTGTGGTCTTTAATAATATTTAAAATTTCCCTTCTTCTAGGTAATAAAGTATCTTCATCTGTATAACTATCTTTACTCAAAATCTCAACTTTAAGCTCCTTGAGTTTTTCAAACATAACCTCAAGCATAAATTCTAAAAAAAGACTCGGATTATTTTTATCCAAAGCTTCATAATATTCAATCTTTCTATCATTTAACATTTTTTCAAAAGCAAAAAGGTAATTAAAATGATAGTTGCCTTTTGATAATATTGTCTGAACTAAAAGCCTACCCACTCTTCCATTCCCATCTTCAAAAGGATGAATTTTTTCAAATATTAAATGTGACAAAAAAGCTTTGACAGGTATAAGAATATCATTATCTTTGTTAATGAAAATAATCAGTTTATTTAACTGCTTTGGTATTAAAGTTGGGTTTGGAGATATGTATACAGCAATTCCCGCCTGATTAAAAACAGCACTTGGCTCTTTTCTGATTTTACCAATTTCATTCTTACTCTGAAGATTTTTCATTACAAAAGCGTGCAGTTTTAAGATAAAATCCAGATCAATTTTTACATTTTTCTTACTTTGAAGAAAGGCAAAGGCGGATAAAATATTTTCTACCTCAATTCTTTCTTTTAAAGTCGGATCCAGACTTTTTAAGTTTTCAGCATCATTTAAATTTAATTTGTTACCCTCAATTTTTGCAGAATAGAGAGCACTTAACAAAAGAGACTGACGGGTTAAATTCATCTTTAACTTATCCGGGATTTTAGTGTTTTCAAAAACAGCTCTGCTTGCTTCTATCTGAGTAAGATAATAAATTGATCTTGAAGTTAATTCAAATTTAGGGGGAATTTTCATAACTTAAGAATCTTACCAGATATTGCCAAATGTTGCCAGATCCTAGTATAATTCAAAGGTGCAAAAGATTAAAAAATTATTGAAAAGAAAAAATGTTATTTTTTTTCTTGCCTATTTTGGCATTTTTATTTTACTCTGGACTCAACCGAATTTTAATGAGTCCGGTACTATAAAAATATGGGATAGGAATAATACCCTTCTTTACCAGTCAGCCGGAAATATTGGCAGAAAAATCCAGGTCACATATGACAAACTGCCAAAACATCTTATTGATGCTCTTATCTCATCTGAGGATATAACTTTTTGGACTAATCCGGGTGTAGATTTTAGAGCCATTGCAAGATCTGCTTTTATAAATATTCAGCAGGAAAAGCTAATTAGTGGGGCAAGTACGATTACACAGCAACTGGCCAGAAGCGCCATTATTTCCCCGGGGCAAATTTCAGATAGAAGTATTCAAAGAAAAATAAGAGAAGTTTTAATGGCCATTAGGATAAATTTGGCTTACAGCAAAAAAGACATTATCACTATGTATTTTAATCAGATGTATTTTGGAAATTTATCCTATGGAATACAAGCTACCTCCACCACATATTTTGATAAAGATACAAGCCAGCTATCTTTGGCAGAAAGTGCTTTTCTTATTGGTCTTCTCTCTTCTCCTGATAAACGTGATCCCTACACAAATATAGACCTGGCAAAGGCTAGACAAGCGCAAGTTTTAGATTTGATGAATAAAAATAATTTTATTTCAAAGGAGGAAGCAGAAAACGCAAAACAGGAAGTAATTACTCTTGCCCAAAAAAACGAAAATATAAAAGCTCCTCATTTTGTACATTTTGTCCTGCAACAACTGGATGATTTGGGAATTAAAAGTAGTCAGGGAATCAATGTATATACAACTCTTGATTACCCCACTTTTACACTTTCCGAAAACATTGCCAAATTATGGATTAATAAATTAAAGCAGGAACATGATTTGAGTAATGCCTCACTTGTTTTAATTAAAAATAACACCGGGGAAATTATTGATATGTTGGGAGGAATTGACTATTTTGACAGCAAAAATGCAGGACAGGTAAATATGACGCTTGCCTTAAGACAACCAGGCTCTGCTTTAAAACCAATTACATATGCTGCTGCTTTTATGCAAGAATACACTCCTGCAACTTTGATTTATGACGTGCCAACAGTATACAAAACAAAAAAAGGGGAAGGATATACGCCAAATAATTATGACGGACAGTATCATGGTTTAATCCTGGCCCATGAAGCTCTTGCCTCCTCACTTAATGAGCCCGCTGTGGAAATGCTCAGTAGAGTTGGAATACCAAATTTTCTAAAAGTAGTAAAAGATATGGGGATTACCACGCTAAATCAGGAAGATAGATATGATTTATCACTGACTTTGGGTGGAGGAGAGGTAAAGTTATTGGATCTTGCAAATGTTTATGCCTCTTTTGCAAGAGGAGGAAATTATAAAAACACCTATGCAATAGAAAAAATTACCTCAGACAAAGGAATAGTATTATACGAACATAAAATTCCCACAAATATACAAGCTTTAGGTAAAAACAGTGCACAAGTGGCTTATTTAATTTCCAGTATTCTTTCTGACCCAAAAGCCAGAATGCTTGGCTTTTACGAAAAAAATCCTCTTGTCTTATCTCAAAGGGCTGCTGTAAAAACAGGTACAACAACTGATTGGCATGATAATTGGACAATTGGTTACACTCCGATCTTTACGGTCGGGGTTTGGGTTGGTAATAATGATAATCATCCAATGAAAAATATAACCGGAGTTGTTGGCGCAGCTCCTATTTGGAATCAATTTTTTGAAGAATTTTTAAAAGGAAAAAAAGCTGAACAATTTATACAACCCGGAAACATAAAAACAGTAGAAATATGCAAGCTAACAGGAAAACTTCCGGATGAACTGTGTACTGAGCGCACAAGTGAGATTTTCATAGCCGGAAGCGAGCCAAAAGATATTTCAAATATTTATAAAAAAGTGATTATTGATAAAAGAAATGGCCTTTTGGCAACAGATTCTTGTCCAAAAGATTATTTGGAAGAAAAAGTATTTATAGATTACCCTCCCCAGGTTTACACTTGGGCGCTTAAGGATAATCAAATTGTAATCCCCCGGGAATTTTCTCCACTTTGCAGCGGCAATCAACAGGTAGGAGGTGAATCTTTTCTACAAATACTTAGCCCAAGGGGTCAAGCTATCTTTCAATCTGCTCCAGATCTTGTCAGCAATCAGGCTGTTGTTTTTGAGGTTAGTGTTTCTGCTAATATCAGTAAGGTTATTTGGTATCTTGATAATAATTTATATAAGGAAACAGCTTCTTTTCCTTTTAAAGCTTCCTGGAAACCCCAAGTCGGAAAACACAAAGTTACAGCGATAGGTATAACTAATACAGATGAGAAAATAAATAGTAAGCAAGTTCAATTTGAAGTTGTAGGTTTCAAGGATTAGTATATAGTGTATATGGTGAATAATATATTTAAAAAGCTATTATCAATTGCATCTTCTCCTAAGCCTTCCAATTGGATCCAGCGCTTTATTGCCTCTCCCAGACAGTATCGCTTCCAAATGGTAAAAAAGCCGGTAATTATTATAACTGCTCTATTTTTGCTTATTAATTTTGGACCTTTGTTTATTCCTCCCAAAATACTGACAAGTTTTCCGGGAAATAAAAGTGCCGAGGCTCCTCTGGACAGCAGAATAGAAGTAATTTTTGATAAAGGTGTTATAAAATCTTTGGCTGAAAAAAGTTTTTCTATCAGCCCAAACATTTCGGGTAAGATAACCTGGGAAAGCAATCAAAAATTAATTTTTACTCCATCAACTAAGCTGGAAAGAGGGAAACAATATGTTGTTACATTAAATGGAATTGTTCTCTCCAACTTTCTAGTTCCTTTATTGGGCAACAAAACTATATTATTTGAAACAATTGGCGATCCAAAGGTTTCTGTTGCCTCACCTTTAAATGAAGCACCGGAAGACTTAACTCCTGTGACTGTTGTTTTTGACCGGGCAATGATTCCTCTGACAACAGCTACAAATAGCGCCGAGTTAAAAAGCGCATTTACTATAACTCCGGATATAAAAGGATCCGGCAAATGGCTGGGAACAACTGCTTATCAATTCAGACCAGAAGAATCTTTTAAAAAAGGAACCACTTATACTGTAGCTGTGACAACTGGAATAAGTTCACAAGATGGAGGTAAATTGCAGAATGAATACACCTGGCAATTTTCCGGTTTGCGCCCCCATGCCAATGCTCTATCCCCAATTTCAGGATATAACTATGCCAACCCTATTGCATCTGTATCTGCAACCTTTAATCAAAATATAGATTCGCAATCAATTTCAGACAAATTTTCAGTTTACGACATAAATAATATTAAGATACCAGGAAAAGTAATTGTAACCAAAAATATAGCAGGATTTTATCCAGATACGCCGTTAAAAAGGAAACAACAATATTCAGCAGTTATAGACTCCGGGGTAGAGGGCGTTGAAGGTCCAAATGGAATGGAAGCAAACTATTCCTGGGGATTTGGAACAGCTGCAAGTCCCTCTATCATCTCAACTATTCCTGCAAACGGAGAACTTAATGTATCTGAGCAATACCATATTCTGGTGAATTTTAAAACACCTATGGATGAAAATTCTTTCAAAGGAAATGTAACTATTGATCCACCATCAGCAACAAACCCTACTTTAAATTTTTCCAGCTACAATGATCAAAATAATCTCTCAATTAATACATATCTGTCCCGTTCAAAACAATATAAAATCACAATTGGGGCAAATGTAAAAGATCAATATGGTACTCCGCTAAACTCCCCATATTCGTTTACCTTCACTACAGCGCCCTTTAAACCCTCATTAAGTATTTATCCGTTCGGCACTTTTTTTGGTTCATTTAACCAACAGTTAATACCCCGAATTGTATCTCAGGTTATAAACACAAATCATATTGATTACTCGCTGTATAAACTACAAAAAGAGGATGTCTTGGATTTATACCGCCGCCGTTATGAACAGCAATGCGGGCAGGATTACAGTTGCAGTAATTGGCAAAACTATGACAGCAGTAAATTAACAAAAGTGAATTCCTGGACACAGGATTTTCAAGCAGAAAAAGATATTCCAACTCAAGTAGTAACTAAAGTTACAAATTCAAATGGTGAAAATCTTCCTTCCGGGTTTTATCTACTTAATTTAAAAATACCGCAAGGGTCTCATGACAATATGGTTATGATTGTAAGCAAATCAACAATTACTGTTAAAAAAAGTAATTCTCAAATATTTAGCTGGGTAGTGGATCAATCCACAGGAGGCACAATTTCAAATATGAACATGTCGCTTATGGATGATCATGGAAATATCTTATCAACAGGTATCACAAATAAAGACGGGGTGTTTATGAAAGATGTTGATTTATTCCAAAAAGATAATCTTTTCGTCTTAGGTCAAAGCAGTAATGATGTAGTTTTGGCTGCAAGTGCCTGGAAAAACGGAATTGATATTTATGATTTCGGATTGCCTTCATATTATAGTGCTAATTATAGTGCTAATGAAGAAAAAGATTTGAATACAAAACAAGGCTATAAAACATATTTAGTGTTGGACAGACCTATTTTTAGACCTGGACAAAAAGCCTATTTTAAAGGTGTTATCAGAAAAGATAATGACGGAGCATATGAAAATATTCCGGCTGGTGAAAAAATAAAAGTAACTATAACTGATGCTATGAGTAGAGCAGTATACTCACAGGATTTGCCTTTAACAACCTTTGGTTCATTTGCCTCAGAATTTAGCTTGGGCAAAGATGCTAATTTGGGATATTATCAATTAAGCGCAAAATATCTGGGAAACAATGCCACCCAATCGTTCCAAGTCGAAGAATATAAAAAACCGGAAATGGCAGTTTCTGTTAATTCTTCCAAAACCGACTATGTTGCGGGTGAAAAAGCAGATATAACTATGAATGCTGCTTATTATTTTGGCGCTCCCCTAACCGATGCTCCGCTTTCTTACAGCGTTGCAACGGCAGATTATACATTTCAATGGAATAAAGACTGGCGTTTTGAATTTGGAGATCCTGATGCATATTGGGATCATCCATGGTGGTATTACTCAGGTCAGGGTTACAGCAGTCAGAAAGTTATTACTTCGGGTAAAACAGTTACAGATTCAAAAGGTAATGTGGTAATTCAATTACCGCTTGATATTAGTAAGCAAAAAACAAGTCAGAAGATGATTGTTGAAGCTGTAGTTTCTGATATAAATAATCAATCGTCTGCTGCTTCAAAAGATTTTATTGTACACAAAGCAGGTATTTATGCTGGAGTTCATAGCGCAAATTATGCAAATCAATCAGGTACTCCCTCTACAGTAGATATAGTAACAGTTGATACCAAAGGCCAAGAAATTCCAAATACAAGTGTATCTGTAACTTTTTATAAAAGAACATGGGAAGAGGTTCGCGAGAAAAATCCGGATGATGGTAATTTTTACTACGTTAGCAAACCAACTGATACTGAAGTCGCAAAAACCGATGTAACAACAGATGCAAAAGGTTACGGAAATGCTTCTTTCACCCCAAAAGAGGGTGGAACTTATAAAGCTGTAGTGACCGTTACAGACAAAAATGGTAATAAAAATATAAGTGGAAGCTTTTTATGGGTACAGGGAGCTGGTTTCCAATCTCCAAGACAAAATAATGACCGGATTATAATATCCACTGATAAACCTAATTATTTTGTGGGAGATACTCTATCTCTTTTTGTAGCTACTCCTTTTGCATCTGATAGCGCAAAAACACTTCTTACTTCAGAGCGTGGAAGTGTACTTGACTACAAAGTTGTCGAAACATCAGATGTTTCAAACAATTTTAAAATGGCAATAACTTCTAAATATTCTCCCAATGCATTTATTGGAGCAGTTTTAGTAAAACCGGGAAGTCAGGTTAACAATCCATCAGAATTTAAAATTGGTTATACCCCGATTAAAGTAACAGATAAAAGTAAGCAAATTAATGTTTCAATTTCTACAGACAAGCAAAGGTATAAACCAAAAGATAAGTTAAATGCAACTATTGAAACAAAAGATGCTACGGGCAATCCGGTTTCCTCAGAAGTAGCTGTGGGTTTGGTAGATAAGGCAGTCTGGGATTTAGCACAAGTGCAGTTACCGGATATTTATAAAGTATTTTATCAGCCAAGAAATTTGGAAGTAACTACTTCACAACTTTTAACAATATCAATTGATAGAATCAATGCAAATCTTAATTTAGGAGCAAAAGGAGGAAGCGGTGGAGGTGGAGGCGGAGGCGGTTTTAATACATCACGAAGCAATTTTCCTGATACTGCATATTGGAATCCTAATGTTAAAACAGATGCCAGTGGAAAAGCCCAAATTAGCATCCAATTACCGGATAATCTAACCACCTGGAGACTGGCAGCAATTGCCAATTCTCCTTTAGCTGCTTTTGGATCAACAACAAAAGAGGTTGTTGTAAACAAAGATGTACTGATTAGACCGTTTTTACCCAGATTTCTTTCTGTTGGCGATCAGGCAATCATTGGAGCAATTGTAGCAAATACCAGTGGAAAAGATCAGACAATAACTACCAAGATAGAAGGAACAGGTATACAAATTACAGATAATCCTATAAAGCAGCAGGTTTTAGCAGACGGGCAACAAACAAAAATAATTTGGCCAACTATTACAAAAGATGCAACAGATGCTTTAATTAAACTTTCTGTAACAGATGAAAATAATATTTTACTTGACTCTGTGGAAACAAAATTACCTGTTAAATCATATAGTGTACCAGAAGTAGTTGCTACATCCGGCCAGGCAAAAGATACTGCAGAGGAAATAATCTCTTTGCCCAAAGATATTGATAAAACCCAGGGACAAACGATGCTAACATTTGCTCCTTCTTTAGGCAGTGCAAGCATAAATTCACTCTCGTATTTATTCTCCTATCCATATAATTGTATTGAACAAATTACAAGCAAATTCATGCCTGCAGTTTTTGTTAACCGCATATTTAAAAATAGTAAAATCCAATCAGATGGAGATATAAAAAGTGTAGAGTTACAATCGATGGTAAGCAATGGTGTTCAGGTTTTAAATAATCAACAACATTCAGATGGCGGATGGGGTTGGTTTTCCGAATACGACTCTGATCCATATATCAGTGCCTACGGCCTATCCGGCTTGCTGCAAGCTAAAAAAGACGGCTTTACTGTTCCAGATCAAACAATACAAAGAGCGAAAGATTACTTGAAAAATCAACTTGCATATAACGGTATTAAAGTAGGTCTTAATACTCAAGCATATATATTATATGTTTTATCAGATAATAATCAGAGCCTATCATCGTACGGGGCAAACTTGTTTGAGCATCGTTTTGAACTATCTATTGAGGCAAGAGCATATCTGGCACTTGCTATGAAAAATTTCTCTGGAATGGGCTCTAATGCAAACAAAATATACAACGAACTTCTATCATTAAGTAAGCTAACTTCAACAACAGCTCACTTCGAAGATAGTAATAAAGACTACCGCCTGATGAGTACAAATACCACAACAACTGCTGTGATGTTGGAAGCTATGGTAAATTTTGATAATAAAAGTCCTCTTATTCCCCAAGTGATTAGGTATTTAATGTCAATCCGCTCAGATGGTCACTGGAACTCAACTCGCGAAACTGCATCAGTAATAAAAGCTATCTCAAGTCAGCTTTTAAGCAGCGATGATACAAACGTAAATGAAAATTATCAGATCTTATTAAATGGTCAAAAGCTGCAGCAAGGATCATTTACAAAAACAGATCTTTTGAAAGTTGTAAATTATATTATTCCAATACAAAATCTACCTGTGGGAGAAAAAAACAAATTAACAATTACCAAAAGTGGGCAAGGAAGTCTTTACTATAATATGATACTTAAATATTTCCTTCCTTTCTCAACCATTAAACCTATTGACCTCGGAATGACAATTATAAGAGAGTTTGTAAATGATAAAGGAGGAGTATTGCCTATTAATAAAATTGATGAGGGAACCCAAACCTGGGTAAGGCTTATTGTGGTTGTACCGGCCCAAAGACATTTTGTGACAATTGAGGATGTATTGCCGGCAGGTTTGGAATCGGTAAATGAAAGTTTGAAAAATGTAAGTGTACTAAACAAACAAAATCCGACATTAAAAAGTAAGGCTGATAATTTTCATTACTTTGATCATAAAGAATATCATGATGACAGGACAACTCTTTTTGCAAGCGACTTACCTGCTGGTGTATATGAATTCACATACAGAGTTAGGGCAACAACTCCAGGAATTTATCATTATCCACCAGCACAAGCATATGAATTATATAATCCTGATATCTCAGGTCATTCAGCAGGTGGATGGCTGGAAGTAACACCACAATAATGAAAATTACTCTTTTTTGGTAGGGGTTGTTTTCCTGGAAACTTTTGCTTTTACCTTTTTTTCAGATTTTATATCGTCTGATTGCTCAACAGCTTGTTTTTCAACAGGTGTTAACATTCCTAATATTTTATCAAGTTTAATGTTTAATGCTTCAAATTGTTCTTTGTATTGAGATTTAGGTTGAGATTGAAATTGTTCACTACTTCTAGATCCACTTTCATTTTTATTTTCAAAACAATTACTGCAATAGATTGGTTTATCACCTCGGGGTTGAAATGGAACTTTACAATCTTTTTTACAATTATCACACACAGCATCAAACATAGGCCTATCAGCAGAACTTCTTTCTTCAAATCTTCCGGAAGAAGCACTTCCATTTTTCTCAAAACAACTGCTGCAAAAAACCGGTTTACCTGAGGTGGGTCTAAAAGGTACTTCACAATCCTTTCCACAATTATCACAAACTGCCTGATGCATCATAGGTCTGTATCTGTCTCCACCAAAACCACCTCTACTTCCGGAAAATCTTCCCCCTCTACTATTTCTGCTCGCAGAGAAGCTCTGCTTATTTCTATCAAAATTTCCCATGGGTTTTATTATACCACTAAACACTTAACAAATGTTTATTGAGGTCAAGCCATTTACGGTGTTGTTTGTATGCAGGAGTATGCAAATCCACTATTTTCCAAAACCTCCTGCTGTGGTTTTTTTCTATAGTGTGTGCAAGTTCATGTACAACTACATAATTTATTACGGTTAGTGGTGTCATAATCAGCCTCCAATTAAACTGCAAAGAGTTATCCGGGCTACATGATCCCCATTTGGAACTTGTATCAGAAAATCTAATACTTGCATATTTACTATTCATTTGTTTACAGACATAATCTACCCTGTCAGTAATTAGTTTTTTTGCTTGTGAGATGTACCAACTGGTCAACTCCTTTTTGATACGAAACATCATAAAATCCGGGACGTTAAGCAGGCCGTTACTTATATTAATTTCTTTAAAACCCCCGAAATGTAGTTTGTATACATCCCCAAGAAATAAAAACTCCTCCCCTGCCTGATAAGTTTTCTGTTTTACTATTCTACTCCCTACTTTTTGTAATGCTTTTAAAATCCAATCTTCTTTTTGCTTTAAAAAATTAAGGATTAATTTTTCTGGTATGAAAAAAGGCGCTTTTACAATTAACTCCCCCTGAGATGAAACATGCAAAGACATAGTTCTTCTCATTGAACGGATAATTTTAGGTTTAGGAAGATTAGACATAAGAAAACCTGACAATTATTTTAATTAATAAATATCAAAAGATTCAAGGAGTTTTTTATTTCCCTCAATTTGGAATTTTAATAGATCACTATAAATCCCTTTTTTATTAGCAAGCGCCTGGGGAGAACCATAATCTACAATTTTTCCATCATTTATTGTTATGATTTTTTGGACATTTTGAATAGTAGAAAACCTATGGGCAATAATAATAACTAATTTTTCTTTCATTAAATTTTCCAATGCATCCTGAACTTCTTTTTCACTTTTAGCATCCAATGAACTGGTGGCCTCATCTAATATTAAAATCGGGGCATTTTTTAAAATAGCCCGGGCAATTTGAACCCTCTGTTTTTGTCCACCGGAAAGCCTCACTCCCCGCTCTCCAACCTCAGAGTCTAAGCCTTTTGGTAACTTTGTCACAAAGTCATATGCATTTGCCAACTTTAATGCATTTATAATATCCTCCTCTGAAGCACTTTGTTTACCATAGGCCACATTTTCCCGGATAGTTGATGAGAAAAGTTCATTTTCCTGGAAAACTAGAGCGATATTTTCCCGGATAAAAGTGTGNGAGAGATCTTTATATTTTTTGTTATTTAAAAAAATANTTCCACTTGTTGGGTTATAAAACTTAAGGATCAAATTAANNATAGTTGATTTACCAGCCCCACTGTGACCTACAAGTGCTACCTTTTCTTTTTTGGCAATAGTAAAACTAACATNATCCAAAACAACCTCTGATTTTTCATATTTAAACACAACATTCGCAAACTTTATAAC
>JGI1358J11329_10003508_pt1 | contig 11655 bp, 7 predicted proteins | sample Subgroupgradi54m_FD_11329 | JGI IMG/M metagenome (IMG submission 11329)
TTTTAGAAGGTACCGAGGCTTGTTTTGGTAATTCTGCTGTTGCTTCGCTCTCAACGGACACGGCTGGTACGCTGGAAGAGGCGAACCTTTGTGGTACAGGAATATAATTTGTCTTGGGCGCTGCCTGAGGGATAGCTGAAAATAATCCCGTTTCTTTTGGCTTTACTTCCTGTTGGCCTCTTTTTATTAATCCTTCTTCTTCTGCCCAGGCTATATATTTTCTGATTGAAGAAAGCTTCCTATTTATTGAAAGCGGAGAAAAATGCTCTTGGACAAGCCTTAGTTTGTATTCTTCCAAAAGTTTCCAGTTTACTTTATCAAAAATGTTTTTGTCGGCAACTTGCCATTGCTTTTGTACGTTAGTTACTTGCTGCGCCCATTGCATGAATTGGTTCACATCCATGATATAGTTCTTTATAGTAAGAGGCGAAGCGTTATAGACATAGAGGTAATTTTTAAAATCTCTTAGCCTGAATGGATCGGAGTTTAGAGTTTCCAGTCTCAAGTTTTGAATCGCTTCAAACGGGTCTTTTGAGTTGATTCCCTCAAGCTTTAGGAAATTAAAGAATTTTCTAAGAGAAGAGAGGTATCTGTCAACAGAGACAGCTGAGACTTGATTCATCCTATCTTTTTTAAATTGTTCTATAGTTCCGGTGTTGACGGAGGCAGGGTCAAAAGCCTTTTTGTAACTGGTTTCAAACCAGTTTATGAACGCAGAGACATCTGCTTTATAGTTTTTTACCGTAGCGGGGGACGGTATTGGTTGCTGCGAATTAAGGAATTCAACAAATTGTTCGGGCAGGTTCATTATAATTTAAAATAAATTCAATTAACGAATAAACTTTTGTGAAAATATTACTCTAGCTTCGAAATTATAGGGTTTATACAGATTATTCACGGAAATTAACATCTACTACTAGAATAAGGAGTAAGTAAACGCTTGTCAATACCCTAGAGTATTTTTCTGAAGCAAGATAGATGTCTTATGACATAGTTCTAAGAACAAATTTCTGTTGTGAAAAATCACGGATAAATGGTAAAAATTGGTTTTCACGAGCAGTATCATTCGGTAAATGTTCGTTATATTAAACTAACTTGACTATCTCATAATACATCAACGACCGTTTTTAAAAGTTTTTATAAAAATGATAAATTTTATACCATTTTCTTTCATAAGTCGAAGAGAATTACGGAAATTTTTTAAATGCACTAGTAAAGAGGGGAGAAATGAAAAATCACAGGTTCAGTTGTTTTATAACTAGAGGTCTATGTTGGCAGAGGTTAAGAGTTTCTGATAGGAAGTTTAAGATAGAAGATTAGCTTAATTAGACAGCAAAATATTAATTTATTTCGCCAGGTGAGATTTCAGTTTACGCTTGATAAATAATATTAGGCAAATAACTATAAGGCTTACAAATGCAATTTGAAGAGGAGCTCCTATAAAGTGCGTAGGTTGGGTTAATGTTGGTCCGTGATCGGAAAATGACAGATTTAGGGTAGCCGTATATGGCCCCAAAAGGAATGTTTCCGGCCATAAAGCGTCAATATTCCTAGAGGAGTTGGCTAGAATGTTAACTTGTCCTAAGTCAAGCCTTCCTACGGTCTGGCCAAAGACGTTGGTGATTAAAATGTAGCCTCGCAGGAATGTAAATTGACTTCCAAGGTTTGCCGCTTTTACAGAGAACTTAACAGGCCCCTTAGGTTTAAAAAGAGGAGTTGAGAAGTCACTTATTCCGCCGTTGGGTTTTATTTTAGGGCCAATTGACAGCAGGATATTTGTTGCAACAGCGGTGAGGATATCGGATTTGTTCTGTTGGTTTTGAATAGAGGGAGCCGGTGATGTAAATAATATTGAAAAGTAATAATCTGATATAGTTTCTCCATCTGGAATGTCTATGCGCAAGCTTAAGTCTTTTTTCTGTTTTGGCGCTATCTCTATAGATGAGACTTCCTGGTCTTGGTCAAAGATTTTAATTCTTTGAAGAATAAGGGGATCTTTTAAGCTTAGCTCGTCGTTTTTAAGATACCTAACTTGTCCATTTTCTTGGTCTGACTGAGTGAACATTTTAAAGCTGATATTTAAAGTTTCTGTTTGATCTGTTGAGTTAGTGATTGTAATAGGTGATTTAAGACTAACAGGTGGGATAGCGTTTATCTTTATGATTGGAGGGTAAACACCCACAGAAAAAGCTGAAGCCTCAGCTTTTTCTGAATTCAAAACTAAAAATTCAAAATTCAAAATTGCAATTAAAAAAGCAAAAATAATTAACTTTAAAATAATTTTAACTTTTGAGTTTAATTTTTGACTTTTGACTTTTGACTTTTGCATTAGTTATTAAAAGTTGGGCACGGCTAAAAATGTAATTGAGCTATTGTAAAACCCCGCGGCCTGGGCTCCTGAAATATTGATTTTGTAGCTAATTTGCGCGCTTGTAGTATCGGTCGCTTGTGCCAGAACTTGTGGCTCGTTCTCCCTTGAAAATTGTCTAAAAGCGGAAGCATCGACAAATCCGTCAACGCAAGGGTTGGTCGTCGAAGTGTCGCTTGTTTTAAGCTGCGTTTGAGGATCGCATCTGTATCCAAACCCGTATGTCAAAGTTCCATTCCATGGCTGGGCAACGGTAGTAGTGCAAATTCCGTTATCGCAAGTGGTGTCTGGAATAAAAGCTTCAGAAGAAGTATGTTTTAAGGAATGATTTTCAAAAGCTTGTACGGTGTATCCGGTGGCTGTTCCCGGAGAGACAGAAAGAGTATTGGTCCTGGTTACAGGATCTGTAGGCAGCAGTTGGCCATAGTCAATAAGATTTTCCGAGACGGAAAAGGAAAAGGGTTGGCTTGACGTAAAGCTTTCAAAACCAACCTGAATGTCATAATTTTTACCGCTGAATTTTCCATTGCGGGTTTGACTTACTGGTTTTGTAGGGGAGTTATCTTCGGGACGTTGGGGAACAATGCTGCCGTCAATTGTGTAATCCTGAGCAAAAGCCTTAGGAATGATTAATGATAAAGGATTCTCGTCTCGCGCCGAAGCGGAAAGGATTAAAGACAAAACAAAAATCAGGAGAATATTCACACTATAATCCTAGGTAATTGTGCCTTAAAATGCAAGTAAGGTTGGGCGCTGAGATCGCCCACGAAAATTTTCTCATGCTCAATTGCGCTATTATAGAATTTCAATGGAGCAAGAGTGAGCACCGCTATCGCTCTTCGAAAATTTTGTAGGCTCCCCGCGCCTTGTGGTACAATTATCTTACGAATTTATGAAACCATATAATCCCGGCGAAATCGAGCGCAAATGGCAACAGGCGTGGGAGAAAGAAAAAATCTATTCTCCAAGCCTCGACACCGCTAAAAAACCCTTTTACAACCTGATGATGTTTCCATATCCGTCTGCTGAGGGAATGCACGTTGGTAATATGTACGCTTTTACGGGCGCAGATGTCTACGGCCGCTTTCAGCGCATGCGGGGAAATGATGTTTTTGAACCTATTGGGCTTGACGGATTTGGGATTCATTCTGAAAATTATGCAATAAAAGTAGGAAAACATCCGGCCGAGCAGGCAAAAATATCTGAAGAAAAGTTCTATCGTCAGCTTCGTTCAATCGGCAACTCCTATGACTGGACGCGCACAGTTGAAACTTATAAACCTGAATATTACAAATGGACGCAGTGGCTTTTTATTCAGCTTTTTAAAGCCGGTTTGGCGTATAAAAAGAAAGCTCCGGTCAACTTTTGTCCAAAAGATCTGACGGTTTTGGCAGATGAACAGGTGATTGATGGAAAATGTGAGCGTTGTGGCTCAGTAGTAGAAAAAAGAGAACTGGAGCAATGGTTTTTCAAAATTACAGACTATGCAGAGAAATTACTTAATAATATCTCGGGGCTAGATTGGTCAGAAAAGGTCAAAGTTGCGCAGAGGAACTGGATTGGAAAAAGTGAGGGAGCCAGAATCAAATTCGGTTTAGTAGGAATTCCAGGACAAGAAGATGGAAAACATTCTGTTGAAGTCTTTACAACAAGACCAGACACTCTATACGGAGCTACATTCTTAGCCGTTTCTCCGGAACTTGGCAATAAGTGGGTTAATGTAGGATGGAAAGCGCCAATTGAAGTGAAAGAATACATTGAGACAGCTTTGAAAAAAAGAGGTAATAAAAATTTAAAGGCCGATGAAGAAAAGACAGGCGTATTGAGCCAAATTTACGCAATAAATCCTCTTAGCAATGAAAAAATTCCGGTTTGGATCACGGATTATGTTGTGGCAGAATATGGTACTGGCGCTCTGTTTGGAGATGCGCATGACGAGCGCGATGTAGAGTTTGCCAAAAAATATAAAATTCCATTGAAGCCAACAGTAATCACTGGAGATAAGGACAAAGATAGGCGAATCAAAAATCTTGAAGAGTGTTTTACCGGATACGGAACATTAATAAATTCAGGTCCTTTTTCAGGACTAACCTCGAAGGAGGCAATCAAAGAAGTGACTGAATGGTTGATTAAACATGATAGCGGAGCTTTTGAGACTACATATCATCTTAGAGACTGGTTAATATCGCGGCAGAGATATTGGGGACCACCGATCCCGATGATTTACTGCGAAAAGTGCGCTCGAAGGATTAAGGATAAAGGATTAATGATTAAAGATGAATTTAGTAAAGGCGAAATGGAAAATCCAGGTTGGATTGCAGTCAAAGAGGAAGATTTACCAGTGCTTTTGCCAGAGGTTAAAGATTGGAAACCAAAAGGAATCCATTCGACAAGCTCAGGACAAACAGTGGAGTCTCCACTTGCAAGCATAGACAGTTTTGTAAACACCAAATGCCCTAATTGTGACGGAGCTGCAAAAAGAGAAACAGACGTCTCCGATACCTTCTTGGACAGCGCGTGGTACTTTTTTCGCTATGCCTGTACTGATATAGAAAGTAGTGCTTTTGATAGGGAAAGGGTAAAAAAATGGTTGCCGGTAAAAATGTATATTGGCGGAGCAGAGCACTCAGTGCTACACCTTCTATATTCTCGATTTATCACGATGGTGCTGGCTGATTTGAAATTAGTTGATTTTGAAGAACCTTTTGCCCGTTTTTATGCGCATGGGCTTATCATAAAAGATGGCGTCAAGATGAGCAAAAGTAAAGGAAATGTGATTGTTCCGGACCAATATATAGCTAAATTCGGCGCGGATACTCTCAGAATGTACTTAATGTTCCTGGGTCCGTTCCACGCCGGCGGAGATTTTATAGATAGTGGAATAGAGGGAATGAATAGATTTTTGAAAAGAGTTTGGAACTTGCTTCAAAAATCAATTTCCAATTCTCAATTTCCTCGCCTCGATTCGGCGACGCGGGCAATTTCCAATGAAGGAAAGAGGATGATGAATAAGACTGTAAAGAGAGTAACTGAAGATGTTTCAGAATTGAGATATAACACGGCAATTGCAGGACTTATGGAGTGGTATAACTTTCTGGCAAAGCAGAATTCGGTATCCAAAGAAGAAAAACAGGCTTTCTTAAAACTCCTAGCACCTTTCGCACCGCACATGACAGAAGAGCTTTATCAAGGATTAATGATTAATGATAAAGGATTAAAGAATGAAAAACTAAATTCAATCCATACGGCAAATTGGCCAACTTATGATGAGGCTTTGCTCAGAGAAGACGAGATAAAAATCGCTGTTTCTGTAAACGGTAAGACGCGAGATATTATAAAAGTTCCAAAAGACGCAGATCAAGAAGCGGTAGAAAAGAAAGCAATGGGAAGTGATAACTTGAAAAAATATTTGGAAGAGAAGAAGATTTTAAAGACAATTTATGTGCCGGGAAAGATAATAAATTTTGTCACGGGGTGACAAGGAATTTTCAATTTCCAATTCTCAATTTTCAATTTGAGATGAATACTTTCATCGAACAATATTTACCTCTTATAAAGCGTAACTTTTTACCTTTAGCCTTAGGATTTATAGGATTGATATTCTTGAGTTATGGTTTGATATCTTTATTGACCTCGAAAAATTCACAAAATCAAGTTGTCTTTGAGCCTGGAAATCCTCAATCTACCTCGGGATCGGCAAGTGTAACACTCGCGCAGATAGTTGTAGATATGGAAGGTGCTGTGGTAAGACCCGGCGTTTATAAACTTAATCAGGATGCAAGAATTCAAAATGCTCTTATTTCTGCAGGCGGACTTTCTGCAAAAGCAGATAGGGAGTGGGTTAATAAAAATCTTAATTTAGCTTCAAAATTAAATGATGGTGCAAAAATTTACATACCGGCTGCCGGAGAAAATTATACCTCGTCCAATTCAGTTCTAGGAGTTCAAGCTACGCAAAATTCCTCAGGTGTCGTAAACGTCAACAGTGCCAGCTTAGCTGAATTAGATAATCTACCTGGTGTAGGAACTGTCACAGCGCAAAAAATTATAAACGGGAGGCCATACAAGGCTTTAAATGAGCTGTTGGACAAAAAGATAGTAAGCAGTAAAGTTTTTTCCCAGATTAAAGACAAGATAAGCATATATTAATGATGAAGGATTAATGATTAATGAATCGAAAGATTTTAATATTGTGCTTGGTCTTATTATTAATTCTCGGACTTCGATTCTACTTCTTCTATCAAAATAGGCAAGTTTATTCAGATAAGCAGAAAATAAATTTTCAGACAACGCTACTTTCCGAGCCAAAATTTGTTAGCAATCGGCGGAGCTTATTTGCTAATTTACCAAATGGAGAGAAAGTTTTTATAACTACAGATGCCTATTCTAGCTTCAATTTTGGGGATAATCTAAATATTTCTGGCACTTTAAATAAGCAACTGCTAAAAGATGGAAGAAGTATTTGGACAATGATTTTTCCAAAGATTAGTCCAAAGGGAAACTCTTTGAAATTAGTTAGTAACTTGCGGCAAAAAATTATATCGCTTTTTGATAAAACCCTTCCGCAGCCCTCGGCAAGTTTGCTTTTGGGAATTGTGTTTGGAATAAAAGAACAGATGGACGCGGACTTCGTCCGGAATTTGAGAAACGTTGGAGTTTTGCACGTAATTGCTGCGTCCGGAATGAATGTTGTCATGGTTGGAGGATTTTTAAGCAGTCTATTTGCATTCTTTTTCAAAAGACAGTTGGCTTTAGCGCTTAGTCTTTTTGGAATTTTATTTTATGCGGTTTTGGCCGGTCTTGAGCCCTCCATAATAAGAGCCAGCATAATGGGAGGATTGGTTTTTCTGTCTCAAATCCTCGGTCGGCAGAACACAGCTTCATACGGGTTATTCTTGGCCGGCTTTGGGATGCTATTTTTCTCGCCTAGCTTAATTTCGGACGTTGGATTTCAGCTTTCTTTTGCGGCAACTGCCGGACTTTTGTATTTGCGGCCGCTTTTTGAAATGGGAAGATCGAAGGAAATTATAGAAAAGTCGATAATTGGCGAGGATATTGTCACTACAATCTCGGCACAATTGGCAACTTTGCCGATTTTACTTACCAATTTTGGAATCTATTCTCTCTGGTCGGCTATCGTAAACGCTTTGGTCTTGTGGACTGTGCCGCCGCTTATGATTTCAGGAGGAGTTGGAGCGATAATCGGCCTCGTGTCTGTTTCACTAGGACAAATATTCATTTATCTTTGCCTGCCGTTTCTTTTTTACTTTGAAAAAATAGTTTCCGTCTTTGGAAGTATCGGCGGTTTGGTAAATATCGCAAGTCTTTCCTGGACATTTGCACTCGGCTATTATTTTATTCTTGCCGCATTGATTCTTTTTTTCAGAAAGAAATGAAAAAGATTTTAATACTGATTTTTGCATCAATTTTGTTCCTCGGCGGCATATTTATTTATGAACAGGCCAAATTTAACGACGGGAAACTTCACGTTGTCATCTGTAATGTTGGGCAAGGGGACAGCATTTTTATGCGCACGCCAACGGGTACTGACATTATTGTTGACGGCGGACCGGACGGCTCGGTTCTTAGCTGTTTATCAAAGCATATGCCTTTTTGGGATCGCGATATAGAACTCATGTTTGCAACGCATCCGGACGCAGATCACGTTGCCGGTCTTGTAAGTGTTTTGCAAAACTATAAAGTTCTGTCATTTAATACATCAAAGAAGAGCACAGATACGGCAATTTATAAAAAGCTTCGGGATACAATTACTCAGCAAAAAATTCCAACCCGTTATATCTATACAGGCGACAAATTTACCTTAGGTCAAGTTCAGCTTTTAACTTTATGGCCAACTACGGATTATGTAGATTTGGATACGCCGGCTGCTCCCACAAACAACTTTGGTTTAATCCAGGTGGTTTCTTACGGGGATTTTAAAACCCTTCTTACGGCTGATAACATTGCTGAAAACCTCGACAAAGTTTCGATGAGTTCTCTAAAAATAGATGTATTGAAAGTTCCGCATCATGGTTCAAAGACGGGACTCGATTCTCAAATCCTCGCAAATTTAAACCCAAGCCTTGCGGTTATTTCTGTGGGCGCCAAGAATAAGTATGGCCACCCAACGCCTTTTGTTCTGGATTTGCTCAAACAGTTCGGCATAAAAACCTTGAGAACGGATCAAAATGGCGAAGTGGAAATAATCTCCGACGGAAAGAGTTGGGTCGTGAAGTAAGAGTGTGATAATATTAGGGAGTGAAGTTACAAGAAGAAATCATTTCTAAAATTAAGAGTTCGCTTCCTGAAGTTTCGGAAGATGAGATAAGACTTAACCGGCCAACAGACACTTCTCATGGGGATTTTACAACAAATGTTGCCATGGTTGCGGCCAAAAAGCTTGGCAAAAAGCCTCTCGACCTAGCAAGTGAATTGAAAAGTCAGCTCCAAAATATCGATGGCGTTGAAAAAGTAGAGGTTGCTACCCCCGGATTTATTAATTTCTTTGTCGCAAAGACGGGCCTATTGGATAATCTCTCAGAAATCTTAGAAAAAGGAGAAGACTACGGAAAATCAGAAACAAATAAAGGTAAAAAAGTAGTCGTTGAATATTCTTCCCCAAACATCGCAAAGCCATTCACAGTTGGTCATTTGCGCTCAACAATTATCGGCGATGCTGTGGCAAATCTCCTAAAGGCAACAGGATGGGAAGTGCACAGGGATAATCATATTGGAGATTGGGGAACGCAGTTCGGCAAACAAATTTATGCAATTAAGGCTTGGGGAGATGAGGATGAAATCGAAAAGGCCGCAAACCCCGTAAAAGAATTAGTTGCTCTATATGTTAAATTTCATGAAGAAGCAGAAAAAAATCCTGATCTTGAAGATGAGGCTCGTGTTTGGTTCAAGAGACTCGAGGATGGAGACGCTGAAGCCAAGCGATTGTGGCAAAAATGCGTTGAGTGGTCAATGAAAGAGTTTAAAAGATTGTATGAAATGCTCAATGTTTCATTTGAAACAGAATATGGAGAATCATTTTTCGAAGATAAAATGGGTGAGGTTATTCAAGAATTAAAAGAAAAAAAATTATTAAAGAAAGATAAAGGCGCGGAGCTAGTATTTTTTGAAAATGACAAACTTCCTCCTCTTATGATTTTGAAATCTGATGGAGCTACTCTTTATGCAACTAGGGACCTGGCAACGGATAAGTTTAGACTTGCAACATATGGAGGAGACGTGGTTATCATAAACGAAGTTGGAGCGGAGCAGTCTTTATATTTTAGACAGTTATTTGAGATTGAAAAAATGCTTAGTTGGGTCAAAGACGGGCAAAGAATTCATGTAGGGCATGGCCTTTACAGGTTTAAAGATCAAAAGATGTCAACTAGGAAAGGAAACACAATTTGGTTAGAGGATATATTGAATATGGCATTTGAAAAGGCTCATCAGATAGCGATGGAAGAAGGGGTGGATGAGAGTGGTGTTGGGAAAACCACCACTCAAAAGGTAGCAATTGGGGCCATGAAGTGGAATGATTTGAAAAGGAATCATATCCAGGATATTGTTTTTGATTTTGATGAAATATTAAACATGCAAGGGAATTCCGGACCATATGTTCAATACACGTACGCAAGAGCACAAAGTGTCTTGCGTAACTCACAACTCACAACTCACAACTCACAACTCGAGCAGGATTTGGAAAATGAAGAACTCGAAATCATTAGAATGCTCGGAAAGTTTTCGGAAGTCGTGGAGGAAGCCGGAAAAAGCTTTTCGCCAAACCTTTTGGCCAATTATTTGTTTGAGTTATCCCAAAAATTCAATCTTTTCTACCAAAAACACAAGATAATCGGCGGCGACAAGGAAGAATTCCGGCTCGCATTAACAAAAGCAGTCGGACAAGTAATAAAAAACGGATTATATCTCCTGGGCATCGAATCCCCGGAGAAAATGTAGTACAGATATATGTATTGATACAGTTTGAGACTTGGAAAACTTTCCGGGACCTGCTAAAATAGGGAAATGAAGTTTCACCGAGTCACCCTACCAAATGGTCTCAGAATTTTAACAATCCCCATGCCATCGCTTGAAAGTGCAACGGTTTTAGTCATGGTCGGAGCTGGCAGCCGATATGAAACCCGCAAAAACAACGGAATCTCCCACTTTTTAGAGCACATGGCTTTTAAAGGAACTCAAAAAAGGCCGTCGGCGCTTGATATTTCAACTTTGATAGATGGAATCGGCGGAGAATTTAACGCTTTTACAGGAAAAGAAATAACAGGATATTACGTTAAATCTGCAGCCGATAATGTTGGTCTTTCAATAGATTTACTCGCCGATATGTTACAAAATTCAAAGCTCGATTCCGCGGAAATTGACAAAGAACGCGGCGTAATTACGGAGGAAATAAATCTTTATGAAGATACGCCTTCGCGTCACATTGGAGACGTTTATGAAAGACTTATTTATGGAAATACTCCTATGGGTTGGGACACAGCGGGTGAAAAAGATGTCATAAAAAGTATAACGCGGCAGGACTTTGTTGCCTACATGAAAAGTCTTTACAGTCCTTCTAACACAACGGTGGTTGTTGCGGGTGGTGTGACAACTGAAAAAGCAGTTGATTTAGTTAAAAAATATTTTGCAGATATGCCCAAATTTGATACTGTAAGACACAGTAGGGTAGTGGAAAAGCAGACAAAGCCCGGACTTCTAATTAAAAGGAAAAAAACTGAACAGGTGCATATTGCAATTGGTTTTAGAACAGTTCCCTTGGATAGTCCGGACCAATATCCACTTTCAATTCTTGCTGCAATTTTGGGCGGGGGAATGTCGTCTAGACTTTTTCACGAGGTTAGAGAGAAAAGAGGACTTGCTTATTACGTAAAGACAAGTGCTGATTTTTACCAAGATGCAGGAAATCTTACAACTTACGCAGGAGTTGACCCAAAAAGAGTAGAAGATGCGGTGAAAGTAATAATTGCAGAATATAGAAAGATAGCAAATGGCCTGCCTCGCAGCAAGGCGGGCAAATCGCACATAGCAAATAGTGAGCTCAGGAAAGCTAAGGAATTTATCAAAGGACATTTGGTTTTGGAGCTTGAAGACAGCCGCTCTGTCTGTGGATTTTACGCCCAGCAGGAACTTTTGGAGAGAGAAATTAAAAACCCGGACCAGATTATGAAAGAAATAGATGATGTTACGGCTGAAAAAATTGAAGAAGTTGCAAAAAATTATTTTAAAAACAGCGGACTTAACATGGCTGTAATCGGTAATTTTCCCGATGG
>JGI1358J11329_10003510_pt1 | contig 11651 bp, 11 predicted proteins | sample Subgroupgradi54m_FD_11329 | JGI IMG/M metagenome (IMG submission 11329)
GAGCACATGGAGATGGAACTTTCAGTGAAGCGGCTCGTGAAGTTCGACGGAGAGGGCTCGCTCAAGGCCTACTGCGACCTGGCCATCGGGGACCAGTTCCTCGTGAAGGGACTCCGGGTGGTCCAGGGCAAAAACGGCCTGTTTGTGAGCATGCCGCGAGAACAAGGGAAGGACCAGAAGTGGTACGACAACGTGGTGCTCCTGACCGACGAAACCAAGACAGACGTCAGCCGCGTGGTCCTCGCCGCCTATCAGCAAGAAACGTGATGCGTCGTTGACAGGGACGGGGGGAGGACCTAAGATGGTCCTTCCCCATGACCCAAGCCCAAGCGGACGCCTATGAGTGCGGGCTCGTCCCTGAGCACACGGATGCCCGGTTCCTGTCGCAACACCTGGCGGCCTATGCGTTCACCCGTCAGTTTGTCCAGGGCAAACGGGTGCTCGAGATCGGCTTTGGCGAAGGGTTCGGCGCGAACTACCTCGCCGAAGTCGCGCAGGAGGTCGTGGGCGTCGACATCGCGCCGGGCAATCTCCCCCGGGCTCGGGCGAAGTACCCGCGCGCCAATCTCCAGTTCGTCCTGACCACAGGGGCCGCCTTCGAGTTTCCCGACGCCTCGTTCGATGTCGTCGGCTCGTTCCAAGTGATTGAGCACATCGCTGAGCCCCAATTGATCGATTACCTCACCGAGATCCGGCGCATCTTGACGCCGGAGGGGTTGTGCGTCATCTCCACGCTCAACCTGGAGCACAACAGGAAGCCGGGCCTGCCCTATGAGAAGCTGCGCTACCACGAAAAGGAGTTCACCGGACCGGAGCTTCGCGAGCTGCTCGATCGGGTCTTCCCGCGCGTGGAGCTGCACGGGCTCTACCTCTCCCCGGCGCACCACGTGGCTGAGCGGCTGAAAAAGTGGGGGCTGATGAAGTGGGGGCCCCCGTCGCTTAACCCCATCGCGCGCTTCTACGATCACATGACGGTCGAGAGGTTCCGCACCCGATCACGGGTCTCCCCCGCCGCCCTCGACCTGATCGCCGTCTGCCGCAACACCTAACACCACAGAACCACAGAGAATTTCTCCTTGACAATAGTGTATCGCATACACTATATTAGATAGTGTAGAGAATACACTTAATGACAGCCCCCCTCGCCGTGAACGGGCACGTGGCACAGCACGCCATCGCAGTTGATGTCGTGCTGTTCACCATTCAGGGCGGCACGCTGAAGGTCCTGCTCGTCAAGCAAGACCGCTCTCCTTCTCGGGGGGCGTGGTCGCTCCCCGGCGGGATCGTCGGACCAGATGAATCGGTGGATGACGCGGCCCTCCGGGAACTTCAGGAAGCCACGAACATCGGCAACATCTATCTGGAGCAGCTCTATACGTTTGGCGAACCCAATCGCGATCCGCGCGGCCGCATCGTGACCGTGGCCTACTACGCCCTGGTGAGCTGGCAGCAGTTCCAGCTCAAGATCCGCCCCCGGCCCGCTCAGGCCGCAGGCCGTGGCGGGCAGCGCGTCTCCGAGGCGAGCTGGTTTTCCGTCAAGCGACTCCCATCGCTGGTGCTCGACCATCAACGCATCGTGGACTACGCGCTGGAGCGGCTGCGCAACAAGATCAACTACACAACGGTTGGGTTCCAATCGCTGCCCAGGCAGTTCACCCTCACGGAGCTTCAGAGCTCCTACGAGGTGATCCTCAGCAAGCGCCTCGATAAGCGCAACTTTAGACGCAAGATGCTTCAGTTGGGCATCCTCAAGGGTACGCGGGACTTCAAGGCGAACGGGCGGCAGCGGCCGGCAAGACTCTATACCTTTACCGAGCCGAAAGTCGTGAAGCTGCAGGAAAAAGGGATCATCGTCCCCTTTTAATATTCTAATGAACACGAACGGGCACAGCAACGGCAACGGCCACACGGCGATCGCCACCGAGCCGGGGCACTACGCCCTGCTGAAGGAGAAAATCGCCATCCTCAAGAAGGAGCGCGAAGCGGTGATCCTCGCGCATAACTACCAGGAAGGGGCGATCCAAGATGTGGCCGATTTCGTGGGCGACTCGCTGGGACTCGCCCGCCAAGCCCAACAGACGGATGCCAAGGTCATCCTCTTCTGCGGTGTTCACTTCATGGCCGAGACCGCCGCGATGCTCTCCCCGGACAAAACCGTCCTCATCCCGGACCTCGCCGCCGGCTGTTCGCTCGCGGACATGATCATCCCGGAGCAGATCAAGGCCTGGCGCGCGAAGCACTCGGACGGCGTCGTGGTGGGCTACGTCAACACGGCAGCGGCGGTGAAAGCGGAGTGCGACTACTGCGTGACGTCCACGAATGGGGTGAAGGTGCTCGAGCATATCCCATTGGATAAGGAGATCTTGTTCGTACCGGACTACTACCTCGGCAGCTACCTCAAGGCCACAACGAAACGCAACATCCACTTGTGGAAGGGGTACTGCCCGGCCCACGCCGCGATCTTACCGGAGCAAGTGGATCACTTGCGTGAGGCGCATCCCGACGCGGAGTTTTTGATGCATCCGGAGTGTGGCTGCACGACGAAGCAAATGGATCTCGCGGATCAGGTGCTCTCGACGGAGGGAATGGTGCAGTACGTCAAGCGCTCACCGGCGAAGGAGTTCATCGTCGCCACGGAAACCGGCCTCCTCCACCGGCTGCGCACACAGCATCCGCAGAAGTCGTTCTATCCGGCGAGCGAACACGCCACGTGCCATCACATGCAGCGCAACACCTTGGAGAAGGCGTTCATGTCGCTCGTGAAGATGCAGCATGTGGTGACGGTGGATCCGAAGATCGCCGAGCGGGCCGTGCGCCCAATCCAGCGGATGCTGGAGATCGTCTAACGAGAGCGTGTCGGAGGTCCGAACAAGAGGTGGCGGCCGAAACGGCCGCCATTGCTATTATGTGGAGGGGACGGTGAGGACGTCGGAGAGCTTGTCGAAGTCGGCGGGTTCATCGATAGCGATGCCTTTGACCGAGGGGTCGATTCGGCGCAGCAGTCCGGTCAGGACGCGCGCCGGGGGGAACTCGATGAAGTGAGTCGCCCCCTGCTGGATCAGGTAGCGCATCGACAACTCCCAGAGAACCGGGCTGACAATCTGCTTGACCAAGATGTCTTGGATGTCCGCGGGCTCGTGCACCGGTCGTCCCGTGACATTGCTGATGACGGGGACTCGCGGAGCCTGAAAGGTCACCTTTGAGACGGCCTGCTTAAATTTCGTCGCAGCCGGCTGCATCAACGACGAGTGAAAGGCTCCCGCGACCTCGAGCTTGACCGCCCGTTTCGCTCCCGCCGCTTTGGCAAGCCCCTCCGCGTTGTCAATCGCCTCCACCGTCCCGGACAAGACGATTTGATCCTGCGCGTTGTAGTTGGCCGCTGAGGCGCCGGACTTCGCGCAGACGTGCTCAATCGCCTCTGAGCTTAAGCCCACCACCGCGAGCATGGCCCCCTTGTGGTGCGCCGTGCACTCCGCCATGGCATCAGCCCGCGCCTGCACGAGGTAGAATGCGTCGCCCAGCTTGAGCGCCTGCGCCACCGCCAGCGACGTGAGCTCGCCGAGGCTCAAGCCGGCCACGCCGACCGGTATCAGCGAGGGCGCAAGCTCGCAGAGCGCCGCGTGCGCCGCCATGGAAGTGACGAAGAGCGCCGGCTGGCACTTCTCGGTCTTGGTGAACTCCTCCTGCGGGCCTTCGAAGCACAGGGCGGTCACCTCGAAGCCGAGCGCGTGGTTGGCCTGCTGGTAGATCTCGCGGGACGCCTTGAAGCGGTCGTAGAACGCTTGGCCCATCCCGACCGCCTGCGCGCCTTGTCCGGGGAACAGGTAAGCAAGCTTAGCCATCAGCTGTCAGCTAGCAGCTTTCAGCAACAACGTGAAATGTAGACGAACGTACCACGTGGTCTTTGGCTGACGGCTGATAGCTGAGTGCTGATAGCTCACGGCAGCAATTACCACTGCAGCAGGAGAGAGCCCCACGTGAGGCCGGCGCCGAAGGCGACCATGACGACGTGGTCGTCGCGCTTGACCACGCCGTCCTTCACCGCCTCGTAGAGGGCGATGAGGTTGGACGCCGCGGAGGTATTGCCGTAGCGCTGGAGGTTCATGTACACCTTTTCGATCGGAAGATCCGCCCGCTTCGCCACCGCCTCGATGATGCGGGTGTTGGCCTGGTGCGGGATGAAACACTCCACGTGCTCAGGCGCGAGCCCCGCCTCCTTGACGACCCGCTTCGCGGAGTCGGCCATCCGCCGCACCGCCAGCTTGAAGATCTCGGTGCCGTTCATGCGCAGGAAGTGCAGGCGCTGGTCCACCGACTGGTGCGACGGCGGATACTTGGAGCCGCCACCGGGCATGTAGAGCAGCTCCGCGGCCGAGCCATCCGAACCCATGTCCGTCGCGAGGATCCCGCCGCGCGTCACCGGCGCCATGACGCAGGCGCCGGCCCCATCGCCGAACAGCACGCACGTCGAGCGGTCGGTCCAGTCGATGAAGCTGGAGAGCACCTCGGCGCCGACCACCAGCGCGTTGCGATACCGTCCGGTGAGGAGGTACTGCTGGGCGGTGATCATCGCGAAGATCGATCCGGAACACGCGGCCGAGAGGTCAAAGCAGACCGCCGATTTCGCCCCGAGGCGCTGCTGCACCAGGCACGAGGTGGAGGGAAACAGCATGTCCGGGGTGGTCGTGGCGATAATCAGCAGGTCCAGCTCCTTCGGATCAAGCTGCGCGGCCTTGAGCGCTTCAGCCGCTGCCGCAGTGGCGATGTCGCTCGTCGTGGTGCCCGGCTCTGCGATGTGCCGCTCCTGGATGCCGGTCCGACTGCGAATCCACTCGTCGGTCGTGTCCACCATCTTCTCGAGGTCGAAGTTCGTGAGGACCTTGGGCGGAACCGACATGCCAAGACCGGTAATGCCGATCCGTGTGGGGTGATCCGCCCGGGCCGGGATCATCAGGGCTTGGTGTGCGCGTGCTGGGTGTAGCGCTGAACCGACGCGACCATGTTCTGGTTCAGCTCGTGGCGAACCGATTCGTAGGCGACGCGGATCGCGTTCTTGATCGCCTTACCGCCGGACGCCCCGTGCGCGATGATCGAGATCCCATCCACACCCAGCAAGGGTGCTCCCCCATGCTCGGCGTAGTCGACTTCTTTGCGCAGGTTCCGGAAGGCGTCGCGGGCGAGCCATGCGCCGAGGCGAGTGAGCGGACTCATGGTGAGCGAGCGTTTCAAGAGGACGTTGATCGCGTGGGCGAGGCTCTCCGCCGTCTTGATCGCGACGTTGCCGGCAAACCCATCGCAGACGATCACGTCGAACTCCCCGGAGAAGATGTCCCGGCCCTCCACGTTGCCGACAAAGTTCACACCGGATGCTTCCAACAGGCTATACGTCTCCTTCGTGAAATCGGTGCCCTTCCCCTCCTCCTCCCCGACGTTGAGTAACCCGACGGTCGGCCGGGGCTTGCCGAGCACGCACCGGCAGTACGCCTCGCCCATGAGCGCGTACTGGAGCAGGTGGAGCGGTTTCGGATCGATGTTCGCCCCCACATCGATGAGGAGGGTGTCCCCTTTGATCCCAGGCAGGAGGATGGCGATGCCGGGCCGCTCGATCCCTGGCAAGAGGCCCGCGAGGAGGGTGCTCGCGGAGACCACCGCCCCCGTATTCCCCGCCGAGACGAACGCGTCCACCTGTTTCTCTTTGAGCAGGCCGACCCCGACGTTGATGGACGACTCGCGCTTCTTCCGGATGCTGGCGACGGGCGACTCCTCCATCCCGATGATCTCCGGGGCATGGACGATCGAGAGGTTGGCAGGACGCTTGGGGTAGCGGGAGAGCTGCTGCTCGATCGCCTCACGCTGGCCGACGAGGATGATCTCCGCGGGAAACTCCCTGGCTGCGCGGATGGCGCCGGCCACGGTCGGCTCCGGCGCCGTGTCGCCTCCCATCGCATCGAGCGCGATCTTCATCTGCTAGTCAGGCTTCTGCTCTTTCTTTTCAGCGATCACGACGACCTGCCGGCCGCGGTAGGTGCCGCATGATGGGCACACACGGTGGGGCAGGATCGGCTGAGCGCACTGCGGGCACTTCGTCAGCGAGGGAAGGGTCAGTTTCCAGTGCGTCCGGCTCTTATCCCGTCGGGCTTTCGAGTGTTTCCGTTTCGGTAGGGCCATCGGTTCCTCCTCAATCACTCAATCACTTCATCACTCAATCACTGATTGATGGGCGCAGGATTTCAAGTTCAAATCCTGCCCGCAGGATCGGCAGAGCCCCTTGCAATCCGGCTTGCAGAGCGGAATCATGGGGTAGGCCAAGATGATCTCCTGGCGCACATCCTCCGTGATGTCGACGGTCTCGGTCGTCTGAACCTTGTAGCTGAACACCGCGCGAGGCGTCACCACGGACGTGAACTCTCCCAGGCATTTCCCGCATGACAGGTACAGGGGAACTCGGATCGTTGCATCCACCACCAGTTCCTGATCCGCTTTGGCCACGAATGCCTCCACCTCAAAGGGTTCCCTGAGCTGCACATCCTGTCGATCCATGTCCAGCGCCACCGGATCGTAGGTGGCGTGCTGTGTGAGCCCTTCGGGTGGAACCTTGCTGACCGCGATTTTCATGGTGCCGCTCCACGAGTCAAGCTCCCCGGAGCTTCCGACGCAGGGCCTCGGCGACGAATGGCGGGATGAACGCCGAGAGATTCGCCCCCAACGCCCCGGCCTCCTTGATGAGCCGAGCGGAGACGTACGCGTAGGACTCCGAGGGCATCATGAAGATCGTCTCGACGTCGTCGGCAAACTTGCGGTTCGTCAGCGCCATCTGGAACTCGTACTCGAAATCCGACAGCATCCGTAAACCCCGGACCATGACCCGCGTCCCGCGGCGCCTGGCGTAGTCCACGACGAGCGAGTCAAAGTGGTCGACCGTGACTCCCTTCAGGGGCCGGGTCGCCCGGCGAAGGAAGGCGATGCGCTCCTCGACCGTGAAGAGCGGCGCTTTCGAAGGATTGTGGGCGACCGCGACGATGACCTCGTCAAAGATCTTGCGCGCGCGCTTGATGAGGTCAATGTGCCCGTAGGTCACCGGGTCGAACGTGCCAGGGTAGATGGCTCGGCTCTTCATGTGGCCTCATAAAAAGAGAGCACCGTATCCCCGTACCGGTGCTGTCGACACTGCTGCAGGGGACCAACGGAAGGCGGTGGCACACTCCGTTGATCGTGCTCAAGGATGACAAGGCCAGCGGGGGCGAGCATAGCACAGTCCACGACGGTGTTCAAGGCTTTTTTTCCTTCAACACTGCGGTAGGGCGGGTCCAACACGATGACGTCAAAGGGCCGCTCGACCTTCGCCGCGTGCCGCAACCCGCGCTCGATGTCCATGTGGAGGACCCGCCACGCGTCGCGAGGCACCTCAGCCCCGATCCGCTCAAGGTTGTCCCGAATGCTCACGATGGCTTCTCCGTCCTCCTCGATGAACGCGACAAAGGCCGCTTTGCGCGAGAGCGCCTCGAGGCCGATGGCCCCGCTTCCCGCGAAGCCATCGAGCACTCTGGCCCCTTCGATGGAGGGCCCCAGGATGTTGAAGAGCGCCTGCCGCACCTTGGCTTCGGTGGCGCGAATCCGCTTCGGGACGATGAGCGCAATCCCCTTGAATCGTCCGCCGGTGATGCGGGACATCTCTTAGCTGTCAAATGGAGGTCGATCGCCATTGGCCCAACCGTCGCCGAAGAACCTGGAGCGACGGATCGCGCAGATGCGGGTCGCGGCTGATGAGCGCGCGCGCTTCCTCGCGCGCAGATTCCAGGAGCGCACGGTCGCGCGCGAGGTCGGCGATGCGAAACCGCAGCCAGCCATGCTGACGCGGGCCCAGCAATTCCCCGGGCCCGCGCAGTTGCAAATCCTTCTCGGCCAGCGCAAACCCATCGGTCGTCTCGACAAACGCCGTGAGGCGCGATCGCACCGACTCGTCAGGGGCGTCGCTGACGACGAGGCACGTCGCGGGATCTGTTCCGCGGCCGATCCGCCCGCGCAGCTGATGCAGCTGGGCTAACCCGAATCGCTCCGGATGCTCGATGACCATGATCGTCGCGTTGGGCACGTCCAGTCCCACCTCCACGATCACCGTCGAAACCAACAGGTGCAGCTCGCCGTTCGCAAACGCCCGCATCGCCGCGTCTTTCTGCGCCGGCCTCATCTGCCCATGGAGCAGTCCGATCCGGAACTCCGGGAAGACCTCGGCCTGGAGCCGCTTCGCCATCTGGGTGGCCGCCTTGTACTCCGCTGCCGCGCGCTCATGGACGAGCGGATAGACCACATAGCCTTGCCGGCCTCTTGTGAGCTCCTCGCGCACCCGAGTATACACCTCCTCCCGCTGCGACTCACCCAGCCACAGCGTCGTGATGGGCACTCGGCCCGGGGGCAGCTCGTCGATCGTCGAAACGTCCAGGTCGCCGTAGAGGGACAGTGCGAGGGTGCGCGGGATTGGCGTCGCGGTCACCACGACGACATCCGGCTGGAGCGCTTTCTTGGCGAGACGTGCGCGCTGGATGACGCCGAACTTGTGCTGCTCGTCGATGATGACGAGCGCAAGACGGTGAAAGGCCACGTGGCGCTGGAGGAGCGCGTGGGTTCCAATGACGACATCGATCTCTCCCTGGGCAATCTGCTCCGTCGCCCGTTTCCGCAGGGGTAGAGCCACCCCTTGGCAGAGGAGGCCGATCGAGAGGCCAAGCGGCTCGAGGTACTGGCCCGCGACGCGGGCGTGCTGCTCGGCCAGCAGCTCGGTCGGCGCCATCAGCGCAACCTGGTAGCCGTTCTGCACCGCCACCGCCATGAGGCAGATCAGGATGATCGTCTTCCCGCACCCGACGTCCCCCTGGAGCAGCCGCTGCATCGGCGCGGTCCGGCCCAGGTCGGCGAGCAGCTCCTCCAAGACTCGCTGCTGGCTCGGTGTGAGCGTAAACGGCAGGCGCCGGCGCAGCTCCTGCATCAGCGGGCCGTCGAGCTGGTACCGCTGCGGTTTGACCCGTGCCGCGGTGCTCGCTCGACGGTGGGCGAGTGCTGCCTGGAAGACGAACAGCTCTTGGAACGCGAGCCGGGCTCTGGCCGTGTCCAACGAATCCCACGAACGCGGAAAATGCAGCGTCCGAATCGCCTCAGCCAGCGGCGGCCAGCCGCGCGCACGGCGCAGCGCCTCCGGCAGCGGATCCTCCAGGGTGTTCCCGTAGCGCTCGAGCGCGGTCCACGCGATCTGGCGAAACCACCGCTGGCTCATCCCGCTCGTCAACGGGTAGATGGGCACGATCCTCCCCATGTGGATCGACGCCTGTTCCTCCCCGGCGCCGATGCGCTCCATCTCCGGATGGATGAGCTGCAGGCGAGGGCGCGGCTCCACCTGTCCGTAGAGGATAAACTCATCCCCAACCTTCACCTGCTCGCCGAGATAGGGTTGGTTGAACCACAACCCGTAGATGATCCCGGACGCATCGCCGATCGCGGCCTCGAAGAGCATGGCGTTGCGCCGCAGCCGCCTGAAGCTCTTCGCCATGACGCGCCCACGGACCGTGACCGTCTCGCCGGGCTTCACATCCCGGATGCTCAGCAGCCTCGTGCGATCCTCGTAGCGGCGGGGCGCGTAGTAGCACAGATCCTCCACCGTCTCGATCCCGACCTGGGCAAGCGCGCTCGCCCGTCGAGGACCCACGCCCTTGAGGTAGCGGACCGACCGCCCGTGGGGCATCACTTGTGTAATCGTCATCGCCTCTGTATAATTGGGGTCAGACCCCAAGCTTGAAAGTGTGCAAGTTTTCCGATTGGGGTCTGACCCCATACGATGTACCAGTGCGCGATATGCGGGAAGAAGCCGGTCAGCGGCAGCCGGGTGACCCACCGCGGGAAGCTGAAGAAGACGGGCGGGGTGGGGCGACGCACCGTGCGGGTCAACCGACGACGCTTCCTCCCAAACCTTCAGCGGGCGACGGTGCTCCTCAATGGCACCGTCAGGCGGGTGCGCGTGTGCACCGCGTGCATTCGGTCCGGTCGCGTCACGAAAGCGCCGCTTCCGCCATGGCGTCTCGCCGCGAAGGGCGGATCAGCCCCTAGCTGAGACGCGGGGGCTGAGAAGCCCTCACGTCACTCACCGTAAGGACCAGCTCCCCCTCGACGAGGGCGGGGCTTCCGATCACGTCGTAGTACCCCTCCGGCGCCAGGCTCGCAAACGCTCCCTTGGCTCGCATTGCCGTCGTCCCGTCAGAGAGTCGGGCGACCCGAGCGGACGTGGCCTCGATGGCGAGACGGCGCAGGATGATCGTCGGGCGCGGGTTGCCGTGTCCGAAGGGCGACAGACGCGCGGCCTCCTCCACCCACCTGGACTCGCACGCGCCAAGCGGAAGTTCAAGATCCGCCGTGCGTGTTTTCAGCAATCCCTCGCGCCCCAGCGTCAGGCTCGCCTGTTGATTGATCAGCGCACGAAACGACTCGAGCTGGCGACGCTCCACCGTCAACCCGCACGCCTGGGCGTGCCCTCCGAACCGCACGAGCGATCCCTGGCATCGACGGAGCGCCTCCAGGAGGTTGAACAGCGGGGTGGAGCGCCCCGAGCCAACCCCGCGATGCTCCTCCATGGCAATGGCAATCGACGGACGGCCGTAGCGCTCGGCGAGCTGAGCCGCGAGCGGGCCCATGACCCCTTGGTGCCATCCCTGGCCGCTCACGACCATCACGAACTGATCCCGGAAGTGCAGCCGGTTCACCTGCTCCTGGGCCTCGGCGAGGATGCGGCGGTAGAGCTGCTTCGTCGTCGTATGCGCGCGGTCCGTCGCTGTGACCCACTCCTCGATCCCCTCATCGGCTCCGCTGAGCAACAACTTCCACGCCGCGGTCGCATCGCCGAGCCGGCCGCTCGCGTTGAGTCGCGGGATGAGCCTTCTGACGATGCGATCCGCAACCGGCTCCGTCGTGCGGGTCTCTTCGCACAGCCGCCGCAAGCCGGGCCGGTGGGTCTGGATGATCCGCGGGAGTCCCGCCGACACAATGATGCGATTCTCCCCGACGAGCGGCGCGCAGTCTGCGAGCGTGCCCAGCGACGCCAGATCGAGGACGCGCGCCACGCCGTCATCGCGTCGGCCGCCCCCCAACGCCTGGACCACCTTGAGCGCGAGCCCGGCACTGCACAGCTCACGACCGAGCCCGGGTACCCCCGCCGACGGCGGGGGTGGGCGAAGGCCGAGCGCCTGCTGCGCTCGGCATTCCGCGTCCACCCCGATGGTGGACGCTCCAGGAGTGCCGAAAGACGCAGTCTGAGGCCGACCGACGCCGTCTCCGCGATGCGGGTTGACCAAGGCGTGCGGGATCGCCCACCCCTCGAGCGGCACGTGGTGGTCGATGATGATCGTCTCAATGCCGGACGCCTCGAGGAGTCGAATCTCCTCCGGCTGATTGGTTCCGCAGTCGACCACGATGAGGAGCCTGGTGGATGAGCGCGCCAGCCGATGGGCGAACGGACGCGGAATCCCGTAGCCGTCGGTGAGGCGGTTCGACGATCGGGCCCGGACGACGGCGCCGCGCTCCCGCAGCGCCTCATACAGGATGACGCTCGCCGTGAGCCCGTCCACATCGGAGTCGCCGAAGATGAGGATCGGCTCGCGCGCGGCGATCGC
>JGI1358J11329_10003518_pt1 | contig 11628 bp, 12 predicted proteins | sample Subgroupgradi54m_FD_11329 | JGI IMG/M metagenome (IMG submission 11329)
GCAATCAAAAGCATTTTATCCGGTTCCATTTCAGCAGCTTTTTGTGAAACCACAAATTGATCATTCATGCTTTTATTCTCCAAAGTTATAAGAACAGTCATAACTTTAACCAATGAGGCTATAGGCAATCTATCATGAATATTTTTAGAATACAGCACTTGCCCTGTTTTCGTATCTATAAAAAATGCTGCATTTGCGGAAATATTGGGAGCATCAATTTGAGTAGCAGATACAGACGATGGAAACCATTGATTTATCCCCAAAACTTTTTGCTCATTAAGAAGAGGGGAAATTAAATCTGTTGACTCCTTCCCCCTGGTTGTTTTAAAAACCAAAAAAGAAATTAGAACCGAAAGAAAAATAGCTAAACAGAGAAGTTTTTTTATCATGATAATCCATATTATCTAAAACTGCCCCTTGACGTCTATATCAAATTTGCCTCACAATGAAAATGTGCTTGACGGGGCACTATTTTACCTATGCTGCACCGTCTGATACCTGTTCTATTATTAATATCAGCCCTTTTATTTACCATTTTTAATTTTCAATCTATAAGAAGAGAACTGGCATACAAACTCCATATTTCCAATGATCCCACTACTTCCTGTTGCAGCATTGAACAAGCACTCAAGTCGGATGGAAAATTTGATGAGAGCGCAAACACAGCAATTTTTGACGGACAGGTTATAAATTACCCGAAAACATCACTTGCCCATGCTTACGATCAATCCTTAGCTCAAGAATCAGATAATAAAAAGGAGGTTTTGGGTACAAATAATGCTGCAGGTGAAGAAAAATGGATTGATTTATCTTTAGATGAACAAAAATTGCGTGCTTATGAGGGTAATAAATTGGTTATGGAATTTCCCATCTCTTCCGGTAAATGGGGCCCGACCCCAAAAGGCACATTTAATATCTGGTTAAAAACCCGCTCGCAAAGCATGGTAGGAGGTTCTCCTGCACTGGGTACTTACTACAATCTGCCTAATGTTCCGGATAATATGTTTTTCTATCAAGGATATGCCATACATGGGGCTTACTGGCATAACAATTTTGGTCATCCCATGAGCCATGGTTGTGTCAACGAACCTTTGGCAAATGCACATCAGATTTTTGAGTGGGCAGGACCTGTTTTAGCTCCCGGTGAAAATGCTATAAGGGCAAGCACCGAAAACCCCGGAACAAGAGTAGTTATACATTAACCCTCATGAATATTAGATGTTATTTGATGAGGAACTTTTGAAAGATGCTCTGCAACCCGCAAAGCTGTTTTAGAACCTTCCCCTGCTGCAATCACAATTTGCTCCCCCCATAGATCATTAACATCCCCACAAGCATAAATTCCAGGGATTGAAGTTGCACCATATTCATCAACCTCAATTTCCCCGCTATCATTTTTATTTGTTATTTTATCGAATGAGGTAGAGGAAATCCAACCTATTTCTATAAATACTCCGGATACCGGCAAAACCTGTTCTTCTCCGCTCTGCTTGTTCTTTATCTTAACTCCTCCCACCGCTTTTTCACCTAAAATTTGCAAAACCTCATGGTTATTTAAGATTTTAACTTTTGGTGATTGAGTTACATTTTTCAGTAATATTTCATCCCCTCTTAAAGAATCTGTAATATTAATAATAGTCACAGAGCGGGCAACTTTTTGCAAAGAAAAGGCTGCATCCAAAGCGGAATTTCCACCCCCCACAACAACCACGTCCTTTTCTTTATGAAACGGTCCGTCACAAGTTGCACAAGTTGCAACCCCTTTACCAAACAATTCTTTCTCTCCGGGAACTCCCAACATTTTGGGGATTCTGCCAGAGGCAATAATCACAGTCTTTCCATGATAAATTTTATCATCAGAAGTCTTAACAAGAAAATCAGGATCCGCACCGGATAAATCAATAACTTCTACCCCTTCTAGTAACCAAAGTCCATTGTTTTCAAAATTTAAAAGTTCTTCTCTAAATTTTCTGGCCAAATCAGATCCAGAGATTACAGAGAATCCCGGATAGTTCTCTATATCCCCGGAAAGCGCTGCTTGTCCGCCTATTGTTTTTGTTAAAACTAAAACTTTAAGGTTTTTCCTGACTGCATAAATTGCCGCAGCAATCCCAGCAGGACCTGCACCAATAATAATTGTATCAAAAATTTCCGGCTCCATAAGAATATGTTACCATAAAAATATGCCCCTAAAAGATGACTTGCAAAAACTTATTCAAGGTGAGGTTTTAGATGATAATCTAACATTGCAGATTTACTCCAAAGACGCCTCTATTTTTGAAATATCCCCAAAAGTTATAGTTTACCCAAAAGATGAAAAAGATATTATCTCAGTTGTTAAATTTGTAATTGATAATCAAAAAGATGATCTCTCTATAACTATCCGGTCTGCAGGAACAGATATGACAGGCGGTGCAATAAATGACTCCATAATCCTAGATGTTAAAAAATATTTAAACAAATTAATAAAAGTAACTGAGGATTCAACCATTGTTGAACCAGGCATGTTTTATCGCAGATTTGAAACAGAAACTTTAAAACAAGACCTGCTTCTTCCTACATATCCTGCTTCCAGAGAGATTTGTACAATCGGAGGTATGATTGCCAATAATGCCGGTGGAGAGCTTGAATTAACCTATGGACCTATTAATAGATATTTAAAAAGCGTTAAAGTCATTCTGTCAGATGGCAATGAGTACACTTTTTCAGCCTTTTCTAAAGAGAAGCTGGATAAAAAAATTGCACAAAATAATTTTGAGAGTAAAATTTACTCAGAAATTTATGATTTAATTATAGAAAACGCAGAGATTATTAAAAAAGCAAAACCACAAACTTCCAAAAACTCCACAGGCTATGAACTTTGGGATGTGTGGGACGGAGAAAACTTTGATTTGTCTAAACTGATTATTGGCTCCCAGGGAACTTTAGGAATAATAACTGAAGCTGAATTTAGGCTAATTAAACCGAAAAAATATCAGGCATTGCTGGTTATAAACCTATCTGATTTAACTCAACTTGATAAAGTAGTTGAAAAAGTATTGGGGTTTAAACCAGAAAGCTTTGAGTGTTACGATGATCAAACCTTAAAATTTGCTTTAGACCATGCCTGGGATTTAAGCGCTAATTTTAAATATACAAATAGATTACTGGCATACTTTAATTTACTCTCTGATAAAAAACAGGTAATCCCCAATCTAGTACTTTTGGCAAACTTTACCTCTGACTCGGAAGAGGAAGCATTGGAAAGAGCTAGCGCAGCAAAAGGAGACTTATCTGAATTTAATTTAACAGCCGAGATTAAAGACTCCCCTAAATCTGCAGAAAAATACTGGCTTATAAGACATAAAAGCTTTGGACTTTTAATTAAATACTCTAAATCCGGAAAGGCTTCGCCTTTCATTGATGATATTATAGTAAATCCCGCCTACTTACCGCAATTTCTGCCAAAATTAAATGCATTAATTGCTCCCTACAAAGACAAAATGGTTTATACTTTAGCAGGTCATATTGGAGATGGAAATTTTCATATTATTCCTTTAATGGATTTATCAAAGATGGAGGTAAGAGTAATTATTCCGGAACTTATGGAGAAAGTTTTTAAACTGGTTTTTGAATATAAAGGCTCTATGTCTGCAGAACACAACGACGGATTAATAAGAGGTCCATACTTACCCCAAATGTATGGCGATGATGTTTATCAATTATTTAAAAAAGTAAAAGAAATTTTTGATCCAAATAATATCTTTAACCCTCACAAAAAAGTAGATGCTACTTTTCAATATTCTTTGGATCACATGATCAAAACCTAAATTAGATTTCCTTGGCAACTATTTTAGAATTCTCTTTTAATTTTTCCAGCATTTGAGAATATGTTAAAAGTCCTGCCTGCGGGCCGATTTGCTCAACAACAGAGGCCCCATTGGCAGCCCCCCACCTCATGGACTCCTTCAATTCTTTTCCATAAAAAAGACCGGCAATAAGTCCTGTGGCATAAGCGTCCCCAGATCCTGTCATCTCAACTAAATGAGCTGGAAAAAGTCCAATCTGATAATATTTTTCCCCGTCAAACCCATAAGATCCATTCCCTCCATCGGTAATTACCACTATTTTTGGACCTAAATCCGCAAGAGAGGTTAATAGCTTTTTGATATCTACTTTTTTACTCTCATCTATACCCAATATTTTTTTAGCTTCTTCCTTATTAACAATAAATACTTTTGTCAATGAAAGCAGTCTGGGATTTTTTTTAACTCCATAATTTAATTGATGAGTTCCAGGAGTGTAAACCAAATTTGCGTTTGTTCTTTCAATATATTGCTCTATCTGAGAAACCAGATGAGTTTTAGGGAATGAGAAAGAAACTGAGGAGAAATAAACCCATCTGGTTTTATCCAAATCCGGCAAGACATAATTCCAGGGATAATGGTAAACCAAGATTGTCCGCTCGCCTTGATAATTTATAACAATTGATTGTTCTGTAGATACACCCTTATTTACCACAATATAGCGGGTATCAACACCTTCTACTTTTAAATGATCCAAAATAATCTTACCGTTTCCATCTCCACCAATATTTCCGTAAAGCGCGGTTTTCAATTTTAGCCTTGATGCACCAATTGCATTATTATTATTATTCCCGGCAGTTAAGGATTTAACATCATCAATTGGGATCTTATCTCCATACTTTAGACAAAGTTCACAGCTTTCTTTATTTATTGTACAGCTAATATGTGCTTTTGGCAGGTGAACAAAATTATCAATCCTGGCATCTCCTATGGAGATTAAATCAAACATTTATTATTTACCTTTCATAGTTAAAACCCTGGTTACAGCTTTTATTATCGCCTGTTTTGTTAAACCAAATTTTTCCAAAAGTTCCTCTGGTGTACCAGACTCTCCAAAATGATCTTCAACACCGATAATTTTCATAGGCACGGGAAAGTTTTGGGACACCACCTCTGCTACGGCTGAACCTAATCCTCCATTAACCTGATGCTCCTCAACTGTAACAATTGCACCTGTTTCTTCTGCAGCCTGAAGGATCGTTTTTTGATCCAAAGGTTTAATTGTGTGACAATTTATTACTCGAACACTTATATTATTCTCTTTTAACTCTTTAGCAGCCAATAAGGCTATATAAACCATTTGGCCAGTAGCTATAATAGTTGCGTCTTTCCCTTCATAATAAATTTCTGCTTTGCCTATTTCAAAAGGAGTTTGTTCTGTTGTTATTGTTGGAACCTTATCTCTTGATAATCTTATGTAACATGGACTGGGGAATCTGGCAATTGCTTGAGTTGCTTTTTTGGCCTCAATACAATCTGCTGGGGATATTACCACCATATTTGGCAGAGCTCTCATTATTGCTATATCTTCCAAAGCCTGATGTGTTGCACCATCAGGACCCACAGAAATCCCCGCATGACTCCCGATAATTTTAACCGGCACATCGTTATAACAAATAGTGGTTCTTATTTGTTCCCAGTTTCGTCCAGGGGAAAAGGTTGCATATGATGAAATAAAAGGAATTTTACCTCCTAGTGCCATTCCAGCTGCAACTGTAGCTAAATTTTGTTCTGCAACACCAATCTCTATAAATCTTTGCGGAAATTTTTCGGCAAATTCCTGCATTCTGGTTGACTCTGTTAAATCTGCACAAAGCCCAACAACCTGCTCATTTTCCTCAGCTGCCAAAACTAACCCTTCTCCAAACCCATTGCGGGATGGAACTTGTTCAATGTCGCCGTCAAATAGTTTTGGATTTAAATAAGCGTTTTTATTCATTGATGCTCACTTCTGATTTTTCCCTGCAAAGTCCTTAATTCCTGCAAGGCTAATTTGGCCTCTTCTTTATTTGGCGGTTTGCCATGCCACTCAAACTTATTTTCCATAAAATCAACTCCTTTACCAGGAATAGTATGGGCAATAATCACGGTTGGTTTTTCAAAAATAGCTTTGGCTTCTCCAAATGCTGCAATAATCTGCTCAAAATTGTGACCATCAATCTCCAGTACATGCCAATTAAAAGCTTCATACTTTGCACGCAAATTCTCAAGAGGCATGATATCTTCTGTAAATCCGTCAATCTGAATATTATTTCTATCTATAAGAGCAGTTAAGTTATGCAATTTATTTTTTCCTGCCAGCATTATCGCTTCCCAAGTATTACCTGCATCCTGTTCTCCATCAGACATTAAACAAATCACTCTCCACGACGCCTGATCAATCCTTCCAGCAAGGGCCAAACCAGTCGACTGTGATAAACCAGACCCTAGCGGTCCGGATGTTGTTTCAAGCCCCGGTAAAGAAGTCCTGTGCGGGTGACCTTGCAGCCTTGATCCGAATTTTCTTAAAGTTTTAAGCTCTGATATTGGGAAATAGCCTGCGTGAGCCATGGACACATAACGCACAGGACAAATATGACCGTTGGATAAAATTAATCTGTCCCGTTCTTCCCAGTTTGGATTTTTTGGATCATGATTTAAAATGTTAAAGTACAAAGCAGTAAATATATCCGCCATTCCCAAAGGCCCGGCACTATGACCGGAACCTGCCTCAAGAAGCATTTTAATAATATCTTGTCTAATCTGATTAGCCTTTTCTTCCATAACTAAATACTAAGCTCTCCTCTGGTGGTTTTCAAATGCTTATGTTCCCCTCTTTCAAGCTCATTCTCAAATTCTACAATTGCATCCAGCACTTGCCGGGGGGATGAAACAATTTTATAAACCCTTAATTCTTCTTTTGTAAGTATCATATTCTGTTCAAAAGCATTAATAATTTTTTTCCAAAAATTTCCATACAATATTAAGGGTTTATGGTGACCAAAATAAAGCTTGGCAATTCCCCAAGCCATACCAAATTCAGAGATTGTGCCGGTTCCACCTTTAAAAATTACATACACCTGTCCTTCTCCCAACAAAGTCAGAGTTCTCTCAACATAATTTTTTGTTTTTATCTCAAGATCAAATAAATTTTTAGGATCTCTTCCTTCATAATGCATTATTTTTTCAGCCTGGAACGTAACCCCTATCACTTTCCCCCCACTAAACTTTGCTCCCATAGTTGCAGCCCTCATCACACCCGGCCCTCCTCCATTTACTATCACATACCCGGCTTGAGCTAAAGCCTTACAAACCTCATATGCCTCTTTTGACACCTCACTATCATCCGCAGCATGAGCAGAACCGAATATAGCCACATGATCAATAGTTTCTGCTTTAAATTTAGCCATTGATAACCTCCCAAAGATTTTCCAGATTCTCATCAGTATCACCCTGTAAAAGATATGAACCAACTATAACAAAATCTGCTCCTGAATCAGCGATTTCTCTGATATTTTTATCTCTTACTGCCCCATCTACCCCAATCCGGGCATACCCTCCCATAGATTTTAGCTGCCTGACCTTTTCTAAAACCTGCGGGATAAATGGCTGTCCCTGAAAACCTGCAACAATGGACATAATCAATACTGTATCTATTTTACTCTTAAAAACTTCCAGCTTTTCAATTGCTGTTTCATTTTTTATGGCTATACCTGCCTCTATACCTTTGCTTTTTATATAATTAATAACTTGGGCAACTCCTTCTATTTCAACATGAACTATTATCCGCTCAAATCCTGCATTTATTAAATCATCTATCCAAGCTTTGGGTTCTGAAACCATCAAATGTGCTTCCTTCTTAAAATCAGCAGGAAATTTTTCCACAGTATCAACTTTTACAGTTTCATTTTGAACAAAAATATTATCTGCAAAATCAATATGCACCCAACCCATTTTTAAACCCTCGCATTTGGAAAGTTTATAGAAATCTTTTTGATATTGCTCTGGTGAAGTTGCCAATATTGAGGGTATTATTTGCATTTATTGCTCACTTTCTATTAATCTGATCTTATCAATTCTTCTTACATGTCTTTCATCTCCAGGAAATGGTACCTCCAACCATAATTTTGTAACCTTTTGTGCCTCCTCATCAGTAACAAACCTTACACCTATTGAGAGCATATTTGCGTTATTATGCTCACGAGTAAGTCTTATCATTTCATAAGGATCATTACTCATTCTGCCTGTAATATCTGCCGCACGGACTGGCGGTACTGACGCATAAAATAGTGCACATCTAACACCTTTAAATTTATTTGCAACCATCATCTCTGCTTGCCCTGATCCGCCAAATATAATCCCCCGACAATTATCAGGATCCATTGAAACTTTTTTTGCAGCTTTTGCTATAAAATCAGGATAATCATCATCTTTATCATATTCATAAGCCCCACAATCTTCTACTTGATAACCCATCTTTTTAAGAAACTCTTTAACTTTTTCTTTTAACTCAAAACCTGCATGATCAGTTGCAAGATATACCATCATTAAAAGATTTTACCACATTAAAATACGTATAAATTGTCTCATAGAAATTTTGATCTAGTTTGTTATATTGACCAATATTTCCTGATTTGGTATAAATTTTACGCTTGCTGAAAAGTAGGTTTTCAAGAAAACTCGCCTTGTGCGAGTTTTTTTGTGGAAAAAAACTGATACTACCTTAAAAAAGCTGAGTCAAGCAAATAAGGATTTGCCAGTCTTTCCAAATCATTTCCAGAAAGTTTATAGCGTTCTATTTTAATAACATCTATCCTTGAGGTATCTTCCGGATCTCTATCTATTTTTATATCGCTTATTTTCCAATCAAAAGAGCTAATATCCGACCTATCTTTGGGAGAATCAGTGATGATTAAATATGTTAGAGGCTTTTTGATAAAAGAGTAGGACTTTTTTTGAGGGTATTTTTTACCAGCAAAATCCATGGCATACCTTAATTGATACCCAAATCTATCCGGTGTAAAGATAAAATAACCAAAATCCCCTTTAGCAGATGAGTAAACATTTTCTGCAACTTGCAAATTATACGCCCAACTATTTACACCTCTATGAGTTACATCTGTATTAAAAGATTCTATATATCTTAAACCTATAACCATATTATAAATAAGGATTGGGACAAAAAAAATAAAAAATATTTTTTTGGGGAGATTGATCATGAAGGAACATAAGAGAATAATTATTAATGATAAAAACGGCCAGGAATAATTGCCGGTTCCACCTTTGTAAAAAAGAGATACTACCCAAAAGCCAATGTAAAGATAAAGAAATAATTTGTAAGCTAATTTATGATTATTTGATGCTTTTTTGAAAATGAAAAAAAATATTAAAAAGAAAAAAACTGCATAAAATAAAGACAGATAAAAACTATCTTGAGCAAGCATGGCAAAGCAATCCAAAAAAGCCGATCTTAATCTACCCAATAAAAAACCTGTGTCAATTACCGAATGCAGAGAATTATTCGTTAAATAATTAATTCCGGCTCTTGTTTGTAAAAAGTTATGTTTATATTCAAAAATAATATAGGTGGAGAACGGGATTAATAGAATTAATAAAGAGATTAGTTGTTTTATTAACTTATGTTTAAAAGTAACATAAAAGAAAAGTCCTGCTGTTAAAATTAAGATCGGAATTCCAAAAGCTATTTCAAATTGTACAATAAATCCATTAATTAAAAGAGCTAATAAAATATACTTTACGTTATGATTTTTTAGATATGTATATAAACAGTAAAAAAATATGGGAGAGAAAAATACTGCTCCATAAGGATTGTAGAAATTCTTTAAACCAACAGATGGGTTGATAATTGAATTTGCGGATAATAGTAGAACTGTAAGAATTGCAATTGTTGGATTGAATATTTTTTTTGTAACTGCAAATACGATAAACAGGTTAATAATTGATAGTATTACCCAAAACCATCCAATAATAATAGGATTACCCTGTCCGATAACAAATGCCGGAACATTTATGTAAAACCATAACGGCCCATGAAATATACCTGCAATTGCCCCGGATCTGGGACCAAGAAGGGTTAAATGAGATTTATAAATAATATCTTCAATTACCAAAAAATCCCTGGATACATCAATATCATAATGAATATCCCCATGTATTAACCACCAAAAACTTAATAAAACATTAACAATTACAAGAATTAATATCAAAAAACGCCAGTTTTTTTTCAAATGAATCATTACTAAATGATTATACGATAAGATAATAAAAGAAGTTATTTAAGGTTTGACTATGTGCCAGATGCCACCAACACCATCCCCAATCAAATCTCCCGGCTTTATATCTGAAATATAATAGTAAAGAGGCATACCTTTCCAACTATATTGAGTGGTACCTTCAGCTCTTTTGAAGGTTGTAATATTTACAGGAAGATCGTTAGCTTGAGAGTTTGTTGTATATGCAGGCCACTTAGTCAGACATCCTCCACTACAATTACTTTTGTCTTTGCTATCATTATCAAAAATATAAAGAGTCATACCCTTAAGATCTGTGAGAAAATTTCCTTTGCTAGAATCTGTATTTGTAATAACTACATCATTTTTTACCATAGATGATGCACTAGCTGCTTGCATGGGGGAAGGGGTAATAATTTCAGCTGCCGGTGTTGTAGGAGTTGATGAAGGAGTTGATGGACCTGAAATTAAACTTTTAATTTTATGTCTGCCAAAAAAACCTAAAACCAAAATTAAGATTACTACAAATACTACCAGATACTTATTTTTCATGGTTTCTACTATTTCATTATTACAACTATTTACTCAAAATGCAAGAGTAAGTATATGCCCAAGAAAAAAAGTAAGAAAAAGAAATAGTTTAATTAGATCGTTAAAATCCATTAAATATTACTGCCCATTTAATTATTGGGTATTATTTGTGTTACTTAGTTTAGATTGTTATAATAAGCTAATCTCTGTATATGCTGCGGGACATGGACTCGGACCATGATTAGCGGATTCAGAGTCCGCTGTGCTACCATTACACCATCCCGCAATATTTGGACTTGGGAAAATTATACACCAATTTTTAATCTGAGAAACTAATGGGGATACTTGCAAAGACTCCAGCCACAAATTATGGCTGAAATAGAGAAAATTGTAGCCAATTCTACTGGAAAACCAGTTTTGGGCAATGCCTGAGCTTCAACTTGATAACGGCTTGCAATAGTTGAATATGCAGAAACAGATGAGGGTTTTGGCGTAGGACTAACTTGTGAATCTACTATTAATGAAAAGGGTGTTGGCTCTACAGTTGCCGATGGCGCAACTGTTTGTTGTACTTTATTAGCTTGAGGCACAGTATTAGTTTTTTTGACAGAAAGGCCTCCGGTCAGTAAAAAGTAACCTACTACTAAAGCTGCCAGCACCAATCCGATAGTTATTATCCTAAGCCAACGTGGATCATCCATGAACGAATTCTACCACAGCCTATAATTAAAATCAACCCTTAAATAGTAAAAATAATAAAGATTTTAATTACATTTAAATTAAACGCAAGTTTGATTATACATTCTAATTAAAATCAACCCTCATCTGTACTAGGGTTTTGCAAGAAAAAATTGGCTTCATCAACTCTTTTTATAGTTTCTTCTTCCCCTAATATTTTTACACTTTCAAAAAGAGGCGGGGTTACTGTTTGTCCTGAAATAGCTACTCTAATTAGTTGAAAAATCTGTGTTGGAGATAAACCTAAATCTTGGGCTAATTGTCTGAAAGTACTTTCGAAAAGA
>JGI1358J11329_10003519_pt1 | contig 11626 bp, 10 predicted proteins | sample Subgroupgradi54m_FD_11329 | JGI IMG/M metagenome (IMG submission 11329)
GCCGACAGGCTTGGCAGGTAGTACGCAGCGGACAAGCCGTGCATCGCGGTTTGGTGCGGGTGCACACGGTCGCGCCCAGATCCATGATCGCCTGCGTGTAGTTGGCCACGCGCTTTCGTGGCGTGTGTTTTTCGGCCAGTTGCCACAGGCGGTCTTCCGTCTCGCGTTTGTTGAGCGGCGTATCGATGGCGTGATAGCGCGTCAGCACGCGCTTGACGTTGCCGTCGAGTATCGAATGACGCTGGCCGAAGGTCAGCGCCAGGATGGCGCCGGCGGTGGAGCGGCCGATGCCAGGTAAATCCGTCACCGCCTCGAAGCGGCGCGGAAAGACACTGGCATGTTCCGCCACAATGTGCCGCGCCGCTTTGTGCAGGTTGCGTGCGCGGGCGTAGTACCCGAGGCCAGTCCAGAGATGCAGCACCTCGTCCAGATCTGCGCGCGCGAGCGCCTTAATGTCAGGAAACCGCGCGATGAAACGACTGAAATAAGGGATGACGGTGGTCACCTGCGTCTGCTGCAGCATGATTTCCGAGACCCAGATGCGGTAGGGGTCACGTTTGCGTTTCCACGGCAGTGTCTTGCGCCCGTGGCGATCGTACCATGCGAGCACCCGCCGGCTGAGGGAAGGACTACTCATGACTGGCGAGTGCTTCCACCTGGATCGCGGTGGCGGTTATTTCCCTTTTCAGGAAGTATTTCACCATCCACGGGCCGATCAACGGCGGGACGAAAAAATCCGGGACCATCTCCGCCGTGTAATGCAGGCGTGTGTTCGCGCCTTCGGCGGACACCTGCCAGTGCTCGACGGAATAGCGGAAGTCGCTGAGCGCCGGAACGCCGGTCACCACGATGTCGTCCCGCGGCCGAGCCAGGATGTCGACGACCTTGTTCATGGTTTTGCAGAAGATCAGGACACAGGCATGTAAGGTGACACCCACGCGATGCCGGTTCTCATCCTCCTTCTTCAGGATACGGCTCTCGACGATGACCTTCGATACCCGCGGCAGGCGATCGTAGTCGGTCATGATGTTCCAGACCTTGTCGCGCTCGGCGTTGAGAACCACTTCGAATGTCAGTTTGTAACGGTCGTCGTCATGCGTGGCCTCGGTGCGCAGTATGGTGGCGGGAGCCGCAAGGGCCGGAAGCAGCAGGCCGGTGGCCAGCAAGATCGCTGAGTGGCGCCGTGCGTTCGACATGCCCGTTAACGAAGTTTAAATCTGTCTTTAAACTTTTCCTGCAGCTTTTCTTTTATTTCCGATTTCCTTTCTTCCACCTTGCCTTTAACAACGGCACTGAGGTCCGGTTTGAATTTGAGCTGGGAGAACGGCCCATACATGATGACCCCGTATTGTCCTGCCGTGACCGTGTAATTCAGAGATTCCTTGGGCAAATCGGCTGAACCTTTGCCGGCGACATTCAATAAGTCAGGACTCTGGATTTTGAGATCGTTGTTCTGGACGATGCCGTTTTTGATCTGCGCGGTACCGCCCAGCTGGGTGAATCGCGTTTGATCTGTAGCCTGCGGCTGGAGCTCCGTCAGCTTCTGCAACAGGTTATCGTGCTGGGCATTTTTGATGGCGTCAGTCATTTTCTTCAGGTCAACGCCCTTGATGGAACCGTTCTGCACGGCAAATGATGCCGTGCCGTTGAGAGTTTGCTTGATTTGATTGGCATCCAGCCCCTGAGCTGCGACTTTGGCGCTTAAATTCGCCGTGCCGGTAAATTTATCGAACTGCATCGCGTCCTTGAGCATCGGTGCCAGTTCCACGCTGCTGACCGATTCATCGATGGCGAGTGTCGGTGTCTTGCCGCGCACGTCGAGCGTGGTGCGGCCGGCATATTTGCCGCTGTAGAGCTTGGCCTGATTGGGGCCGAGCGTGATCAGGCCGTTGTCCGCCGTGACCTGTATCAGCACATCGCTCGAATGCAGATTCATCGCCTTGAGTTGCAGGATACGGAACTTGCCCTGCACGGCGAGCGCGCGCAACGCCGACAGCGGCACTTCCACCGGTTGGGCGGACGCTGACGAACCAGGTTTTGTACCGGATGCGGCGGCCGGCGGTGCCGGCGGGAGATAGCTGTCCAGGTCGATCTGATCGAGCGCGAGATCGAACTGATAGGCAGGTTTGGTGAAGTGACGCACCGCCAGTGAGCCGTTCAAGCGGCTGGCATCGAGATTGATGGCCAGGTCCTTCAGCTCGAGGCTGTCGGACGTTGCGGAAAACTTTGTCTTGAGCGAAAGTTTGGTGAGCGCCGTCTTGCCGACCGTTTCAACTTTCACGCCCAGTTTGTCCATAAGCGCGCGCGGGTTGAAAGGACTGATTTCGAGCGCGCCGCTCACAGCCGGCGCGTCGAAAATATGCGTACCCTTGAAATTGGTTTGCAGCGCGAGATCTCCCAATGCCAGGGTGAGGCTGTCGACATCCAGTGTCTGGGCCTCGAGGTCGAGACTCATCCGCGACTTCAGGTCCACGCGCGTACGGAGCGGCGGCTGGCCACTCTCCAGATCAAAAGAAAGATGAATATCCACCGGTTTGCCCACGACAATTTTTCCGGTATTGAAGTCGAGGTTGTGCACGGCGTATTGCGCGCCGTTCTTCTGATCTTTCCAGGTGAGGTCTGCCTTGCGAATATCGATCTTGTTGACACTGATGCCGCCGATGCCGGGTTCCTTGCCCGGGGCGGTCTTCTCGGCGGCTGGTTCCGCCGTGGGCGGCTTGACCAGGTCGTCCCAGTTGGTTTTGCCCGCAGCGTTGCGTGCCAGATTGAGTTTCAGGCTGTCGAGAAAAACAGTGTCGACAACCACTTGCCTGCGCAGTAGCGGCAGCAGTTCCACCTTGGCGCCGGCGGCGTCGATGCGCGCAAAGGGTTCGGTGCCGAATCCGGGGGCGTTGCCCAGCTCGAGCTTGCCGGTCTCGATACCGATCCAGGGAAAAAATGACCAGCCGAGCTTTCCCTCGATACGCAGTTCCCGGCCGGTTTTGTCCTTGACCACCTTGATGATTTCTCCCTTGTACTCGTTGGGATCGAAGACCAGTGTCAGGGTGATGGCGAGGATTGCCAGCAGGGCCAACAATCCGCCCAGCAGTATAGCCAGGATTTTTAAGGGTTTATTCATGGCTTTACTCCGGATGAAAATGGGGTGGAGCGGGTGATGGGAATCGAACCCACGCTACTTGCTTGGGAAGCAAGAGTTCTACCATTGAACTACACCCGCGTTGGCCCAGCTTATGCATAGATAATGCAATATACCAGCCGAATCGGCCGGTAGGAGAGATTCTACCTTGACAGCCCAATACATCAAGCCGCGCCTGCAAAACGACGCTGACCCGTTATTGATCAGTTATCTTGATGCGATTGTGGCGCTGACATGCCAGCGGGAGGCGTTGGGATTGACCACGTCCCTGATCGATTCTTTATGCCAACATTTGCACGCGGAACGCTTCCGGCTGTTGTCGATTTCAAATTTCAGCAAAAATGACGAATTGGATGGAAGCAACCTCCAGAGCGCTGTCGTGCGCGACTGGCTCGAACCTTTGTCCGTTCCGGTGCCTATACGCTATGACCGGGATCTGCTGGCCTGCGCACGCACCAGAGATCGCGTCAGCCGCAAATTGCCAGGCATGCAGGGCCGCCGACTGATACTGCCCATCATCGGTGTGGGTCATGTCACAGCGATGCTGGTGATCGAAGGCATGCAGGAGGTGGGCGGTGAAGACGAGGTACTCGCGAGACTTCTCCAGATATTCAGCAACCAGTTGTACCTGCTCTCGCGCAATGAACTGGACGGACTGACCGGCCTGCATAACCGTCAGTCGTTCGACGAACGCATCAAGCATCTGGTGCTCAATGCTGGCCATCGGGACCGGCGCGCGCATCCGAATGTGGACGCGCAGCAGAACTGCCTGGCGCTGCTGGACATCGATCTTTTTAAAATGGTAAATGACAAGTACGGTCACCTTTACGGTGACGAAGTGCTGGTGCAGTTCGCGCGACTCATGAGTCGCGCGTTTCGGCACCAGGACATGATGTTCCGTTATGGCGGCGAAGAGTTTGCCGTGGTGTTGTTCGGCATGACGCCTGAGGCTTCCGTGGCTGTGCTGGAGTCATTTAGGCGGACATTGGAGGCCTACGAATTCCCGCAGCTAGGCTGCAAGACCGTGAGTATCGGTGTGGCGTGCATTGCCCCCGGTGAGAGCGTGGACACGATTATCAACCGGGCCGACAAGGCGCTGTACCACGCCAAACTAAATGGCCGCAACCAGGTATGTTGCTACGAGGCGCTGGTGGCGGAAGGAAAACTTGCCCCGGTGACGGTGGCCACGGGCGACATCGAGCTTTTTTGATCGCGCGCCGTGCCGGCGTGCGTTATTCCAGAGCCGGGATTACAATAACCGGGCCGAAAGCCCGGATACGCCTGTTTTTCGAATGTTTATTCACAGTCATGAAGATCATGCTCAACGGTCAGGAAAAGAGTTTCAAGGCGCCGCTGACGGTCTCGGCACTGTTGCAGGACATGGGCCTTGGCGAACGGCGCGTGGCGGTTGAGGTCAACCGGGAAATCGTGCCACGCAGCCGGCACGGCGAATTTCAGTTGAATGAGAATGATCGCGTCGAAGTAGTGTTTGCAATTGGAGGTGGCGGCATGAGCAGGGAGCAGGGGCCACACGCGTAGCGTGGGGATGCGACCGGCCGCGAATGCCGCCGGACACCGACAGCAAGGCCTGTCGGTTTTCCAAAAAGTTTTCGGAGGTGTCGTGCATGGCAGTAACAGCTGAGACAATCCGCTCCAGAACAAATGATCCGCTGACGATCGCGGGTCGGACATACTCGTCGCGATTGCTGGTGGGCACCGGCAAATACAAGGATCTCGAGGAAACCCGGCGCGCCGTGGAGGCGAGCGGGGCGCAGATCATCACCATCGCGGTGCGGCGCACCAATATCGGCCAGAATCCTAACGAGCCGAGCCTGCTCGATACGCTGCCGCCGTCGAAATATACCTATCTCCCGAATACCGCGGGCTGCTACAGCGCCGAAGACGCGGTGCGTACCTGCCGGCTCGCGCGCGAACTGCTCGACGGGCACGAACTCGTGAAGCTGGAGGTGCTGGGGAGCGAAAAGACCCTGTACCCGGATATTCCCCAGACCCTGATGGCGGCTGAAACGCTGATCGCCGACGGTTTCAAGGTCATGGTGTACACCAACGACGATCCGATCGTGGCCAGGCGCTTCGCTGAAATGGGCTGCGTTGCCGTGATGCCGCTCGCGGCGCCGATCGGTTCGGGACTGGGCATCCGCAATCCGTACAACATCCGCTTCATCGTCGAGGAGGCCACGGTGCCGGTTCTGGTGGACGCGGGCGTGGGCACGGCGAGTGATGCTGCCATCGCGATGGAGCTGGGTTGCGACGGCGTGCTCATGAACACCGCGATTGCCGCGGCGCAGAACCCGGTGCTCATGGCGCAGGCGATGCGAAAGGCGGTCGAAGCCGGGCGCGAGGCCTATCTCGCCGGGCGCATGCCGCGCAAGCAGTACGGCTCGCCGTCCTCGCCGCTCGGCGGGACGTTTTTCTGAAAATCAATTAACTGGACAGGATTAACAAGATTTAAACTTTAAAGAATTAATCCTGTGAATCCTGAAAGATCCTGTTATTGACCCGGCACGATTGTTCTTGAAAAGAGACAGGCCCGGCCATTGCCACAGGGCGACCGTGAGAGCAGGGTCGTGCCGGGTCAATAACGAAAATTCATTAAGATTTCCGATTATTGTGGCGGCATGATCAGATCAGACCCGAGGCCACGAGCCATAATTTCCTGTGGGGACAGTTCAAATGGTTTCATGCCGCCGTAATAATCCTGTGAGTTCGGTTTTTTCTTTTCGTGTCCGAGCCTGACAAGCGCCGGTCGATTCGCAGTTTCGTGCGTCGCGAAGGACGCATCACGCCGGCGCAGCAGCGTGCGCTCAAAGATTTGTGGCCGCGCTACAGTGTCGAGACGGGTGATGTACCGATCGAGTATGCCGTTATATTTGGCCGGCGCGCGCCGGTGATACTCGAGATCGGTTTTGGCAATGGCGACGCGCTGGTTGCCGAGGCGGAGGCGCATCCGGAATATAATTATATTGGTATTGAAGTACATCGACCCGGTATCGGCAACCTGCTGCGCAAGCTCGAGTCATTGGAAATATCGAATGTGCGGGTGATGCTGGCCGATGCCAAGGAAGTTCTGACCGCGCAGATCCCCGAGGCATCGCTTTCCGGCGTACATCTTTTTTTCCCCGACCCTTGGCCGAAGAAACGACATCACAAACGCCGCCTGGTTCAGCCCGATTTTGCCGCGCTGGTGATGCGCAAGCTTGTACCAAGCGGCTATATCCATTTTGCCACGGATTGGAAGGATTACGCCGAACACATGGTTTCTGTACTGTCGCGCACACCGGGGCTGGTCGAGGTGAGCGGGCTCGATGAATTCAAGGCGATGATAGTGTCACGGGGACAGACCCGTTATGAGCAGCGTGGACGCAAACTGGGTAACCAGATATGGGATCTGGTGTTTCAGCGAACGATTTAGCGGAATCCGATCCCGGCGTGTTTACCGCCCGCGCTTGACGAGCTCTTCTTTTTCCTTGCGCGAGAGCAGTCGCAGCGAGCATTCGCGGATCAGTGCCTGGGATCGGCTGCCGCAGAGCTCCTGGTAGCGCAGGGTGACTGGACGGCGGCTACGGGTGTACCGCGATGCCGTACCTTCATTGTGCTGATGCTGGCGGCGCTCGAGATTATTGGTGACGCCGGTGTAGAACGAGCCATCGCGGCATTCCAGGATATAGACAAACCAGGGCGGTTCTGCAGCAGCAGCACCATCCCGGGCGGGTTCGGGTCGAGCATCCATGTGACGGAAAATCAGTTGAGGTTGGCGACGATTTGCTTCAATTCAGCGATGCGTCGGTGTGCATCGGGCGCATCGCCCGCGCTGGGCCGCAGCGTCAGATAGGATTGATAGTCCTCCAGCGCCGCGCGGAAGCACTCGAGGTGCTCATAGATGCGGCCGCGGTCGCGGATCTCGTCCGGTTGATCAGGCTGAATCAATAGAATCTGGTCAATGACGGTGAGTGCTTTTTCATATCGCTCACGTCGCAAATACGCGCCTTTGAGATTGCGCAGCATGCGCACCAGAATTTCCTTCTTGCCGGCCGCAGTGAGCAGACGCTCAAGTGGCGCGCTCGCGGTGTCGGCCGCCGCTCCGTAGGTTTCCTCGAGCATTTCGACCAGGTCTTCCTTGCTCATCAGGCTGCCGCCGGAGAAAGGATCCAGCACCACTTCACCTTCACGCGTGGAAAACTTGACCAGGAAATGGCCGGGGAAAGACACGCCTTTGAGCGGCAAACCCAGGCGCCGACCGACTTCCATGTAAAGGATGGAGAGCGTGATCGGGATACCGCGCTTGCGGTCCAGTACTTCGTTGAGAAAGCTGTTGCGCGGATCGTCGTAATCGTCGGTATCCCCGGAGAAGCCCTGTTCCACGAACAGGAACTGATTGAGGGTCACCAGGGTATCCTCGAGACCGGCCTGCGCGGGCAGCCTCTCCTGCACGCTGGTGGCCAGTTCATCGAGCTGCCGCAGGTAGGCGTCCACGTCCAGCCCGGGGTATTCATCCATCGCTATAAGCAGCGCTGCTTCCGCCAGGTTCATCTCCTGCTCGGAGGTTTTGGCGAGCTTGATCAGACGTTCGTGCATTCGTGATTCCATGATCGGCCGTTCCGTGACGGCGAAGTTGCTCTGATACTAAGGCTAAGAGTAGCAGACACATGTAAGAATAAACGTCGCACAGGCGTGTGGAGAAACGCACAGTCATTCATATAGTTGAACGTGTTACTTGGCGTGAAACTGAATAAGTCGATGCGACGGAAACGTTTATCCGGGACGCGCCGGAACGATGGCGATTTCCGCAGTATTGTTTAGCGAGGTTTCCAGCGCGGCGAACTGGCGATTGACGGTTACTTGTACCATGTGTTCCTTCAGCGCTGTTTCCCAGTGCCCGCCGCGTTCGCGCAGCCAGGCAAGCAGCGCACGCACGTCAGTGATGGATGCGGGCAGGCTTACTTCCTCGGAGGAAGATCCGAGTTTGTCCACGAGATTCGCGAAGTAAAGAATTTTTGCCATTGGGTGATTCAGGCTAGCGTCGTTGTGCCGCAATTTTGTCAGGAGCGTCGTCGAAAAGTGTCGCGATACGGCAACTTTCACCGGCGGTCCGCGGAATTTTTCAGGCCGAAACAAGGGCCTGCGGATTGGCACATAAAATGCACGCCTAATCAAGCAATTATAACAAGAAAATACCGGGACAAGCGCTGAAGTATCTTATAAGCCGGCGAATCCGGCGGCATGATGTGGGGCACCTGGCGGAATTCAAGCGGCCGGGCGATTCGTCTTTCAATCAGGATAGGGATGTTCCGAGGCAAGAATGAAGTGCACCCTGTTCTGATCATCGAGCTGTCCGCGACACTGCAGCATGCCGTGCACCGGCTGCTGAAGGCGAGTGGTTATACCGTCACCTCTGCGACAACCTACGAAGAAGCTCTGGAACGTTTGAAGGATCGGAATCCCGTGCGCCAGTACGCGGCGGTGATTTTCGGCCATCCTGCCGAACCCGACCGGCACGCCAATGAACTGCTGATGCGCCTGCGCCTGCCGGATTGCCGCGACCTCCCCGTACTCGTGCTGGCCCACGCCACCGATACATCCCTGCTCGACTGGACCACCCGACGCGCACGCACGGCGTTGCTGTTGTGGGAAGACCACACCGATTGCATCGATTGTCTTTCGAAACTGTTGACTGTCTCCGCGAAACGCGAGCGGATGGAATCCGATACTCAGCATATCCGTGTGCTGTTTGTCGATGATTCGTCCACGGTGCGTGCTTCCTTCAGAAAGCTGATGATGCGGCACGGCTATGAAGTCGACACGGCCGCGTCCGCCACCGAGGCCATGGAGAAGGCGAAACAGCATCCGTACGATATCGCCATAGCCGATTATTCCCTGCCCGACAGGAAAGGCGATGTCCTGTGCCGGCAATTGCGCGAGCATCCGCTGACGGCGGATATCACCGTCGCCATTATCACCGGCAGCTATCGGGAGGAAGTAATTCGTGACTCGCTCGAGGCTGGGGCCATGGAGTGCATGTTCAAGTCCGAAGCCAACGACCTGTTTCTGGCGCGCCTTGCCGCCATGAGTCGCGCGGTGCGTGTGCGCAAGCGGATGGCGGCGGAACATCAGCGGTTGGCGGGTATCCTGGGTTCCGTGGGCGACGGCGTCTACGGCGTCAACCGCTCCGGGCAGATTACTTTCATCAATCCCGCCGCACGCAATATCCTGGGTTATGGCGATGAAGACCATCTCATCGGTCGTGCGGCGCATAAAATGTTCCATCACACGCATGAAGACAGGACCGCCAATCCATCGGAGGATTGTCTGCTGCAGCAGGCCTACCGTGCCGGCAAAGAACTGCACGCCTGGTCCACGGTGTTCTGGCACAAATCCGGCATGCCGATCCCGGTGGAATGCACGGTGTACCCGATGCAGATCGAGGGGCTGCTCGAGGGTTCGGTGGTGGCGTTTCGCGATATCACCGAGCGACGCATCCTCGAGCGTGAGTTGCTGTGGCAGGCCAACCACGACCCGCTGACCAAGCTGTACAATCGCAGCTGTTTCGAGAAGCAACTGGAAAGCGAGGTCAGCCGGTTGAAACGCAGCGAGGAAGTGAGCACGCTCGTCTACCTCGATCTCGACCGCTTCAAGTACATCAACGACACCGCCGGACACGCGGCCGGAGACCGGCTGCTCATGGAAATCAGCCAGCAACTGCAATCGCGCCTGCGCGATTCCGACATGCTCGCGCGCCTCGGCGGCGACGAGTTCGCCATCCTGATGCACAACGTGGACCGGGAAAGGGTTTTTGCCACCGCGGAGAGCTTCCGCGAGATTCTCGACCAGTACACCTTCATGTATGGCAACCGCAACTACAAGGTGAACGGCAGCGTCGGGGTGACGCTGATCGACCGGAACACGCCCACACCCGGCGATGCCCTCGCCAATGCCGACATCGCCTGTTACATCGCCAAGGGCAAGGGCCGTAACCAGACGCACCTGTACTGCGCGGAGAACGACCAGAAGGTGGCGATGAACCTCGAGCTCGGCTGGTCGGCGCGCCTGCAGGATGCCCTGCGCGACGACAACTTCGTGCTGCACTATCAGCCGATCCTGGCGCTTGCCGGTCTGGACAGGGGGAAAGTTTCGGGCCAGACGACCAACCTCTGGCAGCAGATGTCACGGACATCCCCGCACACCGCGCCGCACTACGAAGTGCTGGTCCGGCTGGTGAACCCGCGCGGCGAAATCGTCTATCCGGGCGCGTTTCTGCCGACCGCGGAGCGTTTCGGTCTCATGCACCAGATCGACACCTGGGTGCTGACGAATGCCGTGAAAAAACTTTCGGAACTGAATAAGCTCGGCGGCGGCGCGACCTTTACCATCAATATCTCCGGCCATTCACTGGATGCCGAAAACCTGGCGCCACTGTTGCGTAGCCTGCTCGAGAAGTATCAACTCGCGGCCAGTTCCCTCGTGTTCGAGATCACCGAGGCCAGTGCCATCGCCAACATCGACGCGGCCAAGAAATTGATCAATGAATTGCGCGGTTTCGGTTGCCGCTTCGCGCTCGACGATTTCGGCAGCGGTTTCAGCTCCTTCTTCCACCTCAAGCACTTGCCGGTGGATTTCGTAAAGATCGACGGCCAGTTCGTGCAGGGCATGGGCACCAATCCCGCCGACCGCGCGATTGTCGCCTCGATCAACGATATCGCGCATTCCTTCGGCAAGCGCACCGTCGCCGAATTTGTCGAGAGCGCCGACGTTCTGAAGATGTTGCAGGACTCCGGCGTCGATTACGTGCAAGGCTATTATATTTCACCGCCCTCGAGCGACCTGCCGACGCTCGACCTGCGCCGTCCGGACGCCGTCGGCCACGCCTGAGAACGTCCGGTTAGGGCGTGAAGCACTCGAGGTCGCCGGCGAACGCCACGGGTCCGGCGAAGTGTTTTTTGATCGAATCCAGCGCTTCGGTTTCGTTTCCGGACAGTCGCGGCGACAGCACGAGCTGTTTCACCCCCGCCGTCTGGGCAAGCCGAGCCACGGCCGAGGGCGATATAGTTGCTGGCACGGAGAGATTCACGATCAGCAAATCCGCGTTCTTGATCAAGCGTTCCAGACCGCCACTCCCGCTGTCTTCGCTGAAGGCGATGCCTTTGGTTCCCGAATCCACGCGCCAGGCAAGCGCCGGCGCCGATCCATGCGTGATGTAAACCGCCGAAGTGCGCAGTCGTTCGTTGGCGAAGGCGGAAAAGATGTCCGGATCCGGTGCGCGCCGGACACCGAGACGGCGGCGCTCCTCCCCGACATCGTTGGGCCGAAGCTTGTAGGTATCCTTGGCCAGCGGATTCAGGAAATTCCCGAGATGGCGGTACGCCCCGCGAGTGCTGTCAAACAACGCGCGCACGAACGTGACGGTCGAGGGCATGAATTTGTTGCCTGAAGGACCGTACAGCGGAAGCGGCTGGCCGCGGTTCTCCGCCAGCG
>JGI1358J11329_10003520_pt1 | contig 11620 bp, 9 predicted proteins | sample Subgroupgradi54m_FD_11329 | JGI IMG/M metagenome (IMG submission 11329)
TTGAGCGACCTTCTCGACGTCCTCGCAAAACAAAGAGAATCGATTAAAAAATATTTGGCTCGTTTAAGAATTTTTTAATTTAAACCAAAAAGCGCGCTATGTATGTAGACTTCCTTACAAAAACCTTCTGCACTGGGATTCAATTTCCCACATCTCCACATTCGGGAAAGTTTGGAGAAAAAATGGTCGCGCGCTTGCGCGCGAGAATGGCGAGAGGGTGGGCGAATTCCGCTCCCGTCTTGCAAGCAAATGTGAATTCGGTGGGTGGGCAAAATGAGATTGAGACGGACTTTTCACGCAATACAGGGTTCGTTCCAATTTTTTTGAAATAATCACGAATTTCTTAAAAATCGGATGACGAAACCAATTCGGCACCTTTTTTCATATCTAAAATCCATTCCCGCAAGGGTGAAGAAGCGAATGCATGGAGCTTCTGCAAGACCTTTTGAGAATTTTTAGGAGCTTTGTGAAGTAAAAAGTCCAAAAGGTGTACAGAACCTGTAAGGTTCGACCCAATTATATTATTTCTCGGGGGTTTCTTTTTGATTTGGTATGGGTGGCGGGCGAGGGGTATGTGCATTATACTGCATTCTTGCAATACAATGCAAGTTTTCCTATTATATGTTTATGCAATCAGGCAAAAAACTCGGGGAAAACTTGAAAAAATTACGTCTGAAAAAGGATATGTCGCAAGGTGACCTTGCGACCGCTTTGAGTGTGGATAGAGCATATATAAGCAATATAGAAAATGGTCGAATGAACCCTACTCTTTCAACTTTGGAAAAAATTGCTGGAGCGTTGGGGATTTCAAGTAGTGAGCTTCTTAAATAAATTTATGATATTAAGTCCAAATGAAATTAAAAATCGAGCCCTAGCATTTTCAAAAGAATGGATGTTTGAAGAAAAAGAGGATGCTGAGGCTAAAACATTCTGGGATAATTTTTTTGAAGTGTTTGGAGTTACCCGAAGACGAGTTGCGTCTTTTGAGCATCCAATTAAAAAATTAGATAACTCCCAAGGATATGCTGATCTCTTGTGGAAAGGGGTTTTAATGGTTGAACATAAATCTAGAGGTAAAGATCTAGATACGGCATATCAACAAGCCAAAGATTATTTTCCCGGACTTAAAGATGAAGAACTTCCAAGATACATAATTGTCTCAGATTTTGCAAAATTTAGGGTGTATGATCTTGAAAAAGATAAGCAATACAATTTTCCTATTAGTGAATTATATAAGAATACAGAGTTATTTGGATTTATTTCTGGTCATGAAAGCGAATTTGATTACGAAGTAGAAGTAACAGCGAATGTTAATGCCGCAGAACTTATGGCGGAATTTCATAATCAAATTGCCAAAACTGGTTATACAGCTCCTGATTTGGAAATTTTTCTTATCAGAATACTTTTCTGTCTCTTTGCTGACGATACTGGGATTTTCCCAAAGGATGCTTTCAAAAATTATATAAACAATAGAACTGGTGTAGATGGAAGCGATCTTGGTCCAAAACTTGCTCAAATATTTCAAATTTTGAATACTCCTGAAAAAGATAGACAATCAAATCTAGACGAAGATATTGCAAAAATACCATATGTAAATGGTGGTATTTTTGCAAAAAACATTGGTATTGTTTCTTGTGATGTTACCACAAAGCTTCGTCTTATAAAGTGTTGTAGTTTTGATTGGTCGGCAATTTCGGCTGCAATTTTTGGCTCTTTGTTTCAAGGAGTAATGAATGAGGATTCGCGCAGACATCTTGGAGCTCACTATACATCGGGACAAAATATTCTTAAACTTATTAAGCCTCTTTTTCTTGATGATTTGTATATAGAACTTGATAAGGTTAGATACGATTCTAAATCGCTTGACGTTTTTCATACAAAGCTTGGACGGCTAAAGTTTTTAGACCCCGCATGTGGGTGCGGAAATTTTCTTGTAATAGCGTATCGCGAATTGCGTATACTTGAAATTGAAATTTTAAAAATCAAAAGTAAAAATGGTACTGAAATACCTGAAGATCCGACTCGCGTTAGTATAGATCAGTTTTATGGAATAGAGATAGAGGAATTTCCGGCTCGTATAGCGGAAGTGGCGATGCATTTGATTGATCACCAAATGAATATTGAGCTAGGTAAAATATTGGACAGATACATACACAGACTTCCGATTAAAATATCCGCAACAATTAAACATGCCGATGCACTCTCTTTTGATTGGAATGAATTTATACCAAAAAAAGAACTTTCTTTTATTCTTGGAAACCCACCATTTTTGGGCGCTCGGTTGATGTCAGATGCGCAAAAAGAAGGAATAATAAAAGCATTTGATGATATGAAGGGCGCCGGTAACCTTGATTTTGTTACCGCATGGTATGCTAAAGCGGCAAAATATATTCAGGATACAAAAATAAAAGTTGGTTTTGTTTCAACAAACTCGATTTCACAGGGCGAACAAGTTGGTCTTCTTTGGAAATATCTTAAAGATTTCAATATTATTATTCATTTTGCTCACCAAACATTTAAATGGTCCAATGACGCTCAGGGTGTTGCCGCGGTGTATTGTGTAATTGTTGGCTTCGGAGCTTTTGATATAGAAAGAAAATATTTATATGAATATGAAGATATACGAGGCGAAGATAGGGAAAGAGAAGTAAAACATATAAACCCATATCTTGTAGAAGGTGAAGATGTATACATTGAAAGTAGAAGAAATCCTATTTGTGATGTACCGGAAATTGTTTTTGGAAGTATGCCAAACGATGGAGGAAATTTTCTTTTTACACCAGAAGAAAAAGATGCATTTCTTCAAAATGAGCCTAAAGCAGAGCCGTTTATGAAAGAGTTGATAAGCGCAAAGGAGTATCTTAATGGCGAGAAGCGGTATTGTCTTTGGCTTAAAGATGCTGATCCAACGGCTTTAAAAAAATTACCAAAAGTTTTAGAACGAATTGAGAATGTTAGAAAACTAAGAAGTGAAAGTAAAAGAAAAGAAACAAAAGAATTGGCGAAATTTCCAACTTTGTTTGGTGAAATTAGACAACCAGAAACAAACTATGTGTTTATTCCACTAACTTCGTCGGAAAATAGGGAGTACATACCCATGAGTTTTTTTAATCCAGATTTTATTACTAATAATACTGCAAGTTTAGTGCCGAACGCTACACCCTATCATTTTGGTGTCTTACAATCCGAAATGCATATGGTGTGGGTGAAATATGTTTGTGGTCGCTTAAAGAGTGATTATCGTTATTCAAATAATATCGTTTACAATAATTTCCCATGGCCAAAAAATGTGTCGGAGGAAAAGAAAAAGAGAGTAGAGGAATGCGTGGGATATATCATTGTCGTACGCACCACTTTTCCGCACAGCTCACTTGCTGATCTTTATGATCCAAACACTATGCCAGCAGACCTAAGAATAGCGCATCAAAATCTTGATAAAGCGGTGGAAGCTTGCTATGGAAGAAAATTTAAAAATAAAGAAGAAAGAATTGAATTTTTGTTTGAGTTGTATAAAAAATACACAAAATAAAAAATTCAAAGCCCACTCGACTGAGTGGGCTTTAGGTTAGAATCGGAGATGTATCACAAGCAATCTTTGGCTTGTCCTCTCTAATTTAGAGTTATTTTTTTCTGTGTTTTGCCATTCTTGAGGTGAGTTGCCTGATTGGTACCGAACCTTCATCTTACCTTTCTAGCTTGTTCTTACGCTCGATCATCCACCCTAGTCAATGCATTTAATGTTTTAACTATGCGTACTGCATTTAGAACTGTGGCTTTGTGGTTATACCCTTCTGTGGTGAAAATAATCTCATTATTTCCACCCTTAAGAGTTAAACGAAATTTACTCAACTTATCTTTCCAAATAACAAGATATGCCATAAAAAATCAGTTTTTATATAATTTATAATAGGTTGTCTCGCGTGTGCCGACTTATCACCCGTGAAGAGGGGATTTCTGCAGAAAATCCTTTCAGCCACAGGTAGTATATATCAAAACACTTTAGCTGTCAAGTTTACGGGGTGTCTAAACTTATTGCACTTGTGCTGTTTGTATGCTATTATTATAATTATGGATAGAATACATATAATTCAAGAAAAATTATTAGATTTGGCAAAAAAACAAGATCTTTCAGATTTAAGTTTACGTCAAATGGCTCAAGAAATAGGAATGCGTGGCGAATCACCACAGAAGATAAAACACCATTTATTGCAACTTCAGAAAAAAGGCTTTTTGTCTTTAAGTAAAATAAAAGGTATTGTGCAAAAGGTAAATTATGAACCTACATGGGCAAAAGGTCTTTTAAAGAAAGCACAATCTTTATTTTCTATTCCAATTATCGGTACAGCAAATTGTGGACCTGCCACTATTTTTGCTGAACAAAATTTTCAAGGATTTTTAAAAGTTTCAAGTAAATTGGTTGGTCGTTCAAAGCCAACTGGATTATATGCATTTAAGACAGACGGATTTTCTATGAATCGTGCAAATGTTAACGGAAAAGTAATTGGCGATGGCGATTTTGTTATTATTGATAGTAATGATCGTAGTCCAAGTAACAACGATATTGTTTTGGCAATTATTGATAATAAAGCAACAATAAAAAGATACTTAGAGGATAGAAAAAACAACCAAGTTGTTTTAAAAGCCGATTCGTCTTTTGATTATGAGCCAATTTATATTCATACTGATGACGAGTTTTTTATAAACGGTAAAGTAGTTGGTGTTATAAAGCGAGTTTCTAAAAATATTTAAAATAAAATTATTCTATGAATTTAGATGAATTTAAAACCAATTACTTTCTTTTTGACCCAAAACCGTTCGGCAGAATCTTTGCTTTTGTTGATTTCGGCAATGTACGTCCTTGGGCAAAGGAGCTTTGGCCTGAGGAAAATAAATTTCGTTTTTCCACCGAAATAGATATAGCTAAACTAAAGGAAATATGTTCATGGGTAAATACAAAGCAAAATTTCTTCTATTATGGTTATTTTGGTAGAGACAAAAAACTACCAGAAGGAGAAAAAGACCCACGACATAACAAATCCGTTTTTCGGATTGATAAAGCGAGAAAAAATGGTTTTGATGTAGTTACGAAAGAAACTAAAATGATACCTCAATATGATGAGAACGGAAAATTTGTTGGGAAGTTTCCTAAATGTAATTTTGATGTTGAAATAACTATGGATATTCTTCAAAAGATATCAGAGTACGACACTATTATGCTTTTTTCCGGTGATAGCGATTTTGGAGGATTACTTAAATATGTAAAGTCGCTAGGTAAAAATATTATTGTTATATGTACTAGAAATAGAATGAGTACTGAACTCGAAGAAGTTGCTAACAAGTTTATTCCAGCCGAAACACTTGCGTCATTTCTCAAATATGAGCGTAAAAACAACACTACTCCCCACTTGCGTGGGGAGTAGGTATAAATACGATCCCAACTTTCCTTATGGGCGAGGGTAGCTTTCACTACTAGGCCAGTATAGCAAAAAGTGTGCGGTGTCGTCAATGGATAAATGTATCTGTGGATAACTAAAATTAGTGTTTAAATACGGTATCTACTCGACGACCCCTTCTGCATTAACTCACTAAAATAGTAACGAAAAGGCCAATAACGATCGCTATTAGCGCAATAATATTTAAGAAAATATCAAGCTTGTGTACTACCAGTTCATCAAGTGGTCGGTTTACGGTGAACGAAAATGTCGTACTATTTGCGCTTTTTGTTTTATGAACTTGGTCATAAGTTATAGCCGAAACATTGTATTCTGCCGGTGGCAAATTGAATACTGAACCATCTTCGGTCAAAGTGAATTTACCATTTTTATCTGCCCATGCGGTGTAAATCTTTGGTGGTAAATTTGCCTGTTTTCCTGTTTCAGAAAATAAAATAATTACAGCATCTCCTGCGGGTGCAGTACCAGAGAGAGCAACTTCTCCATGTTCAGTGTTAACAATAGAAACATGAGGAGGAATAAGCTTACTATCCACGGCGGCAACGAGCATGTCATGCGCTGCGGTATTAAGTGTTGCGTTTTGATTATTTGTTTCGTTTATTTTTACTGTGCCGTAGGTATTTGTATGCCAAACAAGAAAAAGGATTAAAATAAGTTTTATAATCCAAATAATAAGAAGCGTGCCAATAGTGCCGAGAGTGAGCGCTCGGCGTAATTTGTATTGCTTAGCTTCCGGGTGCTCTCCAGTAATATCACTATTGCGGGTTGCTAGATATGACGGCAAGGAAATGATAAGCAGAAGAATTTCTGCGCCGATAATAGAAAGAACTGCAATAAATGCTTTCCATCCATTCGCGAGAATAAGATCATTCTTTTTTCTGTTTATAAAAGAGCTTAGATGGAGAATTTTATTTGACCAGCTGTCGCGAAGTGTTGCCATCCTATTGTAGTACGTGCTTTATCTTTTCGGTCAGCAAAGTCAGGTCGGTGGATGATTTAATGTAGTAATCCGTAGCACCGAGAGACATTGCTTTTTCCTTGTCTTGATCCTGTCCTAAATTCGAGAGAATAATCACAGGAATTGCTTTTGTTTCTTTTTTGGCTTTCAGTTCTTTGAGAACATCGAAGCCGTTCATCTTTGGCATGGTGAGATCGAGGAGTACAAGGTCAGGAATTTCTTTTTGTATAAGTGTAAGGCCGGCAGCTCCGTCAAACGCGCTCATCACTTCAAAACCAGCGCCGAGTAATTCAATTGACAATGCTTTCTGTAATATTTGCTCATCCTCTACCACGATGATTTTTTTCATATATAAGTTAATTATAGCAAGTGTGAAAGCAATAACAAGTTGAAAAGGGGTAAAAACACTACCATTTCCTTTCTAAACATTATACAATAATAGTATTATGCAACAAAAACAAAGTGTGAAAGAAAAATGGCTCAATGTGATGCTACATTTTTCTTCGTTTATTAATTCTTATAAAGTAAAGCTGGTAGAAATTAATGGGCCGAAGATTATTCTCTACGGCTTTTTTATTTTACTTCTTGAACTCCTTAATTTTTTCATATCTCTCCCGGCATATGCTTTCATTAAGCCGGAATTTTTTGCTGGCGGCGACCAAAACGCCATTAAAACATATAGGTTACGACGGATAGTATCTCTTTCTGTTTTAGGAGGAATGATAATAGCTGTAATACTGTGGATGCTAGTTGCCTTATTTGGAGTTGCCCTGTTCCCGAGCCAGAGTCATGCCTCTACTGCAAGCTGGGATTTCAATAATTCTTTAGCGTATCATTACGATCCGACCAAAATCCAAATTGTTGATGGTGCTGTCGTCTTCAAGGCGACCCAAGCTCCCATAATTACTCCCATTGAAAACCCTACTAATACTGGGACAGTTACTCCAACAGTTGAACAAGTCCCTGCTGCAAATACCCCGACTCCAACGCCGGACACAACAAGTACACCAACTACAAATACTAGTGCACCACAAACCACGACGCCGATTGCACCAACAGTTACAGAACCTGCTCCGACTCCAACTCCTGCGCCCATACCAGAACCAACCCCTCCGCCCGCTCCAACCCCTGCACCGGCAGCACCAAGCTCTCCGCTCCTCTTTAATTCTTTGAAATCTCTTTTTTCTCCGACGACAGCATTTGCCGAAGGCAACGTATGTTCCGCAACGCTTGAACCCATCGCTCCGCTTGTCGTCGCTTCATTCGACCACTGGACATCATTCGGAGAAATTGCAAATCTGAATGGAGGAAGCATTAATTATCAGCTCTCAACTGATGGCGGAGTTATATGGCAATATTTTAATGGAAGTGCATGGGTTGCGGCGAGTACAAATAATTACAATACTGCGAGCGTAATTAATAATCACATTGGCGATCTTCCAACGACTCTTTCAGCCGAAGGCGTCGCCACGCTTTCTTTCAAGGCTGTGTTTACGAGTGATTGTGCCCACGATGTGACCCTTCTTTCTTTGACTGCTGACTACGCCGAACATACCACCATAGTTTCAGTAATTAATCCTACAGACACAAATACCGTACAGACAACAACATCAGAACAAAATCCTTCAGTTGTGGCTGTCACAGACTCAGTTATTTCCAACACTACTGACACCACATCGAATACATCCGTCTCTGCTCCGTCTATACCTGTGACCGAGCCTGTAGTTGATACGACTAGCACAAATGTTACAAACACAACATCACTTGATACGGGAACAAACGTACAAGCACCGACAACTGAAACTCCATCTGTAAATGTCGATCAAAATACTTCTCTCAATACCAACACAACAGTTACGACGCCCATAGCAACTCCGATCGCATTTTCTGTTCACGTAGTTATTGCTACGACTGGTACTCCGGGGCACACATTATATTCTGTTCCAGGATTATTTACTCTTGAGGAAGGTCCTGATAATGGATTGGTAGTAAAAGTTACCAACACTAGTTTACAGCAAACTACTCTAACCACAGGTACTGGCGCATCAAGTCATGTTTCCGTTGGCGATCATATTGTCGTTCTTACCTACGACGGCTCTGACTTAAAACTTTATATAGACGGAGCAGTATCAGCAACCCTAAATGCTCCAATCGTCATTGCACCACCAGCACAAGTTTCTACTTCTATTGGCTGTGTCTCTGCCGGTGTCGTACTTGAAGCTCTTTCACTTGCTCAAATCAATGCTAACTATATTGAATGCGGCAATCATGCTCCGGTTATTAATATAACTGGTGCATCTCAAAAACATGATGATAGTTTCGTGGACATTAATTACAGCATTGCCGACCAAGAAAATAATTTCGTAACATTATCAAAATATGAATTTTCTTTGACTGGAGCATTTGCGGGAGAAGAGCTCACCATGACGCAGGCGATGTCGGATACTGACAGCAATGGTACTGGCGGACTTAACGGTTCTACCACTGGTACACCGCACACATTCGTCTGGGACGTTAAGGCAGACTTACCGAACGCCTCGGGCAATGCTTACATTCGCTTAAAAGGCACTGATGGACTCTCGGCAAGTCGGAGCGGAACATTTGGACCATTTCATGTTGATACAAAAGCGCCAGTGATAAGCGCTCTTACCGCTGAACAGCTAACTGATTCGGATAATGTAAAAATTTCTTATCAGATTCATGGAGAACTTGTTAACAACCAAACTAATATAAATTTAGAAATTTTTGATGCTGCTAATCCTAATCAAAATCTGAATTTATCCGCTTATGGGGATATAGGTTTGGGGCCAAATTACTCAAACAGCCTCACAAAAACCATAACCTGGCCTGCGGGTTTGGATTATCCTAACCAAGAACAGAATAATATAGTGGTAAAAATTACAGCGACAGATTCTTTTAGCAACAAAGAAACTTATACTTTGGAAAATGTCTCAGTTGATACCAAAGCACCTTTCGGACTGGCACATTTTGAAGGACTTTCTTCAAATGAAAATGATATTCTATGGCACTGGTCACCTGCGGGCGGAGAATTACACTTCTCACGATATGTAATAACCTACGGAACCGATCTTACGGAAGTGACTGTTGGTAGCGGGGCAACGATTCATGTATGGGGACCACTTAGAGATTCTGATATGAATATTGTTGGGACTGACCGTACTATCATTACTGGCCTTACTCCCGATACCCGCTACTATGCAAAGATAACTGCGTATGACGACTTCGGACATGAAGCAACTTCTCTTGTCGCATTCTTCAATACAAAAACACACTCAGCAACTCCTTCAACTACCACTTCAATCCAAGCTGGAGGAACTGTTGATGTTGGCACGAACATAAATACTCCAAGTTCTACAACTGATACAACGATAAGTACGACGATTACCGGAGGCGAAACAATTACTACGACACTTCCAGATACGAGCACTCTTCCGCCAACAGCTCCTACTGGTGGATTTAAAATAAAAATAAATGGTGGCAGTGCTACGACCGTAAGCAAGGATGTGACTCTCATGCTCACTGCGGGAGACGATACAACACTAATGGCAATTTCTAACCATACAGATCTTGGTGATGCCGCTCTTGTCGCCTATACGCCGACCGCTCTCTGGGATGTGTGTCAGGATTTAACTGTTTGTGAAAATGGCACTCACACAGTGTATGTGAAATACTACACAAGTTTTGGCGTAGGTAGCAATGCAAGTAAAGTTTCTGACGGCATTACTCTAACAATACCCGTGGTCACCGTGAATACAGAAGTAAGTACGGAAGTTAATACATCTTCAGGAAGTGCTGGATTGGATACAACAACAAATACAGAAGTTGTGCCAGCTCCGTCAACAGGAAGCGGTATTGGAAGTATTATTTCATCAATCATTTCCGATATTTTCGGCGGAGGAAACAACACCATTGAAACAACTGTTCCAAGCACTACTGATATCACACTCAACAATGCACCGGACATAACTGTAAGTACGGTAGATACAACTCCAACCCCTTCCGTTTCAGGTGGAGGAGGTCTGAGCGGTGGAGGAAGTGGTAACATCACCCCCTCTTCAAATAGCGGAGGAGGAACAAGTGGAAATAAAATACCGTCTTCCGATACAGTTGGATCAAATACGACAAGTGGAGGAAACACTGCCCCGATAGCACCATCGCAAAATACTTCACAGGGAATTATCGTTACAACTATTATCCCCACTGCAACAACAATTGCGTTCAATGAGCCAGCAATAAAAAGTCTTTCACAAGCCCGCGAATCGGCTGTCATTGTAAAACCGGTTATTGAGAATGTAAACAAATCAGTTACTGGAGGGTTAATTACGTTCATTGGTAAGGGTATTCCCGGATCAAAAGTCGCTCTCTTTATTCACTCCGACCAAGTCGTGGTATACACAACCGATGTAGATTCCAATGGAAAATGGAGTTTCAAGCACGATCAAGGCAATGTCGAACTTGCACCCGGAGAACACAGTGTATTTGCAGTTACGTACGACCCAGGCAGTAAAGTGAAAAGTAAGCCGTCGCTCGTTGAAACGTTCGAGGTAAAGCAGAATATGGCAGCTGTTATTCTCTCTTATGTAGACCTTCCGACAACTCTTTTGACACTACTGGCTTGTGTGTTCGGAGCAGTATATATTGGCACAAGAAAAAGAAAAACTGTCCAATAAAATTATTTGTAATGAGCAATACATCAAAAGCAGAAAAAACTGAAACAAAAGGTATCATTCAAACAAAATGGATAGTACTCCTGATTGTTTTAGTCGCGATTATTGGAACTATTGTATCCATATGGACAGGACAGAAAGCTGAGGAAACTGAGAGCGCGGATTTGCTTGCTCATTCAGAGATTACTGCGCGGGCAATCGATATGGGAGATATAGATCAGCTTACTGGGACACCTGCTGATATTGATTCCCCGCAATACCAAAAGATTAAAAAGATAATGATGGATGTTAAGGCAGTTGAGTCAGATACACGATTTGTTTACATGATGGGTCTACATCAACCAGATGATAAAAAATTCTTTTTCTATGTAGACTCAGAGATTCCTGGCACTGATGGCTATTCTGCGCCTGGTGATATCTATGAAGAGACAGATCAAATCCAGCTTGATGCTTTTCACAATCAAAAAGGAGTTACCCAAGGACCATATAAAGATTCATTCGGTTCTTGGGTATCGGGTTTT
>JGI1358J11329_10003525_pt1 | contig 11606 bp, 8 predicted proteins | sample Subgroupgradi54m_FD_11329 | JGI IMG/M metagenome (IMG submission 11329)
CGTTCCGGTTCGGCGGGGAGGGGGGGGAAGGGGTCATCTCGACCGGTGAGCTCTTCACCACGGCTTGCGCCCGGTCGGGCCTCGAGATCTACACCTTCCGTTCCTACCCGGCGGAGATCAAGGGCGGCCACGCGATGATCCAGGTCCGAGTGGCCGACAAGAACATCCTCCTTTCCCGCGGCGACGGCGTCGATGTGCTGGTCGCCTTCAATAAGGAGGCCTACGACCGCCATTACAAGGAACTCAAGGACGGCGGCGTGATGGTCTTCGACAACACCGACTTCCTGCCGGACGAAGACAAGCGGACGATCAAGTACGCGATCCCGTTCAACAAGATCGCGATGGAGGAGATCGGCGTCCGGCTGACCAAGAACATGGTGTCGCTCGGATCTTTAAGCGAGCTGTTCGGCGTCCCCCAGAACAAGTTCAAGGAGCTGATCCGGGAGAAGTTCGGCAAGAAGGGGGAGCAAGTCCTCGAAAAGAACTTTAAGGCGCTGGAGGCCGGCGCCAAATACGTCCGGGAAAATCTGAAGAAACAGGACCCGGTGCGGGTCGAGCCGTCCGGCCGCCAGCCGCGGCTGGTTTTGTCCGGCAACGAGGCCTTGTCGCTGGGCGCCATCGCGGCGGGGCTCAAGGTGTACGCCGGCTACCCGATCACGCCGGCCAGCTCGATCCTGGAGTTCCTGGCCAAAGAACTGCCGAAGGTGGGAGGTGTCGTGATCCAGACCGAGGATGAGATCGCCGCCCTCGGCGTGGTGCTGGGTTCTTCCTTCGCCGGGAAGAAGGCGATGACCGCCACTTCCGGGCCCGGGTTTTCGCTGATGACCGAGATGCTGGGGCTGGCCGTGATGGCGGAATTCCCGGCGGTGATCGTGAACGCCCAGCGGGCAGGCCCTTCCACCGGGATGCCGACCAAGATGGAGCAGGCGGACCTGATGATGTCCATCTACGCCGGCCACGGCGAGGCGCCTCGCGTGGTGCTGGGGTTGACCAGCGTGGAGGACTGTTTCTACGGCATGATCCGGGCCTTCAACATCGCCGAGACCTTTCAAACGCCGGTGATCGTGCTGACCGACCAGGGGCTCGCGCAGAGGGAAGCGTCCATCTTGAAGCCGGACGTCACCGGCATCGAAGTGGAGGAGCGAAAGAAGCCGACCGCCGAGGAGATGGCCGCCTACCAGCGGTTCAAGATCACGCCGGACAACATTTCCCCCATGGCGGTGCCCGGCATGCCGGATGCTTTCTACTCGGCCACCGGCATCGAGCACACCGAAGCCGGGGAACTCAACTACGAGCCGGCCAACCACAACAAGATGATGAAGAAGCGGTACCAGAAACTGCAGGGGGTCTTGAAACTGCCCTGGATCTTCAAGACCTACGGCCTCGAGAAGCCGGAGGTAGCCGTGATCGGCTGGGGTTCCGGGGAAGGGGTCATCCGGGAGGCGGTGGACGACGCGAACAAGCAGGGGCTCAAGGTCGGGGCCCTGCACCCGAAAATCCTCTGGCCCTTCCCCTCGGAGATCATCAATAAGTACCTGGCGCAGGGCGTCAAGCGGGTCGTCGTGCCGGAGCTCAACTTCTCCGGGCAGTTCGCCTCCCTGCTCAAACAGCACCTGACCAACGGGAACCGGAACATCGATGTCGTCTCGATGGCCAAAGGGGGCGGCATCCCCTGGACGCCGAGCGAGATCGTCCACCAGATCAAGGAGGCCGCGAAGGTCCATGTCTAAAATGACCGCCGCCCAGTACAAGACCAAGATCGAGCCGGTCTGGTGCCCCGGGTGCGGCGACTTCGGCGTCTTGAACGCCCTGTGTAATGCCCTCTCCGCCAAGGACGTGGATCCGAAGAACACGGTGTTCGTCTCCGGCATCGGCTGTTCCGGTCGTCTGCCCCCCTACGTGAAGAGCTACGGCTTCCACACGGTGCATGGGCGGGTGCTCCCGATCGCCACCGGCATCAAGGTGGCCAACCCGGACCTGACCGTCGTGGCGGTGGGCGGCGACGGAGACGCCTTCGCGATCGGCGGAGGGCACATCCCGCACATGGCGCGGCGCAACCCCTCGATCGTCTACATCGTGATGGACAACGGCACCTACGGGCTCACCAAGGGGCAGGCCTCTCCGACCGGTCCGCTCGGCATGAAGACCGGTGCCTCGCCGTACGGCACCATCGAGCCGCCGCTCAACCCGATCGCGATGGCGCTGGCGTACGACATCTCGTTCGTCGCGCGCGGCTACTCCGGAAAAAATAAGGAACTGGAGGCCCTCATCACGCGGGCGATGAACCACCGCGGCTTCTCGCTGATCGACGTGATCTCCCCCTGCATCACCTTCTACAACACCTATAAAGAGCTCCCGCCCCAGCTGGCGGCGATTCCCGAGACCCACGACGTGAAAGACCGGTCGAAGGCGTTCGACCTGGCCCTGAAGGACGACAAGATTTATCTGGGGCTTTTCTACGAGAACGAGCGCCCGACCTTCGAGGAACGGATCCGCGGCGTCGTGGACCAGTCCGAGTCGAACGGGATTCCCCGCCTCGATGAAATCTTTTTGGACTTTGCCTGAAGTTAGGTAGTCCAAAGCCAGATATCTTCTTGTGTTTTTGCCTGCCTGTCGGGTAATCTTTCCTTAGACATGAAACGCGCCCTCTCACTGCTCCTCATCTTTTGCCTTGGCTTGCCCGCTCCTGCCCTTGCTCTGCGCGCGCCCAACCCCAAAGACAGCCCCCCGCTTGAGCAGGCCCTCACCGCCGGCATGGAGGAGAAGGAATACGAATGGGCCTACCTCAAAGATGTCCTGGGTCTTAAGGAGCACCTGCAGAACGCCGACAAGCTGGACGATTACGAACACCGGCTGATCAAGCACAAGGGACGCTACTACCTGCTTAAGGAATCTCGCTTCCTGGGCGCCCATAACCAGAGGGCGGTCTGGGATGACATCAACCGTCCGGACCGTGAATACGCGGCGTTCGTGATCGCACGGGCCCTGCTCTGCAACGTCTGCGACGTAGTGATCCCGGACAGCCGGCAGAGGAAGGAGCTGGCCGCTCTGCTGAGATTCCAGGTCAAGCCGGACGACCTCTACCTGGTGGAGCTGAGCACCAATTACTCCCTGAAGGACCGCGTGGTGATCCAGAAGGACCCCAAGAAGGAGTTCACGCGGCGGCTGGTGACCGCCTTCCTGATCCGGTACTGGGACCTCCACCACAACAACACCGGGCCGCTGAAGGACTCGCATGAGGTCCGCATGATGTTCGACATGGACCAAGCGTTCCACGAAAAAATGGCCAGCCCTGAGAGTTACCTGCTTGAGTTCGCCCTGAACTTCGACATGGCCGAGGGCTCTCTGGAGGCCGGCGGCGTCATCAGCACGCGGAATGAAGCCGAGCAGGACGCCGGCGTCTACCGCGTGGACCCTCTGAAGGTTTTTGACGCGATGGATCCGGATGAGCTGAGACAGGCGTTCAAGGACGCCAAGCGGCTTGATCTGGACAAGCTGGAGGAAGTGGAGGGAAGAAAGCTGATTGAGAAATACGGTGACAACAGAAATTGGACGAACGTCAGAGACGGGTGGGAAAAGACCTTCCGCCAAGTGAAAACCTGGCAGGCCAGTCTACACAAGGATCTTCCGAAGTTCTTCGAGATGCTAACGGCAGAGACGGTTTATCCGCAAGGCAACAGGATCGAAAAGAGGGTTCTTCCTAAGATCGACCCGGACGATGCCGACCATGTGAAGCAGCGGTACCGGCTGATCCAAGCCACCCTTCGGGACGCCCAGCGGGAGATGGGGCCGAGGCGCTCCGGTCAGGGTGGTTTAGAGGAGAAGGCCGATCCTCTGGAAACCCGGATCCGCAACGAGCTGGAGGATTTGAAATCCCAGGCCGAACGCCGGCTGGGGGTCCGGGTGGACCCGGGCTGGAATGGGACCGATTACCCGGGGATTAAAATGACGGCGCTCGCCGATACCTTCTTGAACCATCCCGACCCGGTTTCCGTGAGGGGGGAGGTCCGGGACATGATGCGGCAGATGAACCGGCGGATCTTGGTCCCGCTTCTTCAGGCGGGTCCGGGCCGCTTTTCGGGCCCGATGGAAGATTTCCGAGAGATGGCGCTCACGCTTCCCATCGCCGATGATTGGCTGGTCTTCGCCTATTCTCCGGTCACGCAGAACCGGAGATTGTACGAACAGCGCACGCGCGCCTTGGCCGTTTATTCCCGGCGCGCCGCCGCGGAGGCCTTTGGCAGGAACGGGGCGCACCTGCGGGCTGACTTCGTTTCGTTCGACCAGGCCGACATCGCCACGGCGCCGATCCTACTGAGAGGGTTCCTTCCCACTCTGCAGGGAATGCTGGCAAGGGTCCAGGAGCTTCGGAGAGAGGGCGCGGCCGATCTTCGTTTGGAAAGGAAGGCCGGTGAGTACGCGGCGGACCTATTCAACGGTTTGATGATTCCGGGTGAGAAAAAGTCCTGGAATCCGCTCCGGGATTACAGGCGCTATTTCGCCGGATGGGCGACGGAATCCAACGGCCGGCTGCGCCCGGCGATCCGGCTGGCCGCCTCGGTTTTTCCGGACCGTTTTCCCGCGGATCCGAAGAGAATGCCTTCATTCATCCGTTTCTCCAGCCAACAGTTTTCCACCCAAGAGATCCGGGAGATGCGGGAGTTCAACCGGTCCGCCCAAGGCCCGCCGCTCACCCTTTGGCAGCTGACCGCCGGCACCGGCGCGATCGGCGCCTACATCCGGTATCTGGAAAGGCATGGCGAGCCGTTGTCGCGGCACCGGCGTTTGCTGGAACAGGTCTACGGCTACCTGCTGGAGGAGGCCGGGGTCGTTCCGTCGCACGCCGCCGGCGCGGAGGAGCGGATCGGGGAAATCGCGGCGGCGGCCCGGGAAGCGGCTCAGGGCGGCGCCGTGGTGATCGTGGACGCGGCCGGAGTGGAGGAACAGCCGGCCCTCCAGGCTTTCCTGGAGCGCTTCGAGCCGCTTTCCTCGGCGCCGGTGGTCGTGCTGGGGGACTCCCCGGCCGCGCGGGACCTGAGGGAGAATCCGGGACTTTATTTCGCTCCTGATTTGGGGGATTTGGCCGGCCTCCTGGTGACGTTTAAAGAGCAGGGCATCACCCATGCCGCTTATTTGAGCGCGGGCGGACAATACCGGGTCGGGCCTGTGGCGCGGGAGATCGGGCTCTCTTTCGCCCAGCATCCCGTGTCGCTGAAGACCTTGCTGGCCGGGTTCATGCCGGCCCCGCTGGCCGCTGAATTGGCCGCCGGCCTGGAGGAGGCCGAGCTCCTGGGCGCCGGGGCATAAACTCCTTCCACCCACCTTGATTTTGTGTACCAAGAATGGTACACTTCTCTTTGAGATGGCAACCAAATACCTTTCCATAAGAGAGCTCAGGCCCAAGTTGCCCAGTGTGGTGCGGGATGCCGCAACCACCTCTGCGCGCTACGTGGTGACGCGCAGGGGAAAACCGGAGGCGGTGATTCTCTCCATCGAGGACTATGAATCGTTGATGGAAACCCTGGAGATTGAGAGGGATACGGTCCTGGTCCGAAGGCTGCGAAAAGCCGAGGCGGAATTCAAGAAGGGAAAGAAGGGCAGAACGCTTCAGGAGATCGACCGAGAGCTTGGCCTCGTATAAGATTATTCTCCAGAGTCAAGCGGATAAGACCTACCAGTGGCTCTTTCGTCGCGACCGCCCGCTGCATGCCCGGATCCGGTCCTCTCTCTTGGTTCTGCAGATGGATCCTCACGCCGGGAAGCCGCTCAGGGGTCCCTGGCAAGGGACATGGTCCTTTCGAGTAGGGATGTACCGGATTCTCTATCGGATTGAACGGAATATCCTGACGGTTGTTGTTCTCGACATCGGCCACCGCAGGGAAATTTACCGTTAGCTCACCCGCATAGTAAAATAAATCCGTCATGCCGCAGGATCCTTTCGGAGCACACTCCACGCTTTCCACGAAGAGCGGGTCCGTCCGGTACGCCCGGCTGGCCGCGCTGTCCCAGGCCGCCGGAGCGGGGCGGGTGGACCGGCTTCCGTACTCCATCCGCATCCTGCTGGAATCCCTCCTGCGCAACGTGGATGGGTTCAAGGTCCGGGAAGAAGATGTCCGCAAACTGGCCCAGTGGGATCCGAAAACCCCCGGGAATTCCGAGGTCCCCTTCATGCCGGGGCGGGTGGTCCTGCAGGATTTCACCGGTGTCCCCTGCATCGTGGACCTCGCGGCCCTGCGGGCCGCGATCGCCCGGGCCGGCGGCGACCCGAAGAAGATCAACCCTCTCGTCCCCTGCGACCTCGTGATCGACCACTCGGTGCAGGTGGATGCCTTCGGCTCCGCCGAGGCCCTCTCGACCAACTCGCGGATCGAGTTCGAGCGCAACCGCGAGCGGTACGAGTTCCTCAAGTGGGGAAGCAAAGCGTTCGACAACTTCCGGCTGGTGCCGCCGGCCACCGGCATCGTGCACCAGGTGAACCTGGAGTACCTGGCCTCCGTGGTGATGACCCGCAAGCAAAACGGCGAGACGTGGGCTTTTCCAGACTCGCTGGTGGGCACCGACAGCCACACCACGATGATCAACGGGCTCGGCGTGCTCGGCTGGGGCGTCGGCGGCATCGAAGCCGAAGCGGTGATGCTGGGCCAGCCGATGGTGATGCTCCCTCCGCCGGTGATCGGCTTCAACCTCTCCGGCCGGCTTTCTGAGGGAGTGACCGCCACCGACCTGGTGCTGACCGTGACCCAGATGCTTCGGGCCAAGGGAGTGGTCGGCAAGTTCGTGGAGTTCTTCGGGCCGGGTTTGTCCACCCTGCCTCTGCCGGACCGGGCCACCATCGCCAACATGTGCCCCGAGTACGGGGCGACGGCCGCCTACTTTCCGGTGGATCAGGAAACGCTCGAGTACCTGAAGCTGACCGGCCGGCCGATGGAGTTGATCGACTTGGTCGAGCGGTACACGAAGGAGCAGGGCCTCTTCCGGACCGACGCCTCGCCGGAACCGGAGTTCTCTGAGGTGGTAGAGCTTCGGCTCGAATCGGTCGAGCCGTCGCTGGCTGGCCCGAAGCGGCCGCAGGACCGGGTCTCCCTCGCTGATTCCAAGAAAGGGTTCCGGAAGGCGTTGGTGGCAATGCTGGAGGGGAAGCTCCCGAGCTTGAACGCTGACCGGCTGAGCAACTGGCTCGGGGAGGGAGGCAGCGCCAAGATCCCGCAGGTCCCGGCCGAGACCGTCTCTTCGGAGGCCGTGACGGTGGAGGAGGACGGCTTCGCCAAGCTGGAGGCCAAGGTCAGTGTAGATTTTCCTTCGGGCCGGACGGAGATCCATCACGGCGCGGTGGTGATCGCCGCGATCACCAGCTGTACCAATACCTCGAACCCATCGGTCATGGTCGGTGCCGGGCTCCTGGCCAAGAAGGCGGTCGAGCGGGGGCTCAAGGTCCAACCGTACGTGAAGACCTCCCTGGCGCCCGGCTCCACGGTTGTCACCGAATACCTCAACAAGGCCGGTCTTACCCCCTTCCTGGAGAAGCTCGGTTTCCACACGGTCGGCTACGGCTGTACCACCTGCATCGGCAACAGCGGGCCCCTTCCGGATCCGGTGGCGAAAGCAGTGAAAGAGAACGATCTGGTGGTGGCCAGCGTCCTCTCCGGCAACCGGAACTTCGAGGGACGGGTCCACCCGCAGGTGAAGGCCAATTACCTCGCTAGCCCACTGCTGGTGGTGGCCTACGCGATCGCGGGGCGGATGGACGTTGACCTGACCCGGGAACCGTTGGGCAAGGACGCGCAGGGCAGGGAGGTCTTCCTCAAGGAGATTTGGCCGACCCAGCAGGAGATCTCCCGCGCGATCCTGCAGTCGGTCACCGCCGAGGCGTTCCGAAAACAGTATGGGCAGGTGTTCGATGGGACCGCGGAGTGGAAAGCGATCCCGACCGCGGAAGGGGACCTCTACCGCTGGGACGGGAAGTCCACCTACATCCAGGAGCCGCCTTATTTCCTGGAGTTCCCGAAACAGCCGCCTCCGGTCCGGCCGATCCTGAACGCCCGGGTGCTGGAGTTCGTGGGAGACTCGATCACCACCGACCACATCTCCCCGGCCGGCTCGATCGCCAAGGAGAGCCCGGCGGGGCAGTATCTCCTCTCGCTCGGCGTCCAGCCGAAGGATTTCAACAGCTACGGCGCCCGGCGCGGCAATGACCGGGTGATGACCCGCGGCACCTTCGGCAACGTGCGGCTCAAGAACAAGCTGGTCCCCGACGCCGAGGGGTGGTGGACGGCCCATCTGCCCGGCGGCGCGAAAACCTCCGTCTTCGACGCCTCCGAGCGCTACAAGAAAGAGGGAATCCCCCTCATCATCCTGGCCGGCAAGGAGTACGGCTCCGGCTCCTCGCGCGACTGGGCGGCCAAGGGCCCGATGCTGTTGGGGGTCCGCGCGGCCATCGCCGAGAGCTTTGAGCGGATCCACCGCAGCAACCTGATCGGCATGGGAATCCTGCCTCTGCAGTTCGAGCCGGGGCAAAGCGCCGGGTCGCTCATGCTGACCGGGAAGGAGGCCTATTCCATCGAGGGGCTCAACGATTCTCTCAAGCCGGGACAGAAGATCCAGGTCAAAGCCGACGGCAAGAGCTTCACCACCCTCTGCCGGATCGACGCCCCCGTCGAGGCGGAGTATTACCGCCACGGCGGCATCCTGCACTACGTGCTCCGCAAGTTTCTCTCCCAGTAGCCCCAAATAGCCATAGGACATATGGTATAATTTCATTAGTTGAAATTATGGGTCATATGTCCTACTCATACTACCCGCTCTCGGAGCGGGAAAAATTGCAGGCCTTGATCCGCGAGGCCGGGTTTTCGCGCAGCGAGCTGGCCCGGCTGATCGAGGTCCCCTATAAGACCGTCTACCGTTGGTTGGATAAGAAAGTCCATCCCCACCCGTTTTCGTCGCGCCGGATCGATGAGTTTTTCAAACAACACGTTGACCTGATGCCGGTTGTGGAGAGGGCCAAGCGGGATCTTGGCGACCCGCTCCGCTTGTTGAAACATCATCCGGAGATCCGGGACCGTTTCTTCCTGCAGATGACCTACCACTCGAATGCCATTGAAGGCAGCCGGATGACGATCAAGGAAACCGAAGCCGCCATGGCAGGGAGAGCGGTCCGTGGCAAAGAGCCGTTTGAGATCTTTGAGGCGGTCAACCATCGGAATGCGCTCAGGGAAGTCATGGAGCGAATCTATCCCGGGTTCCGGATTGACGAGGAATACATCCTGAAATTGCATTCGATTGTGATGTACAACTTCAAGGATAAGCTGCCCGGTCGCTACCGGACAGGGCATGTCAACCTGACCAATACCGAGAAGCCGCTCCCTTCTGCCCAACAAGTCCCCCTTCGTATGAGAGAATTCCTGCGAGAAGTGAACCGCTACGGCGATAAGCCGGCGGCTAAGATTGCAAGTGACCATTACGAATTTGAGGCAATCCATCCTTTCTTTGATGGAAACGGCCGGGTAGGGCGCCTGCTGATGCTGACCCAGCTCTTAAGCAAGGGATATCCTCCGGCGCTCATCCGCCTGGACGACCGTTACGCCTACTATTTCGCGCTCGGGAAGGGGGACCTGGGCGATTTCAAGAACCTGGTTCAAATGGTTTGTGAAGCGATCCTGCAAGGGTATGATCTCCTGAAAGAGGAAAAGGTTTGATGCTGGTCATCTCGGCCCACGCGGACACCAATTTTCCCTCGCACCGCTTGAAGAAACTGCCCGGCGGGATCGTCGAAGGCCATCTGGACAACTTCTCCGGCGTGCACGCGGTGATGCTGGCCTACTTTTCAGGGAAAATGAGCCGGGACAACGTCCGGATCGAGCTGACCTACGGGGAAGAGAAAGGGCTCCTCGGCGCCATGGACGTGGCGAAGACTCTGAAGCCGGGCGATGTTGTGCTGGTAGTGGACGTCACCGCCACACCGACCCAAAAGGACTTCGTGGTGGAGAAATGCAAGGACATGGGCCTGCAGAAGTCCCTCAAGAAGGCGTTCCGGGGGCTGTCCTACGATCTCTACCCCGACTGCCCGGACCCGGTCTCTCAGTCGGACGAGACGGATGTTTACTCCAAGGTCTGCAGGCGGACCTGCTTCATCGGCGTGCCGGTGACTGGCGGCGATTACAACGCCGGCGTGGTAAGGTGTAAAAAGAAAAGTTTGAAGGCGATCGCGGAGGCGCTATGCCAGGCGGCAAATCAATTCTGAAACGGCTCCTTTTGATCACAGGCCTGCTCGCGTGGGCGAGCCACGCGTACGCGGCCCTCGAGACCCGGAAGATCGAGTACCGGGACGGCGACACCCTGTTGAAGGGATACCTGGCCTACGACGGCGACTGGGAAGGGAAGAGGCCGGGGGTCCTGGTGGTCCATGAATGGAAGGGACTCAACGACTACGCCAAGCACCGGGCCGAACAGCTGGCGGCGCTGGGCTACGTGGCCTTCGCGGCCGATATGTACGGAAACGGCATCCAGGCCAAGAACCATGAAGAGGCGGCCAAGCTGTCGGGGATGTTCCGGCAGGACCGGCAATTGATGCGGAAGCGAATCGCCGCGGCCTTGTTTGCCCTCACGGAGTATCCGATGGTGGACACGAAGCGGATCGGCGCCATCGGCTACTGCTTCGGCGGGACCACGGTGCTGGAGCTGGCCCGCGGCGGGGCGAACGTCCGAGGAGTGGTCAGCTTCCACGGGCCGCTGGACACCCCCGCGCCGGCCGCGCCCGGCATGGTCAAGGCCAAGGTGCTCGTCTGCACCGGGGCGGAGGACCCGCACATCCGGCCGGAACAGATCGCCGCTTTTGAGAAGGAGATGAAGGCCGCCGGCGTGGAGTACCGGGTGATTGTGTACCCCGGCGCCGTCCACAGCTTCACCGTTCCGGCGGCGGGCAATGACCCCTCCCAGGGGGTGGCCTATAACGCCAAGGCCGACCGGAAATCCTGGCAGGAGATGACGGAGTTCTTCACCAGCGTGTTTTCGGAGAAGGGCCGTCCCCGCCGGGACCGGGGCAATCCTCTCGATGAGACCAGCCGGGAGCTCGACTCCACGCTGAAGAAGGCAACCCCCAGGGGAAAATAAACAACATGGAACAGGATAAGGGGCAGGATCCACCGTCACCGCTCTGGATCCTTTGGGGGATGATGACCGGTTCGGTCTTTTTCTACGGCGCGGTCGGGTATTTTCTCAGGAAGTCGGGTGTCATCGCCCCCTCGGTGGAGCTTCTTTCCCTGCTGATGCCGGCATTCCTTCTCCTGGCGGCCGTGGAGGCGATGGCCCTCTTCCTGGTTTTTCAAAAGTTTGTCGTCCGGAAGGTCACGTACTCCTCCTACAGTATCCTGCGCTGGACATTGGCGGAATCCATCGGGATCTACGGGCTGATCCTGTTCGTCTTGGGCGGTTCGCGGCTGATCTTCGGCGGTTTTCTCGGAGGGTCTCTGCTGTTGAATCTGGTCATGATGCCCAGCGCCGAGGACCGCGACCGGTTCGACTCCCTGAAGGCCAACAGCTGAGATGAAGTGGATCCAGTTGGCCGTCGGGGGAGTCGCGGGCACCTTCGCGCGCTACGCGCTGGCGGGCGC
>JGI1358J11329_10003527_pt1 | contig 11601 bp, 10 predicted proteins | sample Subgroupgradi54m_FD_11329 | JGI IMG/M metagenome (IMG submission 11329)
GAATCCACGACCAATGCGACAGGTGGCGTCCAAGTCTCAAGCGGTGGGACTCAAGTGGGCACTCAAGCGACTGGAAACTTAGGTCTTGGCGGAGGTGAATCCGGAACCGTGGCAGGAACTGTTACGGGAACAACTGGAACTACAACAAACACAATTGTACAAACGACTCAAACAACGAATGAAACAGTATCTTCAGAAACCACTGGTGCTGCGGGAGCGGAAGCAAATACAAATGCGGGCATTCAAACTGGTACCGGATCCGCAAAATCTTCTGAACAAGGAGAGAGTACTAAAAACGCCGAGAACCAAAAGCCAAAAGAAGAAAATCCTAAAGGAATAAAATCACCATTGTTAAAAAGTGATCAAAAAACAGTTTTGTCACCCACGAAACAAATTGCTTCAGGAGTAAACTGTAGTGAGACTGAAACAGGAACGACAAATATGAGCAACTGTGCGCAATCAAAAGGAAAAGGATAAAAGTTTTATGGAAAGAGCAAACCCTTTCTTGTCTCGCCTCCTACCATTTTTTCCTTTTCTTTTTATTTTTTTAATTCTTGTTCCGGCTTCATTGAAAGCTCAGTTGTCTCCAGGACAAACAAATGCCGCTCGAGTCGAACAACAACAGCAAGTTGAAAGCATCAAAAAAATAAAACGTAGAGTTTTGCAAGAACATCGACTTGAGCAAAAAAAAGCTCCAAAGACCTTTATTCAAAAGTTTGATTTCCATTATGCAGCGATGGAAGGTTTTGATCAAAACGTTCCGCTTGATCCCAAGCATCTGAAAGATAGTTTTTTTACAAAGCAAGAAGCAGCGGTCGGATATACGGATCATATCAAAAATATATTTATCTACCGGCTCAGTTATGACCTCCATCATACGTATTATTACAAATTTTCAGGACTTAATATTCTCGAACAAAATTTTGATGCAGAGACAGCACTCAAGCTACTACCAAACCTCTTTCTTGAAACGGGATATCGTTTTGAAATCTTCAGGCGCCAACACACCCATATCGCCAATTTTAATGGGAACGAAGTTAAGGTGGGTCTTAAGCATTACTTAATCAAAGACAGACTTTACCATAAACCTTCTTATATTTTTCATCATCATGGCTACGGGAAATTTAAGGCCAGAAATGCAGAAGGAGTTCCGGGTACGGAAGACCGGAAGGACAATTTCAATGCATTAGACTATGAAATTGGGTGGTACGTTCACCACCGCTTATTGGTTCGAGTACACAATCAATTTGGAAGGAATAATTCGAATGATCAGTTTAAAGATTTCTACGATTATACCTATTATGCGGTTACGCCTATTGTGTCATGGCATATCACCAACAAGTGGCTTGCGGTTGGTGGCTTCCATTATCAATTCAATAATTATGACGATCGAAACCTACATGGTTCTGCCGAGAGGGAACATCTTTATTCTTTTTTTAGCGGCATCTATTATCAAATCAATCAATATATGACTTGGAGTACAGATTGTGTTTATATTCAAGCGAACAGCAATGTTCCGGAACTTGAATACAAAGCTCCCATTTATTCCACCGGCATACATCTGCATTTTTGATTCATTAGTTTCAAAACATCCCGCGCTTTATTCAAAATGTCCAGGTTGATTCACAAGACATTTCACATCCTCCTTGTTTTGAATGGTTTACGAAGTTTTTAGAGAGGAAAAATCTGGACAAATTGGACAGATTCCCCTATAAAGGCTACTCAGGATTCTAACAGGGTGGGTTAGTAATGGCCTCTCTGTTAGCTATAATAGGTAGATATAGTAAGAAATAACGCTTAAAATAACGGCGTTTTTTCCGAGCAGAAGCCGGTTCAGTCCGCTCGGAGGGACGCCATTCATTTCTATCTCTCGGCCAGAGAGGCCATTTTTGCTGTGCGGAGTTGCAAATTCCACTGATACAATCTCCGCACATCGGCTGTTCAAAGCCCATTTATCTCTAAGTAGCCTCCAAAAGTAGCCTACCTAGTTTCAAACCTTTCACGCTCGATAATTGATTTTATTGGAAACGATATTGAGCTGAAACTGCAATTCGGTGATATCTGGTGTTCTGGGAGGGCTTATCTCTAGTTTTGAGTGGGAAGCATGAGGCGGTCCCAAGCGCTAAGCTGCTTTTCCCAATCAGGTTCATTGGAGATAGAACGCATCGAGTACTCGCTTACTTTGCTGATCCGGTTGGATTCATAAAGCTAAACTATTCTATATCTGATTCTGCTTAATTCAAAACTCGAAAGACGTGGCAGGAGCAATCAGGAGAAGCAGTATTGGTTCTCAGAGGGACAGGTTTGCCTAGAAAAACAAGGGGCAATCCCCACCGAATTAGTGAGCTAGTACAACAGTCACCCGAAAAAGTGGCTGTTACGTTTGCATGTGTGCCATGGTAAAATACCCAAAATATGAAGCGTGTGGACGAAAGATATCCCTACAAAAAAAGCTGGCGATGGCATTTCGTTAAGTTCTTTGATTTCTGTCTCCGTTCATTTTCAAACCGATTTAAACAGTCTCAATTTCCTGATTCAGCCCAAAATATTTTGGTTGTCCGGTTAGATCAAATTGGAGACGTCATGTGTTCTCTTCCCGTATTTCCTATTTTGAAGAAACGTTTCCCAAATGCAAAAATTACGGTACTTGTCGGAGAAGAAGGGAAAGCAATCTTGGATCATAACCCCTTCGTGGACCAAATCATCGTTTTTCGTTCCAACTGGTTTTCCCGTAAGAAGTGGCAGAATCCCTTCGAGTTTTTTCAAGTGCTTACTACACTTAGAAAACGCCGGTATGATTTAGGATTTGACCTCCGGGGCGATTTGAGAAATATTATCCTCATGACGTTAGCCGGGGTTCGATACCGAGTAGGTTATGGAATTGCGGGCGGTGAAGGACTTCTTCATCAAACATCTATTTATGATCAGACGCTTCACCAAGTCGAGCTGAATTTGAAGTTGGTGACAGGAGAAGTGATTGAGAAGAAAAAGGTGAGGCCTCAAATTTATTTAACCTCAGAAGAAAAAGAGTCCGCTCTCAAAAAACTGAAGGCCTTGGGCGTTCAGGAAGGAATGCGGCTGATTGCGATGCATCCCGAAGCGGGTTATCCTTCGAAAGAATGGGAAGCGCAAAATTTTAGGACACTGATTGAGAAAATTCTTACGGATTCACAAAATACCGTTTTGATTTTAGGCCTTTCGAAAGCCCGTCAAGTTGCAGATTTTTTCTCGGAGTCAGATCGTGTCATCGACCTTGTAGGCCAATTTTCTCTTCGCGAAATGATAGCAGCTTTAAGTTGTTGTGACTTATTTATCGGAAATGATTCTGGGCCTTCTCATATTGCCCAGGCGCTTGGAATTCCCCTCGTGCTGATTGCAAGCGGCACGAACGAATATGAAAAATGGGGAGTTTGGAGTAAGTCTTCAACTGTGCTAAAATACAGTGTGCCTTGTTCACCGTGCCAACTTAAGCATTGCAATGTGGAAGGGCATCCCTGTATGTCTCAAATTTCACCGGACCAAGTTTGGCAAGCAGCTTTCAGTCTGACTTCATCGAATAAACTATGATTCCATTCCTCATTTTTGCGTTGTCTTTAATTGGACTTTGGATTTCAATTTACTTCACGGGTGTTTTTTACAAATGGTTTCAACCGAATGTATTCTGGATCCCTCAAGTATGCCAGTTAAAAGAAGAGAGTTGTATTACGGTTCTTGGAACTCCGCGCGCGAAACTATTTGGAATTCCGAATTCTGCGTTTGGGATTGGACTTTATTGTTACCTCATGGTCAATCTTTTCATCCCGTTTCCGCTTGTTATTGCGCTTGTTTTACTCGGTCTGGCCGTCGTACGCTCGATTTATTTGGCTTACAGCCTTATTTTCGTCACGAAAATCCCTTGCCCGCTTTGTTTTACTAGTCACGTGATCAACTTAGTGCTTTTCTTAACCGTTTTCAAAATGGTTCTTTCCGGTTAAAGTAGGCTACCTTAAGGTAGACTTTCTATGGAACGATTAATGACGGCTAAACAGGTAAGTGAATTAATCGAAGTGAGACCTTCCACCGTTTACCAGTGGGTTCATGTGGGGCTTATCCCGTACGTGAAGATTGGAAAGTGCGTCAGGTTTAAAAAGGACGAGCTTTTCCGCTGGATCGATAAGAACCACAGGAAGGAGCGGGTTTCTTTTAAATCGGTTGAAAAGTCCATGAAGAAACACATTCCTCTTCAGAAGGAATTTTTTTAAACGTTTTATCTATGGCGATTCTGAAGGTAGCGCGTTTAGGTCATCCTGCGATTCGGAAGGCAGCTGCTCCGCTCACTTCTGAGGAGATTCGCTCTAAAGAGATACAAGATTTAATTGATGATATGATTGAAACCATGCACGAATATGATGGCGTTGGCCTTGCGGCACCTCAAATTCATGTTTCCAAGCAGATTGCGGTCCTTGAAGTTAATGCGAATTCCAGATATCCGGATGCTCCAAAAGTGCCGCTTACGGTTCTGATCAATCCTAAAATTGCATCGCGTTCTAAAAAAATAAATGAAACTTGGGAAGGGTGTTTAAGCATTCCTGATATGCGTGGTGTCGTACCGCGAAACGATTCGCTTGTATGTGAAGCGTTTGATCGACAAGGCAAACCCATTAAGCTTGAAGTAGACGGTTTTTTTGCCCGCGTCATTCAGCACGAATGGGATCATTTAGAAGGAAATGTTTATTTAGACCGCATGACGAATTTACGTTCCTTGAGCCATTTATCTGAATTTGCTCGTTTTTGGATTAATCATGAAGAAGGTAAAAACAAATGACGAGAGAAAAGGCCCCTCTTATTTTCCTGCTTTTGACGGCATTTTTAATCCTCACGGTCATTGTGGCCAAACAAGTAACACGCCCCATTGATTTAATCGCGACGCAGTTAATACAAAGTGTCGCTTCCACAGGATTAGATTACGGGATGAGTTTGTTTACGCTCCTCGGCTCTATCGAATTTAGTTGTTTTGCCTTGTTGGTTGTTTGTTGGTATTTGTACCGAAAGCATCAACGGCCAGAGATTTTTATTTACCTCTTTTTCTTTATGGCTTTCAGTGGGGTCGAGTACGTTTGGAAATATATTGTAGCTTATACAGGTCCTGGGCCAGAGTTTAATCGTAATATTTTCCACCTAGGCCTTATGGTCCGAACTCCTTATTCGTTTCCGAGTGGCCATGCTTTTAGGAGTATATTTCTGCTTGGCATTTGGTATCAACACATCACTCAAAAACACATTCAAGCTAAAAATGGCGTGCTGATCCAAAAAGTGATAATTCTTTTTTTGATGATTGCTATTGGGGTAAGCCGAGTTTATTTGGGAGATCATTGGGCAAGTGATGTGATTGGAGGTTTTCTCTTGGCTGGTATTGGTTTGTTGTTGGCTTCCGAGCCGCCTCAGCATGAATTGCGTCCCGCATAAGGAATCCGTCATTCCTTGACAGCACAATCAGCTTAATTTATCATACCTATCAGAAAACGATTGGATAAGGAGGAGGATAAAATCAATGGCCAAGAAAGATCGAAGCGAAGATAAGATTTTAGATGTTGATGCACGAATGCAGGGCACCATTATCTTTAAGGATCCTGTCAATCTGAGGATTAATGGAAGTTTTGAGGGAAAACTTGAGACATGCGGCAGTCTCACCATCGGTGAAAATGCGAATGTGCGGGCCGATATCCAAGGCGACAAAATAATTATCGCTGGAAAAGTAACGGGCAATCTAACAGCTTTGGAGAGTATTTCATTGGTTCCTCCAGCTGTGGTTCGCGGCAATGTGCAGACTCCGTCATTGAGTATTGCAGAAGGCGCCATACTCGATGGCCAGTTGAAGATGTTTAATTTGCAAGGATCTGAAGGCGGTTCTTCCAAAACGCTTTCTCTTCGTGACATTGCCCAATATCTTGAAGTGGAAGCAAAGGTGGTAGAAGATTGGGCCAACCAAAAGAAAATTCCAGCCGAATTTCAAAATGGTGAATGGCGCTTTAACAAATCGGCAATCGAAAAGTGGCTCCAAGACGAGAAAGTAAAACGATAGGCTAATTTTTTTGTATCATTTCTTAAGTTAAATGTAAGGCAAGGTTTTTAATGAGTGAAGGTTTGTTCACAGAAGAAGAAGTAAAGTCCTACCTCAAAGTTGATTCTCCCGCAGTTGAGCAATTGATTCGACGAGGGAAACTTACAGCCTACCGAGTGGGTGGGAGTTTTGTCCGTTATCGTAAGGATCAAGTGATAGCACTTAAGAGCGGCCAGAAGTTTCGCATGCCTGATCAATTGGAGCGGAGCTGGTTTGACAAGATTCGGGATTTTACGAATTTTTACAGCATTTACATTTTACTTTCCATCTTGGTCATTCTGCTTGTTGTGTACTTCCTGCAGCACTGATTCTCATTAATTCTTACTGGATTGTTTTAAACCGGAATTTGTTATAATCCTCACAATCTTTATGGATACTCCCTTTCAGATCGGAATTGATATTGTAAGCGTCAGCCGTATACGCGAAGCCATCAAACGGCAGGGAAAGCGGTTTTTAGATCGTATTTTTACCAAAGCAGAACAAGCTTATTGTGAACCGAAACGCAACAAGTTTGAAAATTATGCCGCACGGTTTGCTGCCAAGGAAGCAGTCATTAAAGCTAAAAAGGGCGGGCCTGGCCGTTATGCGTTTCGAGATATTGAAGTGATTCGCGGTTTAAACGGAGCGCCTTCAATTAAGATTAGCGCAGAGGCGCGAAGGAAACTCAGGATTTCTTCAGATGCCTATTTTGAACTAACGATGGCACACGAGCGGGATTTTGCTGTGGCTGCAGTTGTTCTTTTTGAAGCTCCGAAAGCCAGGAGATAACGGTTGCGAAGACAAAATATTTACTCGCTTCTTGATTCATTGACGAATTCCTACGAGTTTTAAGGGTTATTTATGTGGCGAGAGTGCCGTCTAAGGTTTCGAAAACAATCGTAACTAGGGAACGGCATTTGGGGCATTTAATTTGTTTGAACGCTTGAATATTTTCGTGTTTCGGGCGGTACATGATGGAAAGGATTTTGGTTGAAAATTTCGTTTCATCCCCATTCCACTGGCACGCCGAACATGTGTAAGAAGGTTTGTCCATTGTTCACCTTAGGTTACGTAAGAAGGTATCGACCAGTCCTCAGTGAACTTGAATTGGAATAAAATTGTTCCTGCCAATTCCTTTCAATAAACAAGCTCATCTTGCTATATATATGGTATTCCGGATTTTGTGTTACTAGATATGGGGCAGGAAAATTAATTTAAAATGCCGAGGAAGGGGGTCGAACCCTTATGACCTTGCGGCCACTGGATTTTGAGTCCAGTCCCAACCAACCTCTTAAATTTTCATAGGAAGGTTGGGACAGTCCTCAACTTCCAATGAATAATTTTAATGGAGTTGAAGGGCAGCGCGTCTGTCCCAGCCCACATTAGCACGTTTGCGATTATTAAATTTGAAGGCTGGGACTGTCCCGATTTCCAATTTATGTTAATTAATGAGAATCGGGGCTGCCAGTTCCGCTGGCGGAACAGTTACTGCCGAGGAAGGGGGTCGAACCCTTATGACCTTGCGGCCACTGGATTTTGAGTCCAGCGCGTCTGCCAGTTCCGCCACCTCGGCGAATGATTTGGTGGACCGGAGGGGGGTCGAACCCCTGACCTCTTGCATGCCATGCAAGCGTTCTCCCAACTGAACTACCGGCCCATTATTGATATGGAAGGAAAACGAGCTTCAACAATTACCATAATGATGTTTGGAAATCAAGCCTTCTTAATAATGAGGAAGAAGTGAAACACAGCTTATTTGGCCTCCTTCTTATCGCCTTCGCTTTTTTTGCCGGAGCTCAAAGAAACGCTGTTTTCGGCTTTTTTGGGTTTCTTGCGTTTTTTACAGTTGGCGTTACCCTTATCATTGAAGGGTACAGGAAAAAATGACGGGCAAAGGGAATGTTGTTACCCTATGCCCCATATGTTAAAATCCTAAGCTCTTATGGGAATGAAAGAAAAAGCATATCCATTTGATCAAATTGAGCCCAAGTGGCAGGCCCATTGGGTTGAAAACAAAACCTTCCGCGCTCCCGATCCCGGTGAAAAGGGAAGCGATAAACCCAAGTTTTACGTTCTCGATATGTTCCCCTATCCTTCGGCAGCTGGTCTCCATGTAGGCCATTTGGAAGGCTACACCGCGACTGATATTGTTGCCCGTTACAAACGAATGAAAGGTTTCAATGTCCTTCATCCGATGGGCTGGGATGCTTTTGGGCTTCCTACCGAACAACACGCCATCGAAACCAAAACACATCCAAAAATTGTCACCAAGAGAAATATCGATATCTTCAGACGGCAAATCCAATCGCTTGGTTTCAGTTATGATTGGGACCGCGAAGTAGATACAACAGACCCCAATTACTACCGGTGGACGCAATGGATTTTTTTGAAGCTTTATGAAAAAGGACTGGCTTATGAAGCTGAGGTTCCGGTGAATTGGTGCTCTGCCTTAGGAACCGTGCTTGCGAATGAAGAAGTAATTGATGGTAAGTCCGAGCGTGGCGGTCATCCCGTGATTCGAAAACCCATGCGCCAATGGGTGCTTAAGATTACGGCGTATGCGGATCGTTTGTTGGAAGACCTTGAAGGGCTTGATTGGCCGGAATCGATTAAGGAAATGCAGCGCAACTGGATTGGAAAATCGATTGGAGCAGAAGTTGATTTTTCAGTGGATGGAAGCTCTGAAAAAATTCACGTGTTCACAACCCGACCAGATACTCTTTTTGGAGCTACTTATATGGTGCTTGCTCCGGAACATCCTTTGGTTTCAGAGGTTGTCACAAAAGATTACAAAAAAGAGGTTGAGCAATATCAACAGGAAAGCGCAAAGAAGTCGGATCTTCAGCGTACCGATCTGGCCAAAGAAAAAACAGGTGTCTTTACGGGAGCTTATGCCATTAATCCGGTGAATCAAAAGAAAATTCAGATTTGGATCGCGGATTATGTTTTGATGGGTTATGGCACAGGCGCCATTATGGCGGTTCCTGCTCATGATGAACGAGATTATGAATTTGCAAAGAGGTTTAAGCTTCCTATTGTTCCCGTCATTCTGAGGCCGCAGGCCGAAGAATCTCGCGAACGCGGCACGGAGATCCTTCGCTCCGCTCAGGATGACATCGAGGGAGTATTTACAGGTATTGGCATTTGTGTGAATTCAAAAACACCGGACAACTCTTTTACAATTAATAATTTGTCAAGCGATCAAGCGATCTCAAAAATTACTTCATGGCTTGAGGAAAAAAAATTTGGTAAAAAAGCAATCAATTATCGACTAAGAGATTGGCTCTTCAGCCGTCAGAGATATTGGGGTGAGCCAATTCCGATTATTCATGTGGAGGGCAAGCCGAAACCTCTTCCGATTTCAGCCCTTCCCATCGCACTCCCAGAAGTAAAATCTTACGAGCCCACAGGAACAGGCGAGAGTCCCTTGGCTGCGATTAAAGACTGGGTTGAGATCAAAGATCAAGAAACAGGCAAGCCAGCGCGTCGTGAAACCAACACCATGCCTCAATGGGCCGGGTCATGTTGGTACTACCTCCGTTATCTGGATCCGCGTAATGGCAAGCAACTTGTTGATCCCAAGAAAGAAAAGTACTGGATGGCAGTTGATCTTTATGTGGGCGGAGCGGAACATGCGGTCCTTCATTTACTTTACGCCAGGTTTTGGCACAAAGTGCTTTACGATATTGGCGTGGTTTCTACCAAGGAACCTTTTATGCGTTTGGTGAATCAAGGTATAATTTTGGGTGAAGACAATCAAAAGATGTCCAAATCACGCGGCAATGTGGTAAATCCCGATGTGCTGGTTCGTGAGTATGGAGCGGATAGCGTCCGCCTCTATGAAATGTTTATGGGTCCCTTGGAAATGGTAAAGCCTTGGTCTACGAAAGGGACGGAAGGGGTTTATCGTTTTCTGAGTCGGGTTTGGCGGTTGATTGTTGATGAAAGCAATACGATTAAAGATAGTCAGCCAGCAGAAGAAGAATTAAAAATTTTACATCGCGCCATTAAAAAAGTAACCGAAGATCTCGAAAGTTTAAAATTCCACACCGGAATTTCAGCGCTCATGATTTTTGTCAATGATGTCATGAAATTAGAAACCAGATCACGCAAGACCATGGAAACATTTATTCTACTGCTTGCTCCTTTTGCTCCGCACATTGCGGAAGAACTTTGGCAGCGGCTGGGACATAAAAAAAGTTTGGTGTATGAGAGTTGGCCGGCGTATGATGAGCAGTATCTAAAGGAAAGTGAAGTCGAAATTGTGATTCAAGTGGTCGACAAAATTCGTTCCCGCATGACAGTTCCGAAAGGGCTTGAGGAGGGGAAGCTTAAGGAAAAGGTTTTAGCAGACGAAAATGTTAGGAAATGGCTTGATGGAAAACAAGTTCGGAAATTTATTGTAGTGCCAGACCGATTGGTCAATATTATCGTGTAACCATGCGAAACGTCCAAATTAGGCAAAATCAAGTACAAGTCGGCAGCACCAAAATTCCGCTTTTGAGCGGAGAAGTTCATTATTGGCGGTTGAACCCCCGTTATTGGAAAGCCATTTTGGATGAAGTCCGTCAAATGGGAATCAAGGTAGTTTCCACTTATATTCCATGGGACTATCACGAGGTTAAACGCGGGCGTTTTGATTTTACGGGTCAAACGGATGAAACGCACAATCTCAAAGGGTTTTTAGAGCTCACTCGGCGGGAGGGTTTTTGGTTGATTATCCGGCCAGGCCCTTATATCTACAGCGAATGGCCGAATGATGGAATCCCTTCCTACGCGTACAAGTATCACCGGCTTCACCCAAAATTTTTAGAGTATGCGGAAGTCTATTTAAATAAAGTTTGTCCAATCATTAAACCCTTCCTGGCTTCCCGAAAATCCGGCCATATCATTCTTTTGCAGGCAGATAACGAAATTGACCCCTGGCCGGATGTGTTTGGCCACCAATATGGACTCAATGGAAAACCAGGTCTTTTTCAAGAGTTCCTGTGTAATAAATACCAAGATGACATCCATGAATTAAACCGAGCTTGGGCTTCCGAATATCGAAGTTTCAGCGAGGCAGGTCCTTTTATAGCCTGCATGTTGAAAGAAGAACGAGGACTTCCGCTGAAAGGGGATCGCGAACTCAAACGAAATTTAGATTATTTTGAATTTAAGTACCAATACGCTTACCAGTGCGCTAAGTGGTGTGTGAGTGTCTATCGGAAATTGGGCATTGATGTTCCGATTTATCTGAACTTATACCCATTTTTCTATGCTCATGATTGGGCCAAGATGCAAAGTACTTGCGATTTAGTCGGAGTGGATCTTTATCCTTCAAATGAATTAATGGAAGATGAACACGAACAGCGCAAATTGATCGATAAAGTCCGGTTTCTCAAAAGCGTTTCAAACGTTGCCTATATTGCGGAATTTGCCTCTGGTGTTTGGCACGCGCGTCATTATGAATCAGGAGTGCTTACGCCAAATCATTATCGATTAATTACATTAACAGCCCTTTTAGGTGGTGTGGTTGGATG
>JGI1358J11329_10003529_pt1 | contig 11597 bp, 8 predicted proteins | sample Subgroupgradi54m_FD_11329 | JGI IMG/M metagenome (IMG submission 11329)
ACGGTCGCAGGGGAAGGTGGCAGGCGTCCGCGCTGTCGCTGGTTCCCTGCCCAGCCGCGCCGGCCTGTCGCCGCGCGAACTCCGCCGCACAGCGCTCGCTGCAGAACCAGTGTCCATGGCGATCGAGGACGCCAGCCATACCACAGATTGGATCACGCTCCATCGCTGCTCCGCTGTTGCACGATCCATGCGGCCCTGCCCTTGCGCATCTCGAACGTCCATTTCCAGACCGCGTAGATCGCGGGGTAGACCAGCAGCTCCAGGAGAAACGATGTGGCCAGCCCGCCAACCATCGGGGCGGCCACCCGCTTCATCATATCGGCGCCCGCACCGGTCGACCACATGATCGGCAGCAGCCCCATGAAGGCCGCCATCACCGTCATGAGCTTGGGCCGCACGCGTTTGACCGCGCCGTGGACAATCGCCTCTTCCAGATCCCGTTCGGTGCGCATGTGACCTTTCTCTACCGCGTCGTGGTAAGCCAAATCCAAGAAGAGCAGCATGAACACGCCGGTTTCCGCATCCAGCCCCATCAGCGCGATCATGCCCACCCACACGGCGATGGAGACGTGGTAACTCAGCAGCCACAGCAACCACACCGCGCCGATGAGCGAGAACGGCACAGCCAGCAGGACGATCCCCGTCTTCACCATCGACTTCGTGTTCATGTACAGCAGCATGCAGATGATGAATAGGGTCAACGGGAGGATGACCTTGAGCCGCTCCTGGACTCGCAGCATGTTCTCGTACTGGCCGCTCCACGTCAGCGCGTAGCCTGGTGGGAGCTTAAGTTCTTTCGCCACGATCTTCTTGGCCTGCGTCACGTAGCTGCCGATGTCTCGTCCGGCCATGTCGACGTAGACATAGCCCGCGAGCAGGCCATTCTCGTTGCGGATCATCGATGGGCCCGAGACCATGCGGATCTCCGCCAGTTGCGCGAGCGGGATCTGCTGGCCGGCCGGCGTCGGGACGAGCACCCGCTTCAGTTCATCCAGATCGTCACGGAGCTCGCGCGGGTAGCGGACGTTGACCGAGTAGCGCTCCCGTCCCTCGATCGTGGTCGTGATCGTCTCGCCGCCGATCGCCGTCATGATCACCGTCTGCGCGTCCTCGACGGAGAGCCCATACCGGGCCAGGGCGTCGCGGTCGAGCGTGAAATCGACAAAGTAGCCGCCGGCGACGCGCTCGGCATACACGCTGCGGGTTCCGGGCACGTCCTTGAGGATTTGCTCGAGGCGCGTCCCGATCGATTCGATCTGTGTCAGGTCATCGCCGAAGATCTTGATGCCGATGGGCGTGCGCACGCCGGTCGTGAGCATGTCGATGCGGTTCTTGATCGGCATCGTCCAGGCGTTGCTGGTTCCAGGAATCTTGAGCGCCTGGTCCATCTCCTCAATGAGCTCCTCGTACGAGATATGGTCGGGCCAGAACGCGCGGAAGCCCCCCTGGAGCGGAGCGGGGAGCCGCGAGTACCAGCGGGCGACTGGGCGCCACTCCCGCTCGGGTTTGAGGAGCACGACCGTCTCCATCATGGAGAAGGGTGCTGGATCGGTGGAGCTTTCCATCCGTCCGGCCTTGCCGGACACCCGCTCCACTTCCGGGAAGCTTCGGAGGATCTGATCCTGCTTTTGCAGCAGCGCCTGCGCTTCGGTGACGGAGATCCCGGGCAGCGTCGTGGGCATGTACAGGAGGCTGCCCTCCCGCAGCGGCGGCATGAACTCCGAGCCGAGGCGCAGGTACACCGGGATCGTCGTCAACACGAGTCCGACGGCCACGAGGATCGTCGCCGCCCGGTGCCGCAGGACGAACCGGCAGGCCGGCTCGTAGAGGCGAAAGAGGATGCGGCTGACCGGATGCCGCGCTTCCGGGTAGTAGGTTCCGACCGCCACCGTCGTCGCGAGCTTCGAGGCCCAGCGCCACTTCAGCCGGATCGGCTCCATGCGGGCGAAGAGCATCCGCATGGCAGGATCCAGCGTCACGGCCAGGATCGCCGCGATGGCCATGGCGAAGTTCTTCGCCCAGGCGAGCGGCTTGAAGAGGCGGCCCTCCTGGTCGACCAGCGTGAAGATCGGCATGAAGGCGACGGCGACGACCAGCAACGAGAAAAACACCGACGGTCCGACTTCCTTGAGCGCTTGGAGGCGGACGGCGTGGTAGTCGCCTTTCCGACCGCCCTCGATCCACTGCTCGAGCCGCTTGTAGGCGTTCTCCACCTCGACGATCGCGCCGTCGACCAGCACCCCGATGGAGATCGCGATACCGGAGAGCGACATGATGTTGGACGTGAGCCGCATCCCGTACAGGGGGATGAAGGAGAGCAGCACGGCGATCGGGATCGTGACAATCGGGATGATCGCCGACGGGAAATGCCACAGGAAGATCAGGATGACGAGGCTGACGATGACCATTTCCTCGATCAGCTTTTCCTTGAGATTCTTGATGGCCCGCAGGATCAGCTCCGAGCGGTCATAGGTCACCTCGATCCGGACCCCCGACGGCAGCGAGGGCTCGATTTCCTTGAGCTTGGTCTTCACGCGGGTGATGACGGTGAGCGCGTTCTCCCCGGAGCGCATGATGACTGTGCCGCCGACCATGTCGCCCTGCCCGTCCAGGTCGGCCAGCCCACGCCGGATCTCAGGGCCGAGCGCCACCGTCCCGATGTGCTTGATGAGGATCGGCGTGCCCTGCGGGTCGACGCCGACGACGATGCGCTCGAGGTCGTCCACCGTCTTGGCATAGCCGTGGCCGCGCACCATGTACTCCGCTCCGGAAAACTCGAGAAGCCGGCCGCCAGTCTCCTGGTTGCCCTTGCGGATGGCCTCAACGACGGTGGTGAGCGGGATGTTGTACGCAAGCAACCGGGTGGGATCGACGGTGATCTGGTACTGCTTCACGAATCCCCCGATCGAGGCGACCTCGGCGACGCCGGCCACACTCTGCAGGTGGTACCGCAGCGACCAGTCCTGAAAGCTGCGCAGCTCCTGCAAGTCGTGCTGTCCGGTCGTGTCCACCAGGGCGTACTGGAATACCCAGCCGACCCCGGTGGCATCGGGGCCGAGTTCGGTCTTGACGCCTTCCGGCAGCCGGGGCGTGATCTTGCTGAGATACTCGAGGGTGCGGCTGCGCGCCCAGTAGAGGTCGGTGCCGTCCTGAAAGATGACGTAGACGTACGAGAAGCCGAAGTCCGAGAAGCCGCGGATCGCCTTGACGCGGGGGGCGCCGAGCATCGCGCTGACGATCGGGTAGGTCACCTGGTCTTCGATGATGTCCGGGCTGCGGTCCCACCGGGAGAAGACGATGACTTGCGTGTCGGACAAATCCGGGATCGCATCGAGCGGGATGCGTTTGAGTGACCACACCGCCGCCACCATCGCGGCCGCCACGAAGGTCAGGATCAGAAACTTGTTGTGCGCCGAGAACTCGATGATCTTCTCGGCCACACCGCCCTGTCGCAGGACGGGCTGACCCGAAGGGGGATTATTGGCCATGCTGGTGCTCTTCCCCGCCGAATCCCTCCAGGGCCGCTTTGAGGCGGCTCTCCGAGTCGATCAGGAAGTTGCCGCTCGTCACGACCACTTCGCCCGCCTCCACCCCGTGGGTGATTTCCTGCGCGCCGTCCGTCTTGGACCCGACGGTCACCTCGCGCGGCTCAAAGATCCCCTGCCCCTTGTCGACGAACAGGATCTGGCGCGTGCCGGTGTCCATCACCGCCTCGGCCGGCACGACGAGCCGCTCCCCGAGGTCCGCCATCAGCTGCGCCGTCGCGTACATCCCGGGCCGGAGCGTTCCCTGAGGATTCGGGAACTCGAGCCGCGCCGTGGCCGTTCGCGTCATTGCGTTCACGGTGGGCGAAAGGTAGAGGACCTTCCCAGTCAGCGGAGCGTGGGCCTCGTGAGGGAAACTCACAGTCGCCTCTTGCCCAACGGCGACGAACGGCAGGTCATACTCATACAGGTCCACGTCCACCCAGACGGTTGAGAGGTCGATCAGATGATAGAAATCCCCGCCTCGCTCCATGTATTCCCCAGGAAAGACATGTTTGGTGAGCACGACGCCATCGATCGGGGACGTCAACACGAGCGCCTTGCTCGGGACACCGGCTTGCTCGATCGCCTGGATCTGTTCTTCCGTGATATCCCACCAGAGGAGACGCCCTCTCGCCGCGGCGACGTTCGCGCGGGCGATGGATCGGATCTCCTCACTGGCCTGCGGCGACACGTCTCGGAGCGCCTGCCTAGCGGCCAGGTACTCCTGCTGTGTCGCGATGAAGTCAGGACTGGAGAAGGAGAAGAGCGGTTGCCCCTTCGTGACCGCATCCCCCTCGTACTTTGCGTAGATCTCCTGGACCCAGCCTTCTACTTTAGGATGGACATGCACGCGCTTCGTCTCATCGCTCATAACCCGTCCCACCGTACGGATCGTCTTGGTGAGCCGGCGCTTCTGGGCCAAGGAGGTCTTGACCCCGATGAGCTGCTGCTTGTGTGGAGAGACCAGGATCGGGGTATAGCCGGCAGTTGGAGAGGCGATGGAAGGGCCTGCCCCCGCTTCTTCATAGACCGGCACAAGATCCATGCCCATCGGTGATGTGCCGGGTTTGTCAGACNTNTATCCAGGCAGCATGGGATCGGTCCAGTAGAGGATCTTCTTGGNCGCGGCCTGGCTCGCCGCCTCCGCCACGTGAGCTCCGCAAATCGGACAGATCACCTTCTCTCCTGGTTTGGAGACCACGAGCATCGGGCACGGCTTGCCCTCGTGCGCCATCGGACAGTTGTGCAGGTAGCAGATATCTTTGGTGACTAGTGACTGGTGACTAGTGACTAGTGATTCTCTCTTGACCAACTTCATATTACAAATTGGACAGTCCCCTGGCCGGTCCGACGTGTAGCTCGGGTGCATCGGGCAGTAGTACGTTGCATGGGACTGGGATGCGCCCTGCCCGCGCCGCTGGATGAGATGCACCCCCGCGTAGCCCGCGGCGAACGCCGCCGCGAGGAGGACGACAACGANNACCACNCTGAGCCAACGGCGTGTCATGATGCCGCTCCTGCCCCAAGGGCGTGGGCCTCCCGCAACGGAAGACTGGAGGCCTGCTCGAGCATGACGATGTGCCCTTCGAGTGCGACGAGCTCTTGGTAGTACGACCGCTGTTCGTCCCCCAGCGCCCGCAGCGCGTCGAGCAGCTCCATGAACGAGCCGCGCCCGTTCTGGTAGGTCGCCAGGGCGGAGGTCACGGCCTGCCGGCGCAGCGGGATCAGGCCGGTCTGGGCGAGCTGGGCCGTCCGGTACGCGGCCCGGGCTTCATGCCAGTGCTCGTGAATCCGTTTGGCCACCTCATTTTGGATCGCCTGGAAGGCGGCCTGCGCCGACTCCTTGTCGTGCAGGGCCACGCGGACCCCGTACTTGAGCTTCGTCCAAAACCAGAAAGGCAGGACGAGCGCCAGCGTCAGATCCCACGGCCCGAATGGTCCCATGGCCGGATCCCGCAGCTCCACCATCGTCTCAAGGTCCGGCAACAACTCCCGCTTGGCCAGCCGCCACGACGCGTCCGCGCGCTCCGCCGAGAACTTGAACGCCAACAGCTCGGGTTGTTGGGCTTGCGCGACGAGGAGGAGTTCGTCCGGCGAGAAGCCGATCCAGGCGAGCGGGATCGGCTCTGGCGCTCCGACCGGGCTGTGGAACGGATGGTTGAGGAGGTGGTTCATATGGGCTTCGAGCGCCTGGCGGCGGTCGCCGAGGACCTCGAGCGCATTGGAGGCGATGAGCTGCTCGCCTTGGGCTCGCAGGAGTTCCGCCTGCGTGGCGAGCCCGGTCGCGTACTTGGCTTGGACCGCCGCCGTCGTCTGGCCGATCCAGCCGAGTTGCTCCTGCTGAATCTCCCGCTCGCGATCGAGCAGGAAGAGATCGTAGTACGCCGTTTTCACCTCGCTCAGGACGTCCCACTCGGCCTGCTTGAACACCATCCCGGCCTGCGCCGCCTCTTTGATCGCCACCTGATGCTTCAGGGAAAGCTTCCCAGGAAATGGGAGCGACTGGATGAGCGAGTAGATGATCGTGGCCTGGTTGAGCCTGACCGTCCCCCGCGGGATCTCTTCGAACTTGATTCCGATCCGCGGCGGCGGTAGTCCTTGGGACTGCGGGATCCTGGCCTGTGCCGCCTCCCAGCGCTTACGGGCGGCGAGGATGTTAGGGTTGGCCCGCTGGGCCTCCTCGAGGAGTTGAGGCAGCGACAAGACGGTGGTCGCCCCGCTCGCCTCCAAGGGAATCGCGAGCGATACCAGGAACGCCAACACACGCACAAGTCCACAAGTTCTCTGATTGAATATCATCCTCGCATCCTATTCTCATCTAATCCGTGAGGGATAGCAACACGACGGAGGCTGGCTTCACGCGAAGCCAGCCTGGCGGATAGGATCACAGGCGGAAGATGCAGGCGAGCAGGTAGCGCTTGAGCGGAACAGGCAGGATGCGGGTGGCGGATCGAGATGTGACGACGGAAGGGACTGGAGCGTTCGAGGGGACGCACGCGTGCATTCCCAGCGGCTGGTCGGCGTGGGATACTGGCGACGGGAGAGCGGCTGAAATCTGAGCGGCTGACGCTGAACCGCACGACATGGCGCAGGACGCCTCCGCCGATCCCATGGGCCCGCAGCAACACGCCTTCGCCGGCGCCGTCCATCCCTGACGCGGTGCGCAGTGAGCCGCTGGCGCCCAGACGAGCGCGGCCGCCGCAACACTCACCATGACGAGACTGTGGAGGAGTCGCCGGATTGCTCTGTCGAACACCCCATGCGATGGCTGCCGCGGCCACGGGGCCTGCCCCGGCGCCACCCTGCGCCGTCCTCGCCCAGCGACTATCGTCCGCCACCGTTCTTTGGCGGAGGCGGCGCAGGGGACCCGTCGCCGGGTCACCCGTGGCCCAGTGGCGAGCGTTTCGACAGAGCATCGCCGGATCATTTCACAAACCTCGTGATGGTCTGCATGAGCTCGGTGATCTTCCCTTCCCCTTCGCGCTTTCGGATCGCGTCGCTGACGCACGTGTTGATGTGCCCGTTGATGATTTTCAGCGACACCTGGTCGAGCGCCTTCCGGGCCGCGGTGAGCTGCTGGATGATCTCGATACAATAGCGTCGCTCCTCGACCATCCGCGTGATCCCGCGGACCTGGCCTTCGATGCGCCGCAGCCGCGGTAGCAGATCCTGGTGTTTCGGAAAGCGTGGCATCGCAACTCCCGTATACTACCCGAGAGTATACATACTCCCCCACAGTATGTCAAGAGAAAAACGCCCCTTCATCGGCAGCGTCAGCTCCAGCGTGGCCGTTCGTCACGGCTTGCCGTTCTGCTTCATGCCGGCATCGGTCCAATTCTTGATCCGGTTCGCTTCAGTGATCGGGATGTTCGCCTCGGTGGGCACGTAGATCACCGTCCCCTGGCTCTTGCCAAGCACTTCAATCCACTTATACCGCAAATAGGGATCCGAGATGCTCGCGGCGATGATCTCGTTGCTCTTCGCGACCCCCTGGGCCCTGGCGACCTCGATCTCGGCATCCTTCTTCGCCTTGGTCAGCTCGAACTCCTTCTGGAGCGACTCTTGCTCAGCCCGCAGCTTCGACTCGATGCTCTGCGCGAAGCTCGGAGGCAGCCGCACGTCCCGCAGCAGCACGTCTTGGACGAGGATGCCGCGCTGATCGAGCTTGGACTTGAGGAACGCCAGAATGTTCTCGCCGATCTGCTTGCGCCCCTCGTCACTGAAGAGCGCTTTCACCGCGTAGCCGCTGACGATGTTGCGGATCGCCTCGCGGGTGTATGGCTCGAGGATCGTTTCGCGGTAGTTCGCACCGATCGTCTTGCGGACGATCACGGCTTTGTCCACCGGGACGTTGTAGATCACCGAGACGTCCAATTGCGAGATCAATCCTTCTGAGGACGGGACGGACGCGGTCTCCTTGAGCTCCTGGGTCTTGACGTTCCAGGTTTCAATCCAGGAAACCATGGGCGCGTACCAGTGCCAGCCCGACCCCAAGGCCTGGTCGGCGATGTGGCCGAAGTCCGCTTTCACGCCGACCTCGCCGTCTTCAACTACCGCCATCCCGCAGCCCGATACGAACAGCAGCGCCGTGATTCCCAACAATCCAAAGCCCGGTCTCTTCATGTTCGTGTTACCTCCATGGATAGTCCCAAGACCATTACTCCCATTCGATGGTCGCGGGCGGCTTCGACGAAATGTCATACGTCACCCGGTTGACCCCGCGGACTTCGTTGATGATCCGGTTCGAGATGCGCTCCAGCACGTTGGCCGGCAGCTTGGCCCAGTCCGCGGTCATCGCGTCCTGGCTCGTGACGGCGCGCACCGCGATGACGTGCTCGTAGGTGCGCTCATCACCCATGACGCCGACCGTCTTGACCGGCAGCAAGACGGCGAACGCCTGCCAGAGGTTTCGGTAGAGCCCGGCGCGACGGATTTCTTTCACGACCCGTTCATCCGCCTCCCGCACCATCCGCAGCCGCTCCGCCGTGACGTCGCCGAGGACGCGCACCGCCAGCCCGGGCCCAGGAAACGGGTGCCGCCACACCATCTCTTCGGGCAGGCCCAAGAGCTTGCCCAGCTCGCGCACCTCATCCTTGAACAGATCCCGCAGCGGTTCGACTAACTTCAGCCGCATCTGCTTCGGCAGCCCCCCGACGTTGTGGTGCGTCTTGATCGTGGCCGAGGGCCCGCCCCAAGCCGACTGGCTTTCGATCACGTCTGGATAGAGCGTGCCCTGCGCGAGGAAGGTGACCCCCCGGAGCCTCTTGGCTTCAGTCTCGAAGACGCGGATGAACTCCCGGCCGATGATCTTGCGCTTGCGCTCGGGATCGGCCACGCCCCGCAGGGCGTCGAGGAACTGCCGCGAGGCGTCCACGTAGCGCACCCGCATGCGGAAATGCCGGCCGAAGGTCTCCCGGATCTGGATGCGCTCGCCGCTGCGCAGCAGGCCGTTGTCCACGAAGATGCAGGTCAGCCGTTTGCCGAGGGCTCGATGCAAGAGCAGTGCTGCGACCGACGAATCCACCCCGCCGCTCAGACCCAGGACGACATGGGCGCCACCCACCTGCGACTGGATGCGCGCCGCGGCCTCCTTGACGAAGGAGCGCATGGTCCACTCGCCGTGGCAGCCGCAGACGCGGAACAAGAAGTTTTTGAGGATGCGCCTGCCCTCTTCGGTGTGCGCGACTTCGGGGTGGAACTGCAAGCCGTACAACCGCCGGCGGGGATCGGCCATCGCGGCGGCCGTAGTGTTGCGGGTTTTTGCGCTGACGGCAAACCCCGGCGGCACCTTGCTGACCAAATCCCCATGGCTCATCCAGGAGACGAACTCCCGCCGCGCGCCCTTGAACAGCCCGTCCGGGTGCGTCACCGTCAGCAGCGCCCGGCCGTACTCGCGCTTGCCAGCTCGTCGCACGGTGCCGCCGAGCTGGTGCGCCATCGCCTGCATGCCATAACAAATCCCGAGGGTGGGGACGCCTGCCTCAAACACGCGGCTGGGCGGCAGCGGGGCGCGGGGGTGGTAGACGCTCGCCGGGCCCCCGGAGAGGATAAGGCCCTTGGGCGCTTGTTTGCGGAGGGACTCCCGCGTCAGTTCGCGCGGCGGGATGATGCGGCAGAACACGTGCTGCTCGCGGATGCGGCGAGCAATGAGCTGGGTGTACTGCGACCCGTAATCGACAATGAGGATGAGTTCATGAGCCATCGAACTACGATATCAGATATCAAATGGCCGTTTGATATCTGATATCGCCTTACGGTTAAACGCGACTCAGTCGAGACTTACGGGTTGGACCGTTGGATGGCTGCTCAGCCGCGCCCTTGCGCGCCATGCCGACGCGCTGGACCTGCTGGAAGATCTTCCCTTCCGTCTGGATCGACGGGGCGATAATGATCTCGGTCAGCTGGAATGCCTTGATGTCCCTCGCGCCCACCGTGCCCATGCAGGTCGTCAGCGCGCCCATGAGGTTCTGGGAGCCGTCGTCCGTCTGCGCCGGGCCGAAGAGGATCTGCTCGAGCGTGCCGGTCGTGCCAACGAAGATGCGGGTCCCGCGCGGCAGGCTCGAGTGCGGGTAAGCCATGCCCCAGTGGTAGCCGCGGCCCGGCGCTTCCTTCGCCTTCGCGAAGGCGGAGCCGACCATGACCGCGTCCGAGCCGCAGGCGAACGCCTTGCAGATATCGCCGCCGTTGCGCATCCCGCCGTCCGTGATGATCGGGACGTAGCGGCCGCTCTTCTTGTAGTGGAAGTCCCGCGCCGAAGCCAAGTCAACAGTTGCCGTGACCTGCGGCACGCCAACACCGAGCACGCCGCGGGTGGTGCAGGCCGCCCCGGGTCCAACGCCGACGAGCAGCGCGGCCGCCCCCGTGTCCATCAGCTCCACACCCTGCTCGTAGGTGACGCAGTTGCCCACGATGACCGGAATCCGCATCGTCTTGATAAACTTCGGGAAATCGAGCGGCTTGTAGGCGGTGGCGATGTGCTTGGCGGTCGTCACGGTCGATTGGACGACGAAGATGTCCGCACCGGCGTCCTGAGCGATCGCGCCGAAGCGTTCCGCATTCTGCGGGATCGTGCTGACGGCGCACGGGACCTTCGCCGCCTTGATCTGCTCGACCCGCTTGGCAATGAGCTTCTCCTGGATGGGGACCTTGTAGAGGCGCTGGACGATCTCGGTCGTCTGCTCCACGTCGCCCTGGATGATCTTGGCGATCGCCTCCGCGGGGTCCTCGTAGCGCGCCTGCACGCCGTCGAGGTTCAAGACCGCCAGCCCCCCGAGCCTTCCCATCTCGATCGCGAAGGTGACATCGACAACGCCGTCCATCGCCGAGGCAATGATCGGGACCCGGAATGTCAGGTCACCTAGCGACCAGATCGCCTCCACTTCGGTCGCGTTGATCGAGGTGGTGCCCGGGACGAGCGCGATCTCATCAAACCCGTAGCACCGCCGTGCCCGCCGCCCAATCCCAATCCACTCAGCCATCGCTCACCTCAGCCTAGAAGCGAAAAGCGCCCAGACACAGTCTGAGCGCTGCACATTGTTTAGGTTTTTCAGAGACAGAGCCAAATCCATAGTCTATTTTACCGACCATCCCCCACCCTGTCAACGCCAGCTCACTGCTGATGTGTATCAATATCTAGCTCGGTGAGTTTGTTTTGTAATCCAGGGACACACTGAGATGACCCCGATAAAACGGACACGTCAGTTTCGGGACAACGCCTGCTCTTCAACATGCTGGGGCGACCGATACCCCAGCGTCTGGTGCATCCGCTGACGGTTGTAGAACACCGCGCTGTACTCAAACAGCGCCGTCTGGGCGTCCCGACGGCTGGCGTAGTGCTGCTCGACCGTGAGCTCGTTCTTCACGGTACTGAAGAAGCTCTCCGCGACGGCGTTGTCGTCACAATCGCCCGTGCGCCCCATGCTGGCGGCCAGGCCGTGCGCGGCCAACAGCTTCCGGTACTCCTCCGCCGTGTAGATCGCCCCGCGATCCGTGTGATGGATCAGTCCTGGCGGCGGCCGGCGGGTGACGATCGCCCTATGCAAGGCCCGCCGCACCAACGCCATGTTGATG
>JGI1358J11329_10003532_pt1 | contig 11593 bp, 8 predicted proteins | sample Subgroupgradi54m_FD_11329 | JGI IMG/M metagenome (IMG submission 11329)
GCGCTCGTCGAGATCGTCTGCAGCTGGCCGGGGCTGGGGGTATTGATGCTCACTGCGGTGCGGGCCAAGGACATGTACGTGGTCATGGCCAGCATGCTCATGGGTGGGGTGCTTTTGCTGTTGGGCAATTTGCTCGCCGATATTCTTTTGTTTTGGGTGGACCCGAGGATCCGTTATGGCAAACGCGACTAAACCGTTCCTTCATAACCGTTGGGCTGTCGTATGTGCCTGTGTCCTTGGTTTATTGTATGCGGGCGCTCTCTTTGCCAATGTCTTGGCGCCTTACGGTTACGGCGACGAGGACCGCAACTATTCGTTTTGTCCGCCAACGCCCGTTGTTGTCCGGGAAAACGGCCATTTCGTTTTGCCGTTCGTTTACGGCCACGTTTTGCGTTTTGATGAATACCGGCACCGGGTCTATGACATTGATTCTGCGCAAAAATATCCGGTCCGGTTTTTCCGCAAGGACCGTTTGTTCGGCGTGGACGCCCCCGGGCGCGTTTATCTATGGGGTGCGGATAGCCGCGGCCGGGACCTTTTTTCCCGTATTCTCTACGGGGCGAGGATCTCATTGTCCATCGGTTTGGTCGGGGTGGCCATCGCCTTCACGCTGGGGCTGATGGTGGGAGGTATCGCCGGTTATTACGGCGGGTGGGTGGACGGGGTTTTGATGCGTGTTTGCGAAGTGTTCATGATGGTCCCCGGTTTTTACCTGATGCTGGCCTTGCGCGCCGCGGTGCCGGACAATTTCAATTCCGTGCAGATCTATTGTTCGGTCGTGGTCATTTTGTCTTTTATCGGCTGGGCGTCGCTGGCCCGCGTCATCCGGGGGATGGCCCTGTCTTTAAGCCAACGGGATTATGTGCTGGCCGCCAAGACCATGGGCGTGCCCGACGGAATGATTATTCTACGCCATATTTTACCCCATACGGTGTCGTATTCCCTGGTCGCGCTCATGTTGAGCATCCCCGCTTATATTTTAGGGGAGGCGGGTTTGAGTTTATTGGGCTTAGGCATACAGGACCCGGTCCCCAGTTGGGGAAATCTGCTTTCCGATGCCATGGGCATCGTCCAGATCACATTCGCGCCGTGGATCCTGATCCCCGGGCTTTTTATTTTCGCGGCGGTCATCTGTTTTAACGTCATTGGCGACGCCCTGCGCGATGCTTTAGAGGGACCGTAAATGGATTTATTATCCATCCAAAATTTGACCATTACTGTCAACGAGACAAAAATTCTCGACGACATTTCTTTTTGTGTGGGCAAAGGACGCATCATGGCTCTGGTCGGCCCTTCAGGCAGCGGCAAGACCACCGCGGGGATGTCCATCCTGCGGCTTTTGGCCGAGCCCCTGCGCGTTGGCGGCGGGAAGATCATCTTCGACGGCCAGGATATTTTGTCCTTATCTCATCAACAGATGCGTCGTCTGAGGGGGGCACAGATCGCCATGGTGTTCCAGGAACCCTTGGACGCTTTTGATCCTTTGTTCACCATCGGCCAACAGATCGACGAGGTTTTGGCCGCGCATACCGATCTATCATCACAACAGCGTCATGAAAGGGCCATGGAAGTTTTGTCCCAGGTGCAATTGCCGCAGCCCGGGCGCGTGGTCCGTTGTTATCCCCATCAGTTAAGCGGCGGCCAGCGCCAGCGTGCCATGATCGCCCAAAGCATTGCCTGCAGTCCGAAACTGTTGATCGCGGATGAGCCCACCAGCAATCTGGACGTCGTGGCCCAGGCCGGGATCATGGACGTGTTGCGTGCGCTTAAATCCGATATGTCCGTCATTTTGATCACCCATGACCTTGGCATGGTCGCGCATATTGCCGATGACGCGGTCGTGTTGTGCGAGGGCAGGGTCGTGGAAGCGGGACCGGTCAAGGACATCATGACAAACCCGTGCCATCCGTACACGCAAGCCATGGTCGAGGTATTCCGATGATGCTTGAAATAAAGGACATCAAGAAATATTTCGCTTCCGGCCTTGTCAAAGCCGTGGACGGGGTCAGTTTATCCGTTGAGCGCGGTGAATGTCTGGCCCTCGTCGGTGAATCCGGATGCGGGAAAACCACGCTGGCCAAGGTCCTTTTGGGTCTGTTACCTGCGGATGAAGGATGGATATTTTTGGATGGCAAGTTTTTGGATGCCCGCGGCCGGCGCAAGATCCAAATTGTTTTTCAGGACCCCTACGCCAGTCTGGACCCGTTGTGGACGGTGCGCGCCATTTTGTCCGAAGCGTTTTGCGCGCGGTCCGGTGCGGGGTCCCGGGGGCAGGAGGGGCAGATGCGTGTCATGCTCGCCGAGGTCGGATTGACCGAGGATATGCTGACGCGCCGGCCCCATCAATTGAGCGGCGGCCAGCGCCAGCGCGTGGCCATTGCCCGGGCGCTGTTGACCCAGCCCTGCGTGCTCGTGCTCGATGAGCCAGTATCGTCCCTGGACGTGCTGGTGCAAAAACAGATCATGGACCTTCTCAGGAAGATCAGGAGCGATTTCGCGCTGACCTGCGTTTTTATTTCCCACAATCTGCGTGTGGTGCGGGATTTCAATGATAAAATAGCCGTGATGCGTGAGGGCCGCGTCCTTCAAACAGGATCCTGGGCGCAGGTTTTTGGCCTCAACGGCCATCCGTACGCGCGCCAACTCCATAAAGCTGCTTTCGAATACACGACATGAGCGACCAATTCTGGAAACGGTTGAGTTATATTTCAGGGCTTGCGGCCCTGGGCGTATTTTTCGGGCTCGCTGTTTTCCTAGCTGGCGTTGAGGTCAAAGACCTGGATCTGTGGCTGCATTTGAAGACCGGCCAGGTCATCGCCGAGACCCGTTCTGTCCCGTCCGTTGATATTTTCTCCTCGACCATCGCCGGAAAACCCTGGATCAATCACGAATGGCTGTTCCAGGTCCTTGTCCACTATGTGCATCAGTTCTTCGGCTTCGACGGGTTGATCGCCCTGCAGGTGGGGGTGGTGACCCTGACCTTGGCCCTGTTGCTTTTCCTGGGCTACAGCCGCGAGCGTCAATGGCTGGTTGTTTTCACCTTGCTTTTAGTACTTTTGGTCTATAAGACCCGTTTTACCATACGCCCCGACATTTTTTCCCTGCTTTTTTTCGTCCTTTACGTCCATTTTTGTTCGGCGCATATTCATAAGCGATGGTTTTTGCCCGCTCTGGTCCTCATCCAGGTTATGTGGACGAACATGCACGGGTTTTTCTTTTTCGGGCCCCTGCTCGTCGGGATCGGGATATTCGCGGAATTCCTCAAGCGCCGCGTGCCCCTGCCCTTTGAATGGAATAGCGTGGCGCGTTTGACCGATCAAGAATACCGGCGTCTTCAATGGGCGGGCCTGGCCGTGCTTCTGGCCTGCTGCGTCAATCCTTTGGGTATCAAAGGCGCTTTATACCCGCTTGTTGTCCTGGGCCAATTAGGCGGCGGGGCAGGGGTATTTTTCAAACACATCACCGAACTGCAAAGACCCATTGCCTGGAACACGCTGTTCACGTTGCAATACCTCCCTTATAAAATGCTGATCTTGTTCTCGGCTTTAAGTTTCGTTTTTAACCGCCGGCGCGTGGATGTGAGCGTTGTTTTGGTATGGATCGTTTTTCTTTTATTTTCGCTCACCGCCATACGCAATATGGTCTTTTTCGCGGTGGCCGCGTATCTGGTCTTTGCCGTCAATGCCGCGCAGGTCGTTTGGGACGACGTGACGCCGCTTCGTTTCACGCATCCCAGGTTCAAATCCATGACCGGCATCATCATGAAGCTCGCCCTGCTCATGTGGATGATGAATCTGGGGCTGGCCGTATCCACCAACGGCTATTTTGATTTCGATACGTATGAGCGCAAAAGTGAGTTCGGGGGGGTGTCCAAACGCAGTTATCCGTATAAGGCCGTGGATTTTTTGGTCGCCAACGGCGTCAAAGGCGATTTTTTCAATGATTTTAATTCCGGCGCGTATCTCATCGGCCGCGCTTACCCCAACGTGAAGGTTTTTATCGACGGGCGTACCGAAGTGTACGGCGCGGATTTCTTTGAGCGTTATCAAAAGGTATGGAAGGAAGGCGACCTTAAAGTGTTCCAGGCTATGGATGCCAGGCACAGCATCACCGGCGTTTTCCTGAACAATAATAATCAGGAGATCCCGCGCAGGGTCCTTAAAATGTTTACCCGCATGCCCGGCTGGAAAGTCGTGTATTTCGACGACGATGCGGTCATCTTTCTTAAAGAGACACCGGCCAATAAACCCATGATCAAGAAATTTGCCGTTGATCTGAACAAGTGGGACCCCAAACCCATGGACCTGTTGAAACTCGGGCCCAAACGCATTGACCCGTTCCCGTTTGTCAGCCGTGCTTATGTCCTGGAGTCTCTGGGCCTGGACGGGCCCGCCTTAAAGGAGTTGACGTGTGCCTTGCAGGTGTCGCCCGACGATCCCGGGGCGCACAGATTGTTGGGGAAGATCTATGCACGGCGCCGGGATTACCACAAGGCGTTCGAACATTTCCGCATGGCCGTCATGCTGTTTCCCGGCGACCGTCTTAGCCGCATGGGATTGGCCAATGCCTATGAACATTTGGGGGACCATCAGGCTGCGCTCAGGCAATATGAACGCCTGCTTGCGGATAAGCCCAATGATGTTAAAATAGCCGATAAAGTCAAGAAACTTAAAACACGTTTAAAAGGTTTTTCGCATGCGTGACATTTTGACCTTCATCCTCGCCGGCGGCAAAGGCGAACGTTTAGACCCTCTGACCCGGGACCGGGCCAAGCCCGCCGTTCCTTTCGGCGGCATTTACCGCATCGTTGATTTTTCCTTGAGCAATTGCGTCAATTCCGGACTGCGCCGGATCTTCCTTTTGACCCAGTACAAGTCCTTTTCCCTGCAGCGGCACATCCTCGAGGGATGGAACATTTATTCCAATCAATTGGGGGAATTCATCGACGTGGTCCCGGCCCAGCAGCGCATTTCCGCCGACTGGTACCGCGGCACCGCGGACGCCATCTACCAGAATTTGAACATGGTCCAGGATTATGACCCGAAACTGGTGCTCATCCTCGCCGGCGATCACGTTTACAAGATGGATTACCGCAAGATGATCGACGATCACGCCCGTACAGGCGCGGACATGAGCGTGGCGTGTTTGTCCATGTCCAAAAGCGAATCAGCCCATTTCGGGGTGGTTGAAGTGAATAAAAATAATATGATCGTGGGTTTCCAGGAAAAGCCAAAAGACCCTAAAACCATCCCATCGGATCCCGGATCTATTTTTGGGTCCATGGGCATTTATCTTTTTAATGCGGACGTTTTGTTCAAAGAGCTGAAGGCCGACGCGGCCAAGACCGATTCTAACCATGATTTCGGCAAGAACATCATCCCGCAGATGATCCAAAAGAAAATGAAGGTGTTCGCTTATGATTTTGCCGTCCATAATGAATGCTCGTATTGGCGCGACATCGGGACCCGCGACGCTTATTATCAGGCCAACATGGACCTGGTGGGCCCCGACCCCAAATTCAACCTTTTTGAAAAATCATGGCCTTTAAGGACGCATTATCACCATTATTCGCCCGTGCGCGCCTACACGACGGGCAAAAAACCAGGGGCGATCGTCAATTCTCTGGTGGCCAGCGGCTGTGTCCTGGAAAGCGCAGAGGTCATCCATTCGGTGGTTTCGAACAATGTGTTCATCAAAGATGGGGCGTCGGTGACAAATTCCGTGATCATGGACAGCGTCACCATCGGCCAGGGAGCGCAGATCCAGAACGCCATCATTGACAAGGACGTGGTCATTCCCGCGGCTGCGCGCATCGGTTTTGACCCCTCGGAAGACCGCAAGCGTTTCACCCTTACCACCTCCGGCATCGTCATTGTTGCCAAGAAAACTTCTTTATGATCATTCATCCAAAGATCCGTGGTTTCATTTGCATCACCGCCCATCCCATCGGATGCGCCCGCAATGTCGCCGGGCAGATCGCTTATGTGCGTTCGCGCGGGGCCATCAGCAACGGGCCTAAAAAGGTCTTGGTGCTGGGCGCCTCTCACGGTTACGGCCTGGCGTCAAGGATCACGGCCGCCTTCGGCTGCGGGGCAGCCACCATGGGCGTGTTCTTTGAAAGACCCTCTGACGGCAAACGCACCGCCACCGCCGGATGGTATAATTCCGCTGCTTTTGAAACAGAAGCCAAAAAGGCGGGGCTTTACGCTAAAAGTTTTAACGGTGATGCTTTTTCGGACGACATGCGCCGGCAGGTCTGTGACGCCATTGCCAAAGACTGGGGACAGACCGACGGTGTCATTTATTCCCTGGCTTCTCCGCGCCGGCTTGATCCCAAGACCGGAACATTGTATAAGTCCGTTCTTAAGCCCAAAGGCAAACCTTACACCAATAAGAGCATTGATTTTGAGGCCAACCAGGTGACCATGGTTTCTTTGGAAGCGGCCACCGACGAAGAAATACATGACACGGTCAAGGTCATGGGCGGAGAGGACTGGGAATTTTGGATCGAGGCCCTGCGCGCGCGGAATTTACTGGCGCCCAGGGCATTGACCGTGGCGTATTCCTACATCGGTCCGGACGTGACCACACCCGTGTACCGCAACGGCACCATCGGCGCGGCCAAAGATCATCTGGAAGCCATGGCCCATAAACTCGATGCCATTTTAAAGCCAAGCGGCGGCCGGGCTCTTGTGTCCGTCAACAAGGCCCTGGTCACCCAAAGCAGTTCCGCCATCCCTTTTATTCCTTTATACTTTATACTTTTGATGAAGGTGATGAAGGCCAAGGGTGTGCATGAGGACTGCATTCAGCAGGTCTACCGGCTCTTCGCTGAACGTCTGTATAACGGGCGGGCGTTCGATCAGATCCCCGTGGACGAGGCCGGCCGCGTGCGCATTGACGACCTGGAAATGCTGCCTGATGTGCAGGCAGAGGTCAACAAACTGTGGACCATCGTGTCCAGTGACAATGTCAACGCCATCGCCGACGTCGCCGGTTATAACAGCGATTTCCTGCGCCTTTTCGGCTTCGGCATGGATGGTGTCGATTACGACGCCGACGCCGATCCCTTTATCAGCCCCGACGTGCCCCTCGAGCAAGCCGTTTAAAAAAGTTCAATTCCCCGTTGACACCTCGTCGATTGACCGTTAAATTAAAAAGTATATGCATTTTAAACGCCTGGAGATTTTTGGCTTTAAGTCCTTTGCCGAGAAGACCGTCCTGGAATTCCAGCCCGGCCTCACCGCCATCGTCGGGCCAAACGGCTGCGGCAAAAGCAATGTCTTCGACGCTGTCCGCTGGGTCCTGGGCGAGCAAAGTGTGCGGGAATTGCGTGGCTCGTCCATGGAGGACGTGATCTTCAACGGCACCGACAGCAAGCCCCCCCTGGGGTTCGCCGAAGTCAGTCTGACCTTTTCCAACGAAAAGAAGATCCTTCCCATTGAATACGACGAGGTCACCGTCACCCGGCGGCTTTTCCGTTCCGGGGAAAGCGAATACCTCATCAACAAGAACGTTTGCCGCCTGAAGGACATCGTCGAGCTTTTTTTGGGCACCGGTGTCGGGGCGGAAGCGTATTCTTTGATCCAGCAGGGCAAGGTGGACCTGATGGTCAGCGCCAGGCCCGAAGACCGCCGCCAGATCTTTGACGAGGCCGCCGGCATCACCAAATACAAGTCCAAGAAAAAAGAGGCCTTGAGCAAACTGAAAGAAACCGAAGACAATCTTTTGCGCATCAATGACATTGTCGTTGAGGTCAAACGCCAGATCGCCAGCATTGAACGCCAGGCCAAGAAGGCCCAGCGCTACAAGGAAGATTTTGAGCGGCTTAAAAATTTTGAGGTCCTCATTGCCCATCGTCAAATGGCCCGGTTTGGCGCGGACATGCAGGAGCTGACAGCCCAAAGCGAGGCCCTGCAGGCCAAAGAAGGTTCTTTGGCCGCCCAACTGCAGGAAGCCAATCGCCGTCTCGACCATGAAACAGCCCTCGTCGAAGAAATGGACCAAGCCATCAGTGCCGCCAAGGCCAGGCAGATGCGTCTGGAGAACGACAAGGACAGTTTGCGCCGTCAAATTGTTTTGAACGAAGAACGTCTGGCGGATCTGGATACGGTCTGTGCCCGCTTTGAGGAGGACAGGGCCGCGGCTTTGGCCCGCTGCAGTGCGAACCAGGGTAAAATTGAAGAGATCCGTTTGGGCCTGGCCCAATTGTCTGAAAATTTGGCCACGGTGCAGGTCCGGCTGCGGGCCAAGAAGGACGCGCTGGCCGTCATCGTGCACGCCATCGGTGAGGCGAAACTGTCCATCCAGAATTACGAGAACGAACAATTCCATTTGAACGGCCAGCAGGCGCGCGTCAAAAATCAATTGACCGACAACATGAAACGCGTCACGGAATGCCTGGCGCGCAAGGACCGTTTGGAACATGAAAATAATAAAGTCACTGGCGAGCGCGCGCAGGTCAGCCAAAAGGCCGAGGCCATCAACGCGGCCCTTGCCCGGTCGCAGTCCATTTTATCTTCCCTGTGGGCGGACCTGGAAGGCAAACGCGCGCATTGGACCCAACTGAAATCATCGCTGGCCGCGCAGGAGACAGCGGCGGATGATCTGGAAAAGAAACGGCTCTTTTTATTGTCCCAAAAGGATTTCGTCGCCAAGATGCAAACACAGTATCAGGACACCCCTGACCCGGTGGTCGAGGGCAAATTCATTTCTTCCGTCCGTCCCAATGAACAGCAGACCGGCATCATCGGCAAGATCAAGGACATCCGGGTCATTGCCGGCGAAGGCGGCTGCGAACTCTATGAGATCACCTACGCAACCAAATATGTTGAACTCGATTTACGGCATATGGATGACCGCATCACAGCCATTGACGCCCAATTGGCCCAAGCGCTTGAGGCCAAAGCGCAAACAGCCCTGACCATTGACGTCCGCAATGCCGAAATAGACGTGGACCTTAAGCATATCCAGGAGGGAGAAAAAAGCTTTTCCGTCCTGGAAGCGCAGAAAAATAACATTGAGCAGGAAAGCGGAAAGATCATTGGTGAATTGGACCTGATCGTCACGGAATCAGCCCAGGTGGAAACGGACTTGGGCCGATTAAAGGCCCAGGAAAGCGAATTGTCCCAGACGCTGGAGGGCATTACCGGACAGATCCGGCGCTGCCAGGACGATGTCAAGGCCAAGACTGGATGGATCGCGGCCCAGCACAAAGAGCGCGAGGACATGGGGCTGGCCATCGTGCAGGTGGAAGCTGAAGCACAGTCCGCGGCGGACAAACAGAAGTTCCATGAAGACAATTGTTTGGTTTATACCCAAAACCTGGACCGTGATCTGGCGGACATCGCGCGTTTCGACCGGGAAGCGGGGCAGGCCAAAGCCAAAAAAGCCGGCCTTCATGAAGACATCGATCGGTTGAACAAGGATCTCGACGGGCTTAAAAGTCAGGAAGGAACATGGGCCGTTGAACTGGAAGGCCTTTTGGTCCAAAAGTCCGAAATGACCGGCCGTTTGAACAGTTGGCGCGCTCAGACCCGCGGCGTCGAGGATGCAGCCATCGCTTTAAAGACCGACCGCCATCATTACGATATGCGCCAGCAGGAGATCCGTTTTAACGAGTGCGCCCTTAAAGATAAACTTTTGCAGACCTATAAGATCAATTGGGACGAAAGCGTGCCCACGCCCGTCGACCAGACGCCCATCAATGAACAAGAGGCCGCCATCGAGATCGAAAATTTGAAGAAACGCTGTGATTCTTACGGCGCGGTGAATTTGGTCGCCATCGAGGAATTCGAGGAATTAAAGCAAAGGTTTGAGTTCTTGACCAAGCAGCAAAGCGATCTTTTGACCGCGCGCGAAGCCTTATTGCAGACCATCACCAAGATCAACCGCACCACCCGGCAGATGTTCACCGACACGTTCACGAGGGTCAATGAAGAATTCCAGGTGTATTTTCGCATGCTCTTCGGCGGCGGCCAGGCGCAATTGGTTTTGCAGGACCCCGGCAATGCCCTGGAATGCGGCATTGACATCATTGCCCGTCCGCCGGGCAAGAAATTGCAGAATATTTCGCTTCTCTCCGGCGGCGAGAAGACGCTGACCGCCATCGCGCTCATTTTCGGCGTTTTCAAGGTCAACCCCAGCCCGTTCTGCGTTTTAGACGAGATCGACGCGGCCCTGGACGAAAGCAATATCGACCGTTTCGCCTATCTTTTGAAGGATTTCGTCAAGATCGCGCAATTCATCGTCATCACTCACAACAAAAAGACCATGGCCAGCGCCGACATCCTCTACGGCATCACCATGCAGGAGCGCGGCGTATCCCGCATCGTTTCGGTCAAATTCGACGGTTCGACGGCGCTCACCACAAGCACTTCGACTTCGCTCAGTGCAAGCGGCCAGAAACAGCCTGTCCCGGTCGGATCCAAGGCCGAACCCAAGGCCGAACCCGAGGCTGGATTCAGGCCCGAACCCCAACCCGCGGTCGCGGGGGTTTAGGGGAATTTTCCAAAAAATAATTTTTTGATCTTTTCGGATTTATTTCATAACCCCATTGTCAATAAGCAGTTATACCCTTATCCTGCACCAGTAAGCGCTTCCTTGACACTCCCATAGACGCATGTTATACTTGCACCTAAATCGCTTGAAATCAATATGTTGACGCAATTTTTCAGATCCATCAATTGGGTTGATGTGGCACTGCTGGTTTTGTTCGTCCGTACGGTTTTTATCAGCGTCAAAACCGGCTTTGTCGCAGAGGTTTTCAAGTTTCTGGGCCTTGGGGCCGCGCTCTTTGTCGGGTTGCATGATTACGCTTTTGCCGCGGAATTCCTGGCGAAAAAAACATCCTTGCCGCTGGCGGATTTAAGGTTTTTGGTCTTTACCGTCCTTGTTTGCGCGGTCATCCTTGTTTTTAAATTTGCGCGTGATGGTATTCTGCTCTTATTTAAGGTAGAGACCAACCATCAGGGTTTCGATCAATACGGCGCCGGTGTGTTGGGCGCCGTGCGCGGATGGCTTTTATGCAGTACGGTGCTGTTTGCCGTTTTCCTTGTGCCTCATCCTTGGGTCCATCGTCAGGCGTTTTCCTCGTGGGGGCACAAGGTGGCGGCCAGGGCAGCGCCGGATACGTATAGCTTTTTGTACCATCAGGTGGTCGGCAAATTGTTCGAAGGCCAGAAGTTCAACGCGGACGTGTTCACGGTTGTCAGCGGCGAAAGCAAGATGTAGGGCGGGCGTTTTATGGGTTTGATCCCCAATGATATCATCACGGCGGTCATCGACCGTTCGGACATCGTCGAGACCATCGGGCAGTACATTGCCCTGAAAAAAGCCGGGCGTAATTTCAAGGGGCTTTGCCCGTTCCATCATGAAAAGACGCCGTCCTTCATCGTCAATCCGGACAAACAGATCTTTCATTGTTTCGGTTGCGGCACCGGGGGTAATGTCGTCGGGTTTGTGATGCGCCAGGAACGCCTCGAGTTCCCCGAGGCCGTGCGGTTTTTGGCGACCAAGGTCGGGGTGACGGTCCCTGAAACAGCCGCGGACGCCCAAAGCCCGTCGAGAAAGGTCCGCGACGATATTTATAAGG
>JGI1358J11329_10003537_pt1 | contig 11580 bp, 13 predicted proteins | sample Subgroupgradi54m_FD_11329 | JGI IMG/M metagenome (IMG submission 11329)
TACTTGGCTAAGAACCTCCTAAAAGCAATTTACGCAGTTCGGCTGCGCAAGGAAGAAGTCTTGTATGCGAAAGGCTGCAATTTGACTTACTTTTGGTAAGAAACAAACGAGCAACAGAATTCGCTACTTTTATTTTAAAGCGGGAATTTAACCCCATTTGCGTACATCTTAAACCCTAAGGTTGGGATTTGCAGGGGCGATGCTTGAAATTCCAAAAGCCATAGCACCGCTTTAAACTTGTGCACCCTACAGAGCCAAAGGGGCGATACTTAAACGGAAGTATAGCATGTAAATACGAGTTTTTCAAATTTTTTAGAAAGATATTTCTAAAACTAATAATATAATAGTTAAATCATTTAATTACAATGACTTAGGAGTATAAAAATGTTAACTTTGTTTGAAAAATCTAGTAATTTCTGAAATGACAAAACTTTGTTGGCGGGGAGTGATCTGAGGATAAAGAGGAAGGCTTAAAACTTCACGGCTTGCCTGTTCCGCTATTGGAAGTTCTCCTTTTGGATAGCCGAAATGACGAAAACAGGGCTGAAGATGAAGCGGAACGGGGTAATAAACTCCAGCAGAGATTCCAACTGAACGAAGATGGGAAAGCAACTGATCACGTTTGGGCGTACGAATCACATACTGTTGATAAACTGTTTTTTCACTTGAAACTGATTGTGGGATTTTGATCATTTTAAGATTAGATTGCAAAATCAATTTGTCATATCGCGCTGCTGCTTTCCGGCGTGCCTGATTCCACTTTGGTAAGTGCTTTAGTTTGATATTCAGAACTGCCGCTTGAATTTCATCAAGACGTGAATTAATTCCAATTGCTGTGTGGAGGTACGAACGATCAAAATGATTGTGTCTGTTTTCACCATGAAGATGTAAACTTTTTATTTTCTCATAAAGCTTTTTGTCGTTCGTTGTAAGGGCACCGGCATCCCCCATCGCTCCGATTGTCTTGGTTGGATAAAAACTAAATGCTCCAAAATCACCAAAAGAACCGACTTGTTTTCTCTTAAAGGTTGCACCGCATGCTTGAGCGCAATCCTCAATAACAAAAAGGTTGTACCGCTTTGCCACATTCAAAATGGCATTCATAGAACATGGGTTTCCATAAAGATGAACCAGGATAATTCCACGTGTCCGTTTCGTGATTTTCCCCTTAATTAGAGCGGGATTTAGGTTAAAAGTTGAGGGATCAATATCGACAAAAACCGGTTTTGCACCCAGTCGGGCAATGGCAGTTGCCGTAGCAATAAAACTGTAAGGCGTTGTTAAAATTTCATCACCGGCTTTTACGCCATACGCCATCAAAGCAAGAAGTAATGCATCTGAACCCGACGCAACTCCTACCGCGTACTTGGTGCCGACGAAACGGGCGAAGCTTTGCTCGAACTTGCTAACTTCCGTTCCAAGAATGTACCGGCCGCTTGCAAAAGTGTGGCGAGCGCGTTGCATAAATTCAGAATGGATTTCACGAAATTCAGCTTGAAGATCAAGAGGGGGAACTTTGGTTTTCACTGGAATAACATTTTGGTTGCGGTTGAAATCATCATCGTCTGATTTTCCGCTCTGCTTGATCTAAAGCGAAATTCACCAATTGATCGGCTCGAGGCATATGATTTTCTTCCCGCCTGAGATGGGTATAAGAAACGCTTTTAAATTCCTTTTCTGCCTTTTTGGCTTCATCATATAGTTTCTGCATATTATAATTCTTGAGCTTGTACTCACCCCGGAGTTGTTTCACGACAAGCTCGCTATCCAGATAACATTCAAGTTCGTCAGCTCCCAATTCCCTTGCTCGCTTCAATCCTTCAATTAAGGCGCGGTATTCAGCCACATTATTAGTAGCTTCCCCGATCGTCTCAGAATGTTCAGCTAAAATTTCATTCTGACTGTCACAGATTAAAACTCCGATAGCGGCAGGACCAGGATTCCCGCGTGCGCCACCATCGGTATAGGTTTTCAGTTTCATAAGAGGGTTAGTCTAAGGAGGGACTATAGTTAAGTCAAATAGAATTAAGAATGTATAGGAAGGTAAAAAGAAAAGCCGCTTCTCTTACAAGAAGCGGCTTTTCAACTCTCTTTAGGTATCAATTACGGTCTCTTAACTATGCGTCTAGTCTTAAATGACGCGCGTATACCGCATGATCAATACCACCGATACGATCACAAGCAACTGTGTGAACGGAACCAGCTGTGCGGTAAAGAAGAGCCCAGCAACTATACCTAATACGATCCCTGTAACCAGGTTTTTGTCGAGCTTCATCTCCTCCACCCCCTTGCTTAGAATAAACATGCCTGAGCGCATCTAACTTATGATCAGGCTCCTCCGCTATAAGATTGTCGGTTATAAGTGACTCCAAACTACTCCTAATAATCTATCGGCTTCTCCTATAAAAAGCGTAGCACCCTTGTTAACGAAGTCAAATCAGCCCAAAAAATAAAGTTTCAATTAAAGTTTGTAACCTATTATAAATAAATAAGTTACATATACTTTCATAATCAAATTAAGAAAGTCTATTTTTTATGGACTATACGGGATAAGGGGAAATCAGAAGCAAGCTGGGTTTGAGCTTTTTGACTAGGAAGGTGTTTTTTCAGACCGATTTTTATCTTTTAATTCCTGCTCAAGATGTTCAACTTCCTTTTGGAGATTGCGAATTCTGTTTTTAAGTTCTTTCACAGGGTCCGGTAAATCTCCATGATCCAACATGGTTTCGCCAGATACTTTTTTACCCTCGCGGCGAACAATTTCAGCTGGCACGCCAACGACTGTGCAATTATCAGGCACGGAGTGAACGACGACGGAACCTCCGCCAATCTTTACATTGTTGCCGATTCGGATATTGCCTAAAACTTTTGCACCAACACCTATCACTACATTGTCACCAATTGTCGGGTGACGCTTTCCTCTATCCAAGCCCGTACCGCCGAGAGTAACGCCTTGATAAATAGTCACATTGCGTCCAATCTCCGCGGTTTCACCAATCACAACACCCATTCCGTGATCAATAAAAAACCCCGGGCCGATTTTGGCGCCTGGATGAATTTCAACACCTGTAATCCAACGAACCAGTTGAGCAATGAGACGCGGGATAAAAGGAACGTGAAGTTTCGCATGAAGAAAGTGGCTAAAACGGTGCCAGAAAATGGCATGAAATCCGGAATAAAGAAACAGGACTTCAATCCATCCTGTCCAAATTCTTGCGGCGGGATCGCGCTTAAAAACGGCTTTGTAATCTTCAACGATGCTTAACATGAGTATATTTTACCAAATAACTTGTATTGCGTACACCTTAGACATTGAACCTAAAATAAACTACGTCGCCGTCTTGCATGACGTATTCTTTGCCTTCAACCTTGTATAAACCCTTCTCTTTAACCGCCTGCTGACTTCCATATTTGATCAAATCATCATAACGCATGACTTCAGCCCGGATGAATCCGCGTTCAAAATCGGAATGAATCACACCAGCAGCTTGAGGCGCGGTTGCGCCTTTATTAACCGTCCAGGCGCGGACTTCTTTTTCGCCGGCAGTCAAAAAAGTGTTTAATCCTAATAGTTGATAGCCCAAGCGAATTAATTGATTAAGACCGGACTCTTCAAGGCCAAATTCTTTTAAATAAAGTTTCGCTTCTTCATCTGAAAGTTCGGCTACTTCGGCTTCTACTTTTCCGCAAATCACAACGACTTGAGAACCTTCTTGTTTGGCGAGTTCACGAACACGATCTACCAAAGGTCCACCTTTTGGTAAATCAGATTCTTTAACATTTGCACCATAAAGAACGGGCTTTTGTGTAATCAATTGAAGTTCACGCAAAAATGGAAGTTCTGCTTTCTCCCATGCACCCTTTCGAATCGGCGTGCCTGCTTCAAGAAGCTTTGTTGCTTTTTGAACCACCGATAAAATAGCGATTGCTTCCTTATCGCCTCCCTTCGCCGTTTTTTCCAATTTTCTTGCGCGCGCGGTTACCGTTTCCAAATCTCTAAGACAAAGCTCGGTGTAAATCACTTCAATATCTTGCGCGGGATCCACTTTTCCTGAGACATGAATCACGTCCGGATCTTCAAAACAACGCACCACATGTAAAATAGCGTCGACTTCTTTAATATGACCCAGAAATTGATTTCCTAAACCTTCCCCAGTTGAGGCGCCTTTCACCAAACCTGCGATGTCGACAAATTCAATAATTGTCGGCGTCACTTTTTCAGGTTTATACATTTCCGCAAGTTTTTGGAGGCGTTCATCCGGGACAGGAACGATTCCAACATTGGGATCAATCGTGCAAAAAGGATAATTTGCAACTTGGGCTCCTGCCTTGGTTAAGGCATTGAAAACAGTTGATTTCCCTACATTTGGAAGTCCGACAATCCCAATCTTAAGTCCCAAGTTGTCTCCTTATTTTGAAATATCCCTTGACATATATTTATAATTTATTATAATAATTATGATTTTAAATAATAACATGTTTACCATCAAAAATCACTACTCACGGATAATGCGTACATGGCTAATCATGCTATGTTTCGCCGCAGTATACACCAAATCCGCTTTTGGGCAAAGCTGGCAACCTGTCTCAGGGGTTCCAATCCAAGGGAAAACTGATTTCGTGACCGTCCATCCCTCTAATTCCAACCTTCTATTTATCGGAACAAACGGAGATCTCTACGCTTCTTTTAATCAAGGTAAAGATTGGAAGAGGCTGATGGGACTTGGGACTCATGCAAAAATCAATCGGCTCTACTTTGAAGGAAATCGAATGTTTCTCTTGAGTTCCGAAGGATTATTTGAATCTACCAATGAAGGTAAGGATTGGAAAAAAATATTTCAAGGACAACAGAAAAACGAATCAAATATGCTTAATTTAAGTCGTGATCCTCAAAATCCAAAAACATTTTATCTTGGAACAGAAGGCGGACTTTTTGTAAGCCGAGATGACGGCAAGGCATGGAAAAAAGAAACAAACGAACTGGCTCACCAATTGATTCATGGACTTGAAACGGACCATGAAAATAATGAACTTTTCATCGCTACTGAAAAAGGGCTTTATCGATCATTGCCTCACCGCAACCGGTTAGACCGCATATACGTAACAAAACGCCAAACCAATTCTGAAGAAATTGATTTGGATTCCGAGGTAGCAGATGACCCAGATTTAGAAATATCCACGCGCCACGATCAAGTACAAACGATTATCGTGATCCATCACCCTCTTTCGGTGATAGCAATCGGAACACAAAATGGAGTGTTGGTAAGCGAAGACGAGGGAAACCATTGGGAACGTCTTCCGTTAAGCGGTTTACAAAATACCAATGTTTTGGATCTTGTTTATTCGGCAAAAGAAAATTCTTTTTTTGCGGCAACGGAAAAGGGTGTTTATTTTTACGACCGCTCTGGAAAACACTGGAAAGAACTGCATGAAGGACTCCCCTCGGCTCAGATAAACCGATTAGTACTCGTTTCAAGCGAGCCAGAGATTCTTTATGCCGCCACAAACCAAGGAGTTTATCAAATTAAAATAGAAATTGGATTGAATTATCCTGAATTGACGCCGGTGTTGCCGCAAGAACGATGGAATTTGGCTTCCGCACTCTTCAGGAGCGAACCTACGGTCGGAATGATTCAAAAACAGGCAATTCATTATGCAAATGTTAGTAACTGGAAAACAAAGCGCTGGCAGTGGACCTCGCGGTTTCGTGCTTTGGTTCCCTCTTTCTCGGTAGGCAAGAAATTTTCAAAAAATGACAACATTGATATAGACCGAGGAGGCACAACCGACCCTGATAAATTTATCTTTGGACCTGCTGACAAAACTCAAAGTTTGGATTTTGGTCTTAATTGGGATCTATCAGATCTAATTTGGAACTCATACCAAACTTCGATTGATTCGCGCGAAAAACTGATGGTGGAACTTAGGGATGATATTTTAAGTGAGGTAACGCGTCTTTATTTTGAGCGAAGGCGGACCCAAGCAGAATTTATCCTGAAACCTCCAACAGATCCTTTAGACCGGACCAACCAGTTGCTCAGAATTGATGAACTGACAGCAAATCTTGACGCTCTGACCGGCGGTTTTTTCGTAAAACAATTAAATCAGCTTTATGCGCAACATCCTGAATTTCAAGAACTCTGGAACGAAAGGAGGTAACCATAGCATGAACCCCAAAAGGCTTCACGACGAAAATGAAAAACGGCTCTACTTAGATCAAAGCCGGGCTACGGGAATTTTTGATTGGCAAGAAATGGCACACCTTGATTTTCAAAATCTAATCGAGCTCGCCCGCGAGAAAAACACTTTGTCCGATGAACTGGAATTATGGTAAGAACGGATATGCTTTAAGGAAGATCATTTCTTTAAGGGAGTTTCCTCTTGCTTTTTAAAGTCCTCAATACAAACCCGGTTTCTCCCGTCTTCTTTTGCGCGGTAAAGGGCCTGATCGGCGCGATGAATCATTTGATCTGGCATAGCTTCTTCTGGATGGAGAGTTGAAACACCCAAACTGATCGTCACAGAAATCGATTTACCTTCCCACATGAAATTTTCTTGTTCTATATTTTTTCGGATACGCTCGCCAATTTTAAAAGCTGCTTCCTGAAGATTGCAATTGCGAAGCATAACGATGATTTCTTCTCCGCCGTAACGAGCCACAATATGTTTTTCCTTAATATTTTTTGACTCTTGGCGTTCTAAAACTGTATTTTGAATAATCTTGGAAATTCCCTTTAGAACCATGTCACCACAGGCATGCCCATAAGTATCGTTAAAACTCTTAAAATGATCTATATCTCCCAAAATAACTGAAAGCGGCTTTCTTCTTCTTTGTACTTCATCAGCGGCTTGATTCAAAAGAATCCGAAAATACCGGATGACATAGAGCCCGGTGAGACCATCTTGTGTTGCCAATTTAAACAAACGCATCAGCTCTCTATTTTTCACGATCATCAAAAAACCAGCAGAAAAAACAAAAAGAATTACGATTAAAAGCTCTTCATGGGCGACATAAAGCCAGATGCCCTTATGCAAAAAAAGAAGAAACGAAATAAAAAACCAACCGAACCCAATCACAAAACTTCCAAGAAACGCTCCTACATTTCTAAAGCTTACCAACAAAATGGAGACGATAAGCCCAATAATAATTAAGCAGACGGCGTTTGTTCGAAAAGATGCTGGATGAATAAATTGATTAGTTAAAATACTGTTGATCACATTGGCGTGAATCCCAGGGCCAGGGTAAGCAGGCTCCAAAGGATTGACCTTAATATCGGAAAGTCCAAACGCTGTCAGCCCAATAATGCAGATTTTGCCGGTAATTTCATCAGGAGAAACTACGGGATGTTCCCCTTTTTTAATGGCTTCATAACTTTTTAGAATATCGACGTATGAAAAATGATGAAATGTATCTTTCCATCGACCTGCCCAATTAATCAAAAGTTCCGGTTGTTCTTTTTCGATTGAAGAAATTTTATCAGGTGTCCCTAAATAATCGAATGCGACACGGAGCGCCAAATGTGGATAAATTTTCTCGTCAACCTTAAGAGAGGTTTTAATCCGTCTCACTGTCCCATCGATATCGGGCGTGATGTTAATATGGCCGCCTCCTTGTGCATACTGCTCCAATCTCGGAAGAGAGTGTAACCAAAATTCCCCACCCGTCTTTCGATCCATAACTACAGGTAAATAGACATGCCCTGATTCTTTGATGGCTTCTTCAAGGGCACCGTCATCAAGGGTATCACTTTCCTCGCTGAAGACCACGTCAAAAACAATAGCCCGCGCCTTCCATTCATTCAAAATGCGCACTAATGTAGCATGGTAACGGCGAGGCCAAGGCCAACGACCGATAGCTTGGATACTATCTTCTGCCATATCGATATAAGCAATGTCCGGATGGACATGTAAAACTGGCCTTTGTCTGAAGAAAAAATCGAGAAAGGTATATTCAAAACGATTCAAAAGAGGGGTGGTTAAAAGGAAAGCACTAAATGCAATTAAAAAAAGGCAGACTCCAAAATGAATTAAATGGTTCGGTCGTGTTGCTCTAACTACATACGCCGCCTCTCTGGTTGTGCGTCTAAATAGATCTTCAGACCTTTCAACCAGTCCTGCCGGCGGTTTCGGACCCATGGAGTTTTTAGTTCTGTTTCTTACTCAACAGTTACTTCAAACATCGTGCCGCGAACACCAGTGGTTGAGGTAGGCGTTCTAACTTCAAACTTCGAATTCCCATGAAGCTTTTCGGCATGTACCATCACCTTCCCAATCGCGAGATTAAGAAGTGTGGCTTTATCACCTGTTGCTTGATCTACTTGCATGGTTTCAAGTTTGAAAGAACTTTTTTCCTTAACCTGAACGCTTCCTACCTTCCCATCATCAAGAAGAAGATCGGCAAGACCACTCATAGAGGTTTTAATTTCATCGCCTTGATTTAAAACCATCCCTGGTTGGGCTGCTTTCCAATCTTCATGACCCTGGCGCACGAAAACTTCTCCACGGACATTAGATATTGTCGCCTGCCGAGGTCCGGCAGCTGTTGCAATCCCTCCCCAAAAAAGAAGGGCTAACGCGACCATTCCTATTACCTGAAGTTTTATCTTCATGCTCTATCTCCTTAGTTTCAATTACCGTTGTTTTCTCCAATAACTATAGTCAAATTAAGTATACCATAACTTTTATAATTTGCGCCGTATAATCATGCATAAGTCATTCTATTTAAATGACTTATTAACGAGCTAAAGAAAGACTATCTGAAAATAGACTGCTATACTGTTTTCGTAATTTACGAGAAAAACTAAAGGCCTATATATCTTTATTTGAAAAGAGCGCAAAGTCTTATTTTGCTCCATGTGTTCCATTTGACATAACCCCCGATTTCTTATAAGCTAATTCTTTTTAGAAAGAGTGGATATGTCGCCAAGTTCTTATGAATATCATTATCTTTTTTTAGGAATATTCCTCCTAATAGCAATCTCTTTTCCCCTCCTTCCCATCATTCTGGCAAGAATAGTAGCCCCCAAGAAGCCAAACCCAATTAAGACAGCAACTTACGAATGTGGCGTGGAAACAAAGGGAGATTCCTGGGTTCAATTTAAGGTGCAATATTACGTCTACGCCCTTATGTTCGTTATTTTTGATATTGAGGTGATCTTCATATATCCGTGGGCAGTTGCATTTAAACAAATGGGCTTTTTTGCTTTTGTCGAAATGGTCGTTTTCCTTGCAATCTTAGCATTCGGGCTAATTTATGCTTGGAAAAAAAACGTTCTTGAGTGGAAGTAATGAGCGCCGCAAAAAATATTTCACAAGTGGATGAAGGCTTAAAAAGCGAGCTCCAAAAAAGCGGGATTTTTGTTACGACGCTTGAAGGTCTTTATAATTGGGGAAGACGTTCTTCTATTTGGCCGCTTCAATTTGGCCTTGCCTGCTGCGCCATTGAAATGATTGCAACCGCTTGTGCGCGCTACGATATTGACCGGTTCGGCGCCGGACTTTTCCGCCCCTCTCCAAGACAAGCAGATCTCATGATTGTTTCAGGCACCGTTACTAAAAAAATGACGCCTCAGGTTGTGAGACTTTACAATCAAATGCCGGAACCAAAATACGTCATCACCATGGGTGCCTGTTCTATTTCAGGGGGACCATTTAAAGACGGTTACAATGTTTTGAAAGGAATCGACCGTTACATTCCCGTAGATGTACATCTTCCGGGTTGTCCGCCAAGACCGGAAGCGTTGCTTCATGGATTAATGAAACTTCAAGAAAAAATTGATTCTCAACAAATTGAAAAAATGGAATGGTATCAAAAAGGTTTGAAGCGTGAATTTCCAGTTCCTGAATTTGGACCAAACGGGCTCAACCCTCCTTACAATCCAGACGTATTCCAACCACAGCAGCACCGCGAAATCACAGTTGGCTAACCGTGAAAACTCCTACTGAAATTAAACAAGATATCGAAACTAAATTTCCCGGAACTCAACTTACACTTGAAGGATCAAGTCTTGTCATCCCAAAAGAACAATGGTCTGAAATTGCTAAATTCTTAAAAAATACCCCAGAATATTCATTCGACTTTCTTTCTTCGGTCACCGGTGTTGATTACAAAGAATACTTAGAAGTGGTCTACCATCTTTACTCGATGGAAAAAAAAGAAGGCCCTTTAACCATTAAAGTGCGTACAGATTGTGAACAAAGCTTGGTTCCTTCGGTAACACCCATTTGGCGAAGCGCTGAATTTCAAGAACGTGAAGCTTATGATTTAGTTGGAATTCATTTTACGGGACATCCCGATTTGAGACGAATTCTGATGTGGGAAGGGTTTCAACATCATCCGCTTAGAAAAGATTACGTCCAAGATGAACAAGACAGACCTGTAGAACAATTTTGAATATGGACTACACACTAAAAGAAACTCCAACGTTAGAAACGCAAATGCTTGAGGTCAGTCTCGGACCGCAACATCCAAGCACGCATGGTGTTTTCCGAATGGATGTTATTCTGGATGGCGAAACCATTGTTAAGCTCAAACCTGTCATGGGTTATCTCCACCGGAATCACGAAAAACTAGCAGAAAATATGACGTCTTACCTTGCCAGCATGCCTTATACGGACCGCCTCGATTACATCTGCTCGATGACAAATAACTTTGCTTACGCGCTTGCGGTTGAAAAACTGGCAAATCTTGAAGTTCCGGAACGCGCTCAATATATCCGTATCATCATGGCTGAACTGACACGCCTTGTGAATCACACGCTTTTGATTGGATTTCTGTTAAACGACCTCGGCGCATTTTTCACGCCTGTTCTTTACGCCTTCAGAGAACGGGAAAAAATTTTGGATCTTTTTGAAGATGTCGCCGGCAGCCGAATGATGTGTAACTATTTCCGTTTCGGCGGTTTGAAGATTGATGTCACAAGTGATTTTATCCCCCGCGTCCGCCAAATCATTAACAAGTATCCGAAATTTCTGGATGAATTCGAAAAACTTTTAAGTGAGAACGAAATTTTAATGGCGCGCTGTCAAAATGTAGGCGTTCTTCCAAAAGAACTGGCGATCAGTGCCGGCGTCACAGGTCCGATGCTTCGCGCTTCCGGCGTTCCTTACGATATCCGGAAAGTAGATGGTTATTCGATCTACAACCGTTTCAAATTTCGAGTTCCGATCGGTGAAAAAGGAGATGTTTACGACCGTTATTACATGCGCCTTTTGGAAATGCGAGAAAGTATCAAGATTCTAGATCAAGCCATTCGAGAAATCCCTGACGGAGAATACATTAGTAAAGTCGGCGCGGCGGGTGCGAGAGCCCCCAGAACTTTTAAACCTCCCAAAGGAGACGCTTACGGACGAATCGAAGCGCCAAAAGGAGAGCTTGGATTTTATCTTGTGAGTGACGGGACAACCAAACCGTACCGCTATCACGTACGCTCCTCAAGCTTCATTAATCTCACAATTTTAGAAGACATGTGCCTGGGCCACAAAATTGCAGATGCCATTGTTATCTTGGGCAGCATTGATATTGTTCTTGGGGAGGTGGATCGCTAATGTTTGGCTGGGGTGTGATTAAAGGAATGTTGG
>JGI1358J11329_10003540_pt1 | contig 11577 bp, 10 predicted proteins | sample Subgroupgradi54m_FD_11329 | JGI IMG/M metagenome (IMG submission 11329)
GCAACGCCGTCCGTCGGGATAGCCCGATCCGTCCTTTTTGCGCCGCCCCAGCCGTCGGCCGGCTCCTCCGGCCATGCGATGTTTTCTTGCCGCCGCGCTGGTCGCGGCGTGCTGGCCTGTCTGCGCGTTGTCGTCCGAGACGCTCAGCGGTCCTTATGACGCGTGGATTCTGCGGGTGATCGACGGCGACACCGTCGAGGCGCGCGTGCGCATCTGGCTTGGTCAGGATCTGACTATTCTGGTCCGGCTGCGCGACATCAATACGCCCGAACTGCGCGGGCGTTGTCCCGGAGACCGCGCCGCCGCCGAGGCCGCCCGCGCCTTCGTTGTCGGCCTGCTCCCGAAGCAAAGCCCGGTGCGTCTGACCGCTGTCCGTCATGACAAATATCACGGCCGCATTGATGCCGCGATCGAACTGCCGTCCGGCCAGGATCTGGCCGCCGCCCTGCGCACCGCCGGCCACACCCGCCCCTCCGCCTGCCCCCGCCTTCCGCGGGAGCCGGTTAAGTCCCATCAATGAAAACCCTCCCCCTTGATGGGGGCTACGGGATGCACACATTTTGCAGATGCGAATTACAGAATAACTCGTCATCCCAGCGAAAGCTGGGATCCATGCGGCGTTGACGTCTGATCCGCCGGAATAGAAGGCCCCGACTGGCTTCGCCATCGCAGCATCTCGCCCAGCCTGGAACTGGCACGAAAGCCGGCTGGGCCCCAGCCTTCGCTGGGGTGACGAGTGAGGGGATGGCAAAGTGGGGGTGCTGCGTCGCAATATGTGTGTCCACGCAGCCCTTGATGGGGGAGGGTTGGGTGGGGGTGATGCTTCAGCACAGGAAACAGGGGTCTGACCCCGGTTTTCTTGCCGCAGCCTCACCTGTGCGACAGCGCGAAATAATCGAAGTTGAACTCGGCAACGCGCCACCATGACAGCATGTCGGTGCGGAACTGCATCCAATTGTGGTAGATGTTGGCGAATTTGGCATTGGTCTCAGCGGTTTCTTTGTACAGATCAAACGCCACCTTGTAGGCGGCTTCCATCACTTCGGCCGGGAAGGGGCGGAACTGGGCGCCGGCGGCAATCAACCGCTTGGCGGCCGGCGGATTGAGCACATCGTATTTGGCGGTCGATGACAGATTGGCGGCGGCGGCCGATTGTTCGAGAATCGCCTGATAGCGCTTCGGCAGCCGGTTCCACTCGTCCAGATTGACCAGCAGCGAGACATTGGCCGTCCCTTCCCACCATCCGGGATAGTAGTAATGGGGGGCGACCTTGTAGAAGCCAAGCTTCTCGTCATCATAGGGGCCGGACCACTCGACGGCATCAATGGCCCCCTTGTCCAGCGCCGGATAGATATCGCCGCCGGCAATCTGCTGCGGAATGACCCCCAGCTTCGACACCACCTGACCGGCCAAGCCGCCGATGCGCATTTTCAGGCCTTGCAGGTCGTCGACGCTGCGGATTTCCTTGCGATACCAGCCGCCCATCTGGGTGCCGGTGTTGGCTGCCGGGAAATTGACCACGTTGTAGGTCTTGAAGAAGGCGCGCAGCAGCGGGAGCCCACCGCCGTGATAGAGCCAGGCATTCTGCTGGCGGGTATTGAGTCCAAACGGTATGGCGGTGTCGAAGGCGAAGGTCGGATCCTTACCGACATAGAAATAGCTGGCCGAATGGCCGCATTGCACGGTGCCGTTCTGTACCGCGTCCAGCACCTGCAATCCCGGCACGATTTCCCCACCGGCGTAGACGCGAATCTCGAACCGGTGGTCGGAGGCTTCGGCCACCCGTCTGGCGATTTCGACACTGGCGCCGTACAGGGTATCGAGGCTTTTCGGGTAGCTGGAGGCCAGCCGCCACTGGATCCTGGGAGTGCTCTGGGCAATGGCCGGAGCCGGGAAGGAGGCGGCGGCCGCTCCGGCCAAAGCCACTCCGCGCAATACGTCACGACGCTTCATGGCTGTGGTCCTTCAAGCCGGCGTTCTTACAGTTCCCTCTCCCGCTGGCGGGAGAGGGAACATCAGGGCCCTTATTTCTGATGCGTCAGCACAAAGAAATCGTACTGGAATTCAGCAATCCGCCACCAGAGCTGTTCATCGGCGCGGAACTTGTTCCACTCGTCATAGACTTTCTTGAACTTCGGATTTTTGGCCGAGGTCTCGTCATAAAGTTCCAGGGCGGCCTTGTAGCAGGCTTCCATGATCTCCTTCGAGAACGGACGGAGCTGGGTACCGGAACTCATCAGGCGCTTGATCGCCCCGACGTTCTGCACGTCGTATTTGGCGGTCATCGAGATGTTGGCGGCCATGGTCGCGTTCTCGAGGGAGACGCGGTAATGCTTGGGCAGCTTTTCCCATTCGCCGGCATTGACCAGCAGGGACACGTTGGGGCCGCCTTCCCACCAGCCGGGATAGTAGTAGTACGGCGCCACCTTGTTGAAGCCGAGCTTTTCGTCGTCATAGGGGCCGACCCATTCGGCGGCGTCGATGGTGCCCTTTTCCAGGGCCGGATAGATATCGCCGCCGGCGATCTGCTGGGCGACCACGCCAAGCTTGGCCATGACCTGCCCGGCAAAGCCGCCGATGCGGTACTTCAGGCCCTTCAGGTCGTCGACGGTCTTGATTTCCTTGCGGAACCAGCCGCCCATCTGGGTGCCGGTGTTGCCGCAGGGGAAATTGACCACATTGTACTCGGCGAAGAACTCGCGCATCAGCTCCATGCCGCCGCCATGATAGAGCCAGGCATTCTGCTGGCGGGCGTTGAGACCGAACGGAACCGCGGCGTCGAAGGCGAAGGTCGGATCTTTGCCGACATAGTAGTAGCTGACGGTATGGCCACACTGGACGGTGTTGTTCTGGACGGCGTCCAGCACTTGCAGACCGGGAACGATTTCGCCGCCGGCATAGACGCGGATCGAGAAATTGCCATCGGTCGCCTCGCTGACCCGGCGGGCCACCTCGTCACCACCGCCGTAGATGGTGTCCAGGCTTTTGGGGAAGCTGGAGGCCATGCGCCATTGGATCTTCGGGGCGGTCTGGGCGATCGCGGGGGCGGGGAAGCTGGACGCGGCGGCGGCGGCGCCGACCGCGGCACCGCTCAGAAAGTCACGACGTTTCATCGCTGGGTGTCCTCCCACTATTTCCACAGTATTTCTGCCCGGCGGCCGCAATTGACCCCCGGCGCACCCGCCTTTTGGCCGGGGCCGGACGTGGCAGTACCGCGAATTATAGAGGGAATTTGGACGACCGCAACACCTGCTCCCCTTGACCAGTGTCCAGGTCTTTGTTTTCACCTGAATTTTCGATCGCCAAGGGGCGCCAGCCGCCGGGTCCGAAGGCTTCCAGCGGCGCGAAGCGGGCCTTGTAGGCCATTTTGCGACTCTCGCCGATCCAATAGCCGAGATAGACATAGGGTAGCTGCATTTCCCGGGCCCGGTCCACCAGCCACAGAATCACATAGGTTCCGAACGAGCGGGTATTCTGCTCGGGATCATAGAAGCTGTAGACCGCCGACAGGCCGTCGCTGATCCGGTCAGTCAGGCATGTGGCCCGCAGCACACCGTCCGGGTCGCGGAACTCGACCAGATAGGTGTCGATCGGGCTGTCTTCGACCATTGATCGGTAATCGTAGAAGCCCATCAGCGCCATGTCGCCGCCGGCATGGCGCGAATCCTGATACCGTGAGAACAGCCGGTACTGCTCGGCGGTGGCCCGGGCCGGAACCTCGCGCGGGATCAGGTCGGCATTGCCGCGCGCGATCTTGCGGAAGGTGCGATCGGGCTTGAAGCCGTCGACGACGATGCGTACGGGAATGCACGCATTGCAGCCCGGACAGGCCGGCGTATAGGCGATCGAATGGCTCCGACGGAAGCCGGCACGGGATAACGCCTCGTGCAGCGCCTCGGCATCGGGGCCACTCAGCTCGGTGACGATCTTGCGCTCCAGTCGCCCCGGCAGGTACGGACAGGGAAGCGGTGCCGTCGTAAAGAAAAAGTGCGGCCTTTTAAGCGGGATATGGTCCATGGCTCCTGGCTTCGCTGTTTACCTCGGCCAAGGGCGCGCGTTTCGGCGCCTCGTTTCCCCGAACATATGGTGCACCGTGCCGCCTGTGAACAGCAACCCTCTCAAGAAGCAGAGCGAACCCTGACTTCGTACCACGATCGCGCGCGAAACGGTATCACGAAGAGCGGCCCGACGGCCGCCCGGGGTGGGTGGAGAAAGGTGCCTGTGGGGAGCCACCCCACCCCCCTTACGGCTTCAGCGGCTGGGTTTCGTCGGCGGTTTTCAGGTCGTGGTCGCGCAACAGGATGATGCTGATGCGTCGATTGCTTTCGTGCGAGGGACTGTCGGTCAGCAGCGGATCGGTGGCCGCCTTGCCCACCACCTTGGCGACTCGGTCGTCCGGCACGCCGGCCAGCTTGAGCACGCGGCGGCTGGCCAGGGCGCGGTCGGCCGACAATTCCCAGTTGGTGTAGTTGCCCTCGGCATTGCGGAACGGCACCGCGTCGGTATGCCCGGTGATCGACACCTTCTGCGGCAACTGCTTGACCAGTTCGCCGACCACCGTCAACAGATCGCGGGTATGCTGGAGCATGTTGGCGCTGCCCGAGCCGAACATGCCGACTCCGCCGGAATCAATCAGTTGGATGCGCAGCCCTTCGGCGGTCATGTCGACCAGCAGATGATCCTTGAGCTTGGCCAGTTCGGGAATCGATTGGATCTTCTCCTCCAGCGCCTCGGCCGCCTTCTTGAACTGGCGTTCCTCGCGCTTGGCCATCAGCTTGTTGAAGCTGGCCTCGTCGACCGGCTCGTCGGCCGGATCGGTTTCGTCGGGGTTGTCGGGCGAATAGGTGATCTGGGGAATCGCCATGGCGACGACGGCGGGTTCGGCAAAGCCGCCACCCACCGGCTTGCCGGTGCCCTTGGTGGTGACCGCCGCCGACATGGGCGCAAAATAGTCGGCGACACCGTGCAACTGTTCCTCGGTCACCGCGTTGAGCAGCCATAGCAGCAGGAAGAACGCCATCATCGCCGTTACGAAATCGGCATAGGCCACCTTCCAGGCGCCGCCGTGATGGCCATGCGCCTGCTTCTTGACGACGCGGGTGACGACATTGGGTTTGGCTAGACCGCCCTCGGCCATGCGAGTCTCCGCTGTCTAGGGGGTGGCCGGTGGGGTGGTGCCGCCGTGTTCCCGCAGCAGGATGATGCTGATCCGGCGGTTGCGCGGGTCTTTCGGATTGTCGCCGACCAGCGGCTCGCCATCGGCCTTGCCCTCCACCTGGGCGAAGCGGTTTTCCGGTACGCCGGCACCGCGCAGCACCCGGCGGCTGGTCAAGGCGCGGTCGGCCGACAGTTCCCAGTTGCTGTAGCCGGTGTCGCCGCCGCGGAATGGCGTGGCGTCGGTATGGCCGGAGATCGCCACCTTCTGCGGCATCTGCATCACCACCTTGGCCACCATGGTCAGCATGGCGCGGGCCGGGCCGAACGGGTTGGCGCTGCCGGTCGGGAACATGGACACGCCTTCCCGGTCGATGAGCTGGATGCGCAGACCGTCGGGGGTGTTGTCGACCAGCAGGCTTTCCTTCATGCCGCCCAGTTCAGGGATCGATTCGACGGCGCCTTGCAGCATCTGCTTGGCCTTGTCGAACTGCTGTTCTTCGCGCTCGGAGGCGATCCGTTCGATTTCCGCGTCGCCGACCTTGCGCTCCTCGGGGGTCTGGTCGCCTTCCAATTCCTCTTCGTCCAGTTCGACCAGGGTGCTGCCGTCCGGGTTCAGGGTGGCCGGCGGCAGCGGCATCTGGACCTGCGAGGCGTTGGCCGAATCGCCTTTGAGCGGCTGGCCGTTGCCGGATTGGCTTTTGCTGACGGTGGTCGGGCTGAAATAGTCGGCGATGCCGTGCATCTGCTCCTCGGTGACCGCGTTGAGCAGCCACAGCAGCAGAAAAAAGGCCATCATCGCCGTCACGAAATCGGCATAAGCCACCTTCCAGGCGCCACCGTGATGGCCGGCCGGCATTTTCCTGATTTTGGTGCGGAATACCGTCTGGGCTTCAGCCATGCAGCGCCCTCGCTAGTCCGGCGGCAGGTTGGTGACGGTTTCTTCCACCTCGGTGAAGCTGGGGCGAAGGTCGCTGGGCAGGATCTTGCGGCCGAACTCGATCGAGATCTGCGGCGCATAGCCCTGCATATGGGCCAGCAGCGACGCCTTGATGACCTGAAGATACTTGGTTTCGGCGGCGAACACGGCTTCCAGGTTGCGGCCCATCGGACCGACGAAGCCATAGGCCAGCAACACGCCCAGGAAGGTACCGACCAGCGCCGCGCCGATCAGATGGCCCAGCACCTCGGGCGGCTCGGTGATCGAGCCCATGGTGTGAATCACGCCCAGCACCGCGGCGACGATACCCAGCGCCGGCATACCGTCGGACATGGTGATCAGCGCGTTGGAGATGGAGTGCAGTTCCTCGTGATGCTGCTCGATCTCCATGTCGATCACCGATTCCAGCTCATGGGCGTTGTTGGTGCCCAGGGTGAGCAGGCGCAGATAATCGCACAGGAAGTCGCGGGTATGATGATCTTTTGAAAAATTAGGGAACTTACCGAACAGCGGACTTTCGTCAGGCCGCTCCACATGACTTTCCAGAGCCAGGTCGCCCTTGGTCTTGGCCAGCTTGAAGATGGCGTAGAGCAGCGACAGCAGTTCCAGATAGGTTTTCTTGTTGTGCCGTGATCCCTTGATCAGCAGTCCCATGGACTTGGCGACGCCCAGGATGACCGTCTTCGGACTGCCCACGATAAAAGAGCCGACCGCGGCGCCGAAGATGATCAGCAATTCGAAGGGCTGCCACAGCACGCCCAGATGGCCGCCGTTGGCCATATAGCCGCCGATGACGGAGCCGATGACCACGACGATGCCGACAATGAAAAACATTCAGACTTCCCCGTTGGCCCGCCAGCGAACCCGAAAGCGTTTCCCCCTTCGGACCATGCTATATTTCCGCCGTGTTGTCGTGAGTCAACAACGAGATGCATGAAAAAAACCTTTACGGTTGCCTGATTGCGGTGGCATGGCTGCCATGCCCGCCGTATGTTCTGCTGACGGAACACCGCCTGAACCCGTCCGTGAGGTCTTCGATGAGCATCGACTCCCGCACTTTCCGCAAGGCCATGGGGGTATTTCCCACCGGCGTAACGGTGGTGACCACCAAGGGGGCTGGTGACCGGCCGCCGATTGGCGTGACTATCAGTTCGTTCACGTCGGTGTCGCTGGAACCGCCGCTGGTGCTGTTCTGCCTGGATCTCAAAAACAGCGAGCTGGCCACCTTCGTCGCCAATGGCAGCTTCGCCGTCAATATGCTGCGCGAGGACCAGCGTGAGCTGTCGATCCGCTTCGCGGCACGGGCCGAAGACAACAGATTCGCCGATCTCGACTATGCCATCTGGGACAGCGGCGCCCCGATTCTCGGCGGCTGCCTGGCCAACCTGGAATGCCGCGTCGTCCGCACCCACGAGGAAGGCGACCACATGCTGTTCATCGGCGAGGTCACCCGCCTGGAATACAGCCAGGCCGGCCAGCCGCTCGCCTATTGGCGTGGCGCCTATGCCCGGCTCGGTGACGGGATGCCGTAAGCGCAGGGGGAGGCTGAAGCCCGATTCGGTGGAGGAAATAGTGGTGTCTGAAAATATTCTTCATGTCCAGTTGATAGACCAGCGTATAAATCACCTGGCAAGCGAGCTTGGGCCTCGCTTTTCTGATGAAATCTTAATCAAGAATGATGAAAATAAACTGAAGTCGGCGGTTTTTGTATTTCTTGTGGCGAGAACTCTACTTGATCTCGATGATGATGAAGTTATCGAAGGTGTGGTGGAAGGAGGGGGGGATTTCGGTGTTGATGCGGTGTATTTTTCCGCCCCATCCGATGGAGAATTTTCAGTTACGTTGATTCAGGGGAAATACAAACGAAACCTTGACGGTGTTTCCCAGTTTCCGGAAACAGGCGTCGTCAAGATGTTTGACGCGATTCGTACAATTTTTAATCCGTCGATCACTTATGCGGCCAATCAGCGACTTACCAAGCGAATCGAAGATGTCCGCTCTCTGATCGCGGAAGGTCTGATACCGCAGGTTCGAGTTGTCTTTTGTAACAACGGGCCGCGCTGGAACGATGCTGTCGACCAGCGAATCAAGAATTCCGGGTTTGGTGATCTTGTGACCTGGGAGCATGCGGGGCCTTCGGCACTGGTCACGATGATGCGGGCCCGAAAGCCTGTGGAGGTCAAGCTTCAACTGGCGGGAAAAGCGCTGGTGGAAGATCATCCGTACATGCGGGCGATGGTCGGTCGCATGTCTGTTTTGCAACTCGCGCAGCTATTCGAGAATTTCGGCGACACTCTTCTTGAGCGGAACATTCGACGCTATCTTGGTTTGTCCGGTCGTGTAAACGAAGAAATTGCACACACACTCAGAGATAAGGCACAGCGAGAGAGATTCTATTTTTTCAATAATGGCATAACAATGATTTGCAGTAAATTCGGTTACAACCCTTTTTCCGAAAAGGACTGGATCGTTCAGGTCAGCGGGTTGCAGATCGTGAATGGTGGGCAGACATCGAAGACGGTACAATATGTTCTGAAGGATCTCGGTCCAGAGATTGCGTCGGCGCATGTTCTGGTTCGAATCTATGAGCTTCCAGAAGATGACGAGGATCTTGTTCAGCGTATTACCAGAGCGACCAACAGCCAAAACCCTGTCGATCTGCGGGATTTGCGTTCGAATGATCAGCGCCAGCGGCAGCTCGGCGAAATGATCAAGGAGTTGGGGTATACATATCGTCGCCAGCGCTCGGATTCATCTCCAGCGCCAACAGATCTTACCAATGCAACGGTGGCTGAAGCAGTATTGGCCGTGTGGAGGCGCCGCCCTCATCTGGCTCGCTTCATGACAACGGAGCATTTCGGCAAGCTCTACGACACGATTTTCACATTTGACCTTAACGGCGCCCAAGCTGTTATTGCCGTGCTGCTGCTCAGGTTGGCTGAAAACAAACGGAAGCGCCCGCCGCCGGATGCCCCGGAATTCTTGCAGTATGGGTCGCGCTTCATAGCGATGCTGATGGGTGTATTCCTATTGGATGAGCTGAAGATTAAATTGAATGAACTGACATATAAGAAATTTGCTGAGGCTAAGGCTGTTATTGACGCAAAAGGTGAGGAGTATTTTGCGCGTTCCCTGCTGGATATAGCAAAGGTTATTGCCGACCTTCATGGTGAGCGACAGATAAGCCTGCAAAAGCTTTCAGCAACATTCCGGCGGGCTGATCTAGTGCAGGCGTTACTGGGAGAACCTCTCGCCGTGCAATTGGATTGGTTGGAACCTTGATCGCGCGAACGCCTCAATCTCCCTCCGCCAGACTCCCCAGCGCCCGAGTCGGAAAGCCGGCGGCGCGCAGGCGTTCGATCAGGTCGGCGACATGGGCGTTGCCGGTGGTTTCCACCATCACGTCGATCTCGGCGAATTTGACCGGGACGTCGCTGAACAGGCGCTGATGCGCCACCTCGATGATATTGCCGCCCGACTCGCCGATCAGCGCCGCCACCTTGGCCAGGGCGCCGGGGGTATCGGTCAGCTCGACGCGCAGGCGGGCGATGCGGCCGGCGCGCATCAGGCCGCGCATCAGGATCGAGGCGATCAGGCGCGGGTCCATATTGCCGCCCGACACCACCAGGCCGACCCGCTTGCCGGCGAAGCGCTGGCGATGGCTGAGCAGCGCCGCCAGGGCCGCCGCGCCAGCCCCCTCGGCGATGACCTTCTGCACCTCGAGCAGCATCTGCACCGATTTTTCCAGCGCCGATTCGCCCACCAGCAGGATATCGGCGACATGGTCGCGAATCAGCGGCAGGGTGAGCCGGCCGGGGATCTTGACGGCGATGCCCTCGGCTAATGTGCTGCCCGAGACCCGTGGCGACTGGCCGCGCAGGGCTTGCAGCATGGAGGGATACAGCTCGGCCTGGACGCCGAACACTTCGAGGCTCGGCCGAATCGCCTTGGCTGCCACCGCCATGCCGGCAATCAGGCCGCCGCCGCCGACCGGCACCACCAGCGCCTCGAGATCAGGCCGCTCGGCCAGCATTTCCAGCGCCACCGTGCCCTGACCGGCGATGATCAGCGGGTCGTCATAGGGATGCACGAAGGTCAGATGCTCGCGTTCGGCCAGTTGTTCGGCATGGGCCTGGGAATCGGCCAGGGTCTCGCCTTCCAGCACAACCCGGGCATTCATCGCCCGGGTCCGCTCGACCTTGGTGAACGGAGTGAAGCGCGGCATGACGATGGTTGCCGGGAGTCCCAGCCGGCGGGCGTGATAGGCCACGCCCTGGGCGTGATTGCCGGCCGACATGGCCACCACGCCGATGCGGCGCTGTTCGGACGACAGGGACAGCAGCTTGACCAGGGCGCCGCGGGTCTTGAACGAACCGGCGCGTTGCAGGTTTTCCAGCTTCAGGAACACGGTGGCGCCGCTCAACGCCGACAGTTCCGGCGCCTCGATCAAGGGGGTGCGGAGCACCGCTCCGGCGATCTGGTCGGCGGCGGACTCGATGTCGGACAGATGCACGGTCATCGCGGCTCCAGGGTCAGGACGGCGACGACGGAAGCCGCCGCGCCGATGGGAAAGGTATCGCCGTCGCGCCAGGGGCGCAGCAGATCGCCGTAATGGCCGGACAGCGGATTGCCCGACTGGCCGGTGGCGATGACGAAGCGGCTGTTATCCAGATTGGCGAGATCGTAGACCGCGCGCAAGCCCGCGCCGTGACTGTGGCTGAAGCCTTCGCCGGGTGCGAAGGTGCCGCGGTTGACGGTGAAGTCACCGCCATCGGTGGGGATGGTCAGAGTGGACAGCCAGCCGAGCACCGGCACCTGACTGAGCATCCGATGGGCGAACACCGCCTGATGGGCGTCACCCCAGCGCCATTGCGTCATATCGGTGCCGTACCGTTCGCCAAGGGTCGCCACAGCGTCCTCAAGGGCCCGGCTGGCGATATCCGGGCAGGTTTCCGCCGTGGGGGTGCGCTGGTCATCGCACCAGCCGCCCTGACCGGCCATCGCCAGGTCGAGGAACAGGGGGCGCACCAGGGTGAAGCTGGCGGTCAGCGGCCCCAGGTCGTCCTCGATCAGGCGGCGCTGCAAGATCTGCATCCAGGTCTCGAACAGCAGCGGCTCGGGCCGGTTGCTGTCCATCACCCCGTCCCAGGTGCGCAGCCGGTCGAGCGCATGGCGCGCCGCGTCGCTGGCCGGAGTCAGGCCGCCGAGCCTCTGCCGGGCGCGCGTCGCCACCAGTGACAGCGTGTCGTATTGCAGCGCCTTGGCCTGTGCCGGGCCATGGTGCCGGGGCTCGCCCAGCACCTGGAGAATGCGCTCGGCGCGGACCGGCTCGGGCCAGGTGGCGGCGATCAGATAGGGGTAGCCGTCGGGCACCACCTTGTTGTTGGCGTTGACGATGCGGCCCTGCGGCGGGTTGTACAGGCGGGGCAGGGCGTCGCGGGGCACCCAGCCGGTCCAGTCGCGTTCACCGGTCCAGCCGGGAC
>JGI1358J11329_10003541_pt1 | contig 11573 bp, 13 predicted proteins | sample Subgroupgradi54m_FD_11329 | JGI IMG/M metagenome (IMG submission 11329)
TTCCTTGACCAATTCCAAGCCAACCATTTTCGTCTCCAGCTGCAACTAGAGCTTTGAATCGTGTATATTCACCGTTGGTTGTTTGCTTTTGTACAATTCCAACATCAATTACTTCGGTTTTAATTCCGGGCAAAAGTTTTTTGATAATTCCAGCTTCTTGTATCCTGTAACCATTTTCATAAATTTCTTTCATGGATGTTATCTTGCCACTGTTTACTAATTTTCCTAGAGTTGTTCTAGGTACCCATTCTTCTTCTGGTTCTCTTCTATCTCTTGGACGGTGTTCTTGTCTACTCATTTTGTTTTAACCTCTACATCAATTGCTGATTTTACTTTGTTGATTTCATTTTGTATTTTGAGATGTTTTCCTGCAAGTCTTTCATCGTTTGGAAAAGTTTCATGGTCTGCTGGTACTTCAAGGCCTGCATCTATTACACCCTTTAATGCTGCTGCCATTCGTTGTGTATATCTTCTTGTACCACTGTAAAGGACGGCGGCGTTTACTCCTTTAACTAGTGCCTTTTTTCCTGCAAGATATCCTGTCAGATAAGCTGCCGGAATGTTTTTTCTTGAACCTTTCCAGCCTTTGCCTAAAAGATATCTAGAATGTGCTGATGCCAGAACCTTGTCTCCCTGCATTTCTGGTTTATGAATTTGAACTAGAGTATTTTCACTTGAAATTTGAACTGTGATATAGTCTCTCCTACCCATGAGAAGATGTCTTCTTTTTCTATAGTTGGTCTTCTCTTCCCGGAGTCTACGTAATATTTGTGAATATGCCATTTACTATCCTCGTTTACAAAAAATTTCGGTAAAGCTCTTATAAACGTTAGACTTGGAGTAACGCAACCATCAAAGCCTTTTGGGCATGCAACCTATTTTCAGCTTCATCCCAAACAACTGATTGCGGTCCATCAATTACAGAGCTTGTTACTTCTTGTCCACGTTTTGCTGGAAGACAATGCAAAAAGATTGCGTTGGGATCAGCTTTTTTCATGAGATCTGAATTTACCTGAAACTTTGGCAGAAAGTCTTTTGTTCTGTCAGTTGTCTGATGATGTATAGATACAAATGTATCAGTGACAACCACATCTGCATCTTTTACAGCTGTCAATGGATCGTTTAGTAGTTTAATGTCTACCAACTTTTTTGATTCTTTGATTACTTTGGAATTTGGTGCATATCCTTTAGGAGTTGCAATACTAAGATCAATTCCTGATTTGGCACATCCGTAAATCATCGAATTACAAACGTTGTTGCCGTCTCCAACCCAAGCAAGCTTCAAACCTCCAAGTTTTTTCTTTTTTTCCTTTATTGTCATAAGGTCTGCTAAGATTTGGCACGGATGGAAAGAGTCAGACAGTCCATTTATTATAGGAATGGTTGAATTTTTTGCAAGAATTTCTACCTCTTCGTGTAAATATACACGGGCCATTATGATGTCAACATAACGCGAGAGGGTCTTGGATGTATCTTCAATAGTTTCCCCCCGCGCAAGTTGCAATTCATCTGAAGTTAGGTTCAGTGCTTGACCACCTAGTTGGAACATTCCAGTTTCAAAGCTTACGCGTGTGCGAGTGGATGGCTTTTGGAATATCATTGCTAGTGTTTTATTTTTCAAAAGAGGTTTGTAAATTCCTGCCCTGAGATCTTTTTTGAGTTTTATTGCATTATCTATGATTCCTGCTAGTTCGTTTTTGCTAAGTTCGTTTAGTGTTAACAGGTCTTTTGTTTTTAATTTCATTTCCTTCCCCATCCAAATAATGAGCGCTTCTTTTTAGGTTTAGCATCTTCTTGTTCCATTGTTTCTTCTTTTGCATCTTCTTCAGTTTTTGGTCTTCCTTGTGAAATCCATTTTCTGATTCTAGCTGCCAATTCCTTTGCTTCTTTATCATTTTCAGGTGGAGGTACATCAAACAGATCAGAAAATTTTTCTATGTCTTTTGTTGCAATTCCAGCGAAAGGATCCTCTTCGTCTTCGACCTGAATTTTCTCTTGTTTTGCAACCGGTTTTGGTTCTAGTTTGAGTTCTTGTTTTAATTCTACTTTAATCTCTGGTTTTACTTGTTCAGTTTTTTCTTGCATGGAAATTTCTTGCTGTTGTAGGCCTTTTATTTCAGGTTGTGTTTGTGGAATGGAGATTTCTTCCGCACCAAATAGTGATTCCAAAAACGAGTCCTTGTCAAAGGGCTTCAAGTCTTTGTACTCTTGTCCTACTCCAAGATATAAAATAGGAGTTGATGTTACCTTTACTATTGATATTGCTGCGCCTCCTCGTGCATCGGCATCACTCTTTGTCAATATAGAACCATCAAACTTGGTGTACTGATAGAATTCACGCGCTTGATTTACAGTATCATTACCTGCTAGTGAATCACCTACAAATAATTTCAAATCAGGATTTACGACTTTGTTGATTTTTGAAATCTGATCCATGAGATTCTTACTTGTCTGCATTCTTCCAGCAGTATCAATTAAGATACAATCGATCTTGTGAGATTTGGCATAAAGCACAGCATCGCGTGCAACAGCTGCTGGATCAGACCCATAGTTTTGTGCAATGATTTTCAGATTTAGTCTCTTTGCGTGTTCGGTTATCTGCTCTATTGCTCCTGCGCGATATGTATCTGCAGCAGTAATCACAACAGAGAATTTGTTTTCTCGCAAAAGATATGCAACCTTTGCTACAGTTGTGGTCTTGCCTGTTCCGTTAATTCCCATAAATGATATGATATATGGCTCGCCTGTGCTCTTTTTCTTTTGAATGTTTGATAGAATGTCGATTTTTCCTGCAGAGACAAACAAGTTTGAGATGTGTTGTCGTAGGTTTTGTTTTACTACATTTGCTATCTGTTCTTTTTCTACAGTGGCGCCAATCAGCTTTTGTTTTAAATCATCTTTTAGAGAATCAATTACTTCGGTTGCAACATCAGATTCTAAAAGTGCAACTTCGAGCTCAAAGAGAACCTCATCAATGTCTTTTTCTTTTAGATCTTTCTGCCCCAAACTCTTTACTGCAGAAGAAAACGCGTTCCTTAGTTTTTCAAACATGATATTTTGCCTTTATTGATTACTTTGACTAGCTTGTAGTAGACGATTCATTTCTCGCTGGCCATGTTCAAGTCTTAGTGCAACTTCGTGTTTTTGGGCAGATAATTGCTGTAGTACTATTTCCAATTCCTTTATCCTTTCTTCAACATAATTAATTGCAGAGTTTTTATCTTGTTCAATTGAAGCTCCCGCTCCAATGTTTACAACCATTTTTTCATTTGGTGGTATTGTTGCTTTTACATATGTCCCCATGCCTACTGGCACAAGAGTTTCAAGTTGTGTATCGCCTAGTGCCTTCATTGATTCTATTGCATCGATTGCTTCTTGTAAAAGTTTCATGACGGCTTCTTCTTTTTGTAACAAGTCTGCCATGTAAGCTTCAAGTGCTTGCATCTGTTGTAGCAATGTCTGGGCTTGTTCCTCACTCATTTGCAAAAAATTCGTTTTCCCGCCTATAAATGCATTTTCTGATTAAAAAAAAGAGAAGAGATTATACTTTTGAAAGTCGGTTTTCTACTTCATCCCAGTTTACTACGTTCCACCACACGGTGATGTAGTCAGGACGTCTGTTCTGATATTTCAGATAGTAGGCATGCTCCCACACATCTAGTCCTAACAAGGGAATCAATCCTTTTGTTCTTGGACTAGTTTGGTTTGGCATTGTTGTAAATTCAACTTTCTTTGTTGCTGGGTTGTAAGTTAGCCAACCCCATCCGCTGCCTTGAATTGCACCACTGTCTTTGGAAAATTTTTCTTTGAATGTATCAAAGCTTCCAAAAACCGATTTTATGGCATCAGATACTTTGCCACCAGGTGTTCCTCCACCATTTGGTTTCATGTTATTCCAAAATAGTGTATGGTTATCATATCCACCACCGTGGAAATTAACTGCACCCCTGACATTCTCAGGCACTTTATCTAAGCTTGAGAGCAGTTTTGTTAATTCCATATTTTGCAACTCTGAGCTAAGACTTTCCAAAGCGGTGTTCAAACCGTTTGTGTAGGCTTGATGATGTTTAGTGTGGTGAATTTCCATCGTCTTTGCATCAATGTGAGGTTCTAGTGCATCGTATGCATAAGGCAACTTTGGAAGTTCATATTTTGCCATGTTAAGAGCCACGTGAGTATACAATTTATGGGTTTGGTTGCAAATGTATTTTATCTAACTAAATTTGATGAAAACTGTTGGAACATTACAAAATTGTATTTTTTTCTCTAGTAATTTTGTGTTCGTTCCTTATTTTATCAGGTGTCAAGGAACAACAAAAATTTGAATTTTATCTTGAAAAAAATGTGTCACTAATTGGTGTAGAAATTCCAAGAGAGAAGGGATTTGAAGGACAAGGAATCAAAATTGGTATAATAGATACGGGAATAGATTACAACCATCCAGATCTTCTCGGTTTTGGTCCTTCTGGCAAAGTTGTTGGCGGTTACAATTTTATAGATAATAACGAAAAACCACTTGATACCTCTGGTCATGGTACTGAAGTAGCTGGAGTTATTGCTGCAGATGGAAGTCTCAAGGGAGTAGCACCAAAGGCAAAGTTACTTGCGTATAAAGTATCATCAAATGGCGATTCAGTCTCATCAGATCTTATAGTAAAAGCTATTCATCGCGCAATTGAAGACAAGGTCAATGTAATCAATATCAGTCTGGGTGTAAACAAAACAAATAATGAGATTGATCAAGCTGTCAACGAAGCTGTAAAAAATGGAATCATAGTTGTCGTAGCTGCAGGAAATAATGGACCAGATGAAGGTACGATTGGAAGTCCGGGGAAAGATCCTGACGTAATAACAGTTGGGGCAACTTATAACAACCTTACACAAAGTATTGTCTCTACGCTAGAAATTGGCAAAACGCAATACCAAGTGCTTCCAATGCTTGGCACAAAGCCTCTGTCAAAACCAATTACTGCAAAGGTTGTCTTTGGAGGATATGGTAGAGTTAGAGATCTTACTAATGTAGATGTCAAAGATTCCATCTTGCTTGTAGAAAGAGGAAGTGATGTGAAGGGTGAGAAGATCTATTTTTCAGAAAAAGAACAAAATGCTGCACAAAGTGGTGCTAAAGCTCTCATAGTTTACAACAACGAATCTGGAATATTTTTTGGTGAGCTTGTTCAAAAAAATTCCAACTCTAGCAAACCAACAATACCCGTCATATCAATGTCACGAAGTGATGGGCTTGCGATAAAAAAAGCTCTTCAAAATGAAACAATAACAAAGTTAGATGTATTCAGTCATCCAGATTTTATTGCACCTTTTAGCTCTCGTGGTCCAGTCTCGCCATTTTACATAAAACCTGACCTTGTAGCACCGGGTGTGTTTGTAAATTCTACTCTCATAGGAGGAAAATATAATCTTACCAGTGGAACAAGTATTGCAGCACCTCATGTTGCTGGAGCAGTGGCTCTATTGTTACAAAAAGATCCAAATCTCAAGCCTGACCAAGTTGTCTCAATTCTTTCTACAACTGCTGACCCCGTTACAGATGCTTATGGAAAAAATGTGCCGCCTGATCTTGCTGGAAGTGGAAGATTAAATATCACAAGAGCATTTTCTGCTAATTTGATAATAATTCCACACAGTCTAGTCTTTAATCTCTCTTTAGAAAAACCATACCAAAAAAGATTATTACACTTACAAACAATAGGGGGAACATTAGCAAATATTCAAACAAAATTTTATCCAGATCAAAATGATCTAAAAATAGAGACAGCTCTTGAAAATGATTCCTTAAACATAAAAATTTCAAGCCAAAAAAATAGGACGGGGGATTTTGATGGAATGCTTGCAATTAATGATGGTATAACAACTTATCACGTGCCTGTTCTTGTTCATGTAACAAATGGTGCAATCAACACAACTCAAAAAGATGGAACTTTAACTTTTGGTCTTGATTATCCAAATAGTTGGTCTTATGCAAAAATTTCTGTAATTAACAAAGATTCAGAACGATTTCAAAGTATATCAATTGTTCCACAACGGACCTCATCACTTGTGGTCAATGAACCAGGTGAGTACTGGATTCATGCACAAATAACCACGCCTCATGGCGTTGATGATGCCTATGATATAATAATGGTTGAAACTCCTGCAGAAAAAACAGGAATTGAATTTTTAGGGTCATTTGGAGTTCCCCTAAAGACAATTATCATAATTTCTGGAGTAATTATTGCCGCTACAATTGTTGGATTAGTGACAAGACGCAACTAGTTATGTGAGATCTGCGGTCCTGCATCACAAATTTCTTGAGGAGTATTTCCAAATTTCTTAAAGTTCTCAACAAACATCTGCGCAAGTTTTCTTGCAGAAAGATCATAACCGTCTTTTTCTGCCCATGTGTTTCTTGGATTTAGTACTTCGGAAGGTACTGCAGGACATGTTTCTGGCACATCCAAATTGAATACCTCATCGTGTCGATATTTTACTATATCAAGTGCGCCAGTAAGGGCCGCAGTTATCATCATTCTTGTGTATTTGATGTTCATTCTCTTGCCTATTCCGTATGGTCCTCCAGACCATCCTGTGTTAATAAGATAGACTTTGGTGTTGTGCTTTGTGATTTTTTCTCCAAGCATCTTTGCATATACTGACGCGTGTCTTGACATGAAAGGTGCACCAAAACATTCTGAAAATGTTGCCTTGGGTTCTGTAATTCCTCGTTCAGTTCCTGCAAGTTTGCTTGTATATCCTGACATGAAGTGATACATCGCTCCTTCTTTTGCCAATCTTGCAATTGGTGCCATTACACCAAATGCATCTGCTGTTAGAAATACAATGACTTTGGGATGTCCTCCAACACTAGGTATTATTGCACCAGGAATGTAATCAAGTGGATAAGCAGCTCTGGTGTTTTCTGTTAGGCTGCTATCAGTAAAGTCGGGAGCCAAAGTTTTTTTGTCTATTACAACATTTTCTAAAACTGAACCAAACTTGATTGCGTCCCAAATTTGTGGTTCTGCTTCTCGGTTTAGATCGATGCATTTTGCATAGCATCCTCCTTCAAAATTAAAAATTCCTTTATCTGACCAACCGTGCTCGTCATCTCCAATTAGCATTCTGTTTGAATCCGCAGAGAGTGTAGTTTTCCCAGTACCTGATAATCCAAAAAATAAGGCAGTGTCACCGTTTTTTCCAACGTTTGCAGAACAATGCATTGGAAAGACACCTTTTGGTGGAAGGATGTAATTCATGCCAGAAAACATTGCCTTCTTTATCTCTCCAGCATAACAAGTCGCTCCAATCAATACGATCTTTTTTGTAAAGTTTAGTATGATAAAGGCATCAGATCTTGTTCCATCAACTTCAGGAATTGCCTTAAAGTCATTTAGTGCAAGCAAAGTAAATTCTGGCTTGTGTGATTCAAGTTCTGCTGCTGAGGGTCTGATGAATAATTGCCTAACAAAAAGATTCTGCCATGCATGATCATTTATTATTCTAATTGGCAATCTGTTTTCAGGATCTGCTCCAATAAAACCATCGAAAACAAAGATTTCTTTTCCATCTACATGTTTTTTCATTTTCTCGTAAAGCTTGTCAAATTTATCCTCTGGAAATGGATGATTTACCTTGCCCCAGTCTACGTTAGTATGAGTTTCAATATCATCTACAATATAGCGGTCGTCAGGCGACCTGCCAGTGTATTTTCCTGTTCTTACAGAAAGCGAGNCNTTAGATGTAAGGATGCCNTCGTTTTTCTCAAGTACAATATCAACAAGTGATTTTACTGGTAGATTTCGGTGTACGTTACTTGTAGTAATCCCNTGTTCCTTTAGCTGCGTCATAAATTTGCCAGTGATAGTTGTCTTAAGATCTTCAATCATTGGGTAAAACAATCCGCCTCTAATTTCCTTATTATCTCTTCTCATTATGCATTTTGCCCCCAGAAACGTATTTATTTTAAAATTCAAGCAGGTTCTTCTACATGCCAATAAACAAGGAATTGTTAGAACAAAGAAAAAAGGTAGCACAGCACAGACCTGACTTTGTAAGAGAAGAGAGTTGGAGATACTTTAGGTTAGCAGAAAACTGGAGAAAACCAAAGGGAATTGACAACCATCAGAGAAAACAGAAAAAGGGTTGGCCTGCACTTGTCAAAGCCGGCTATGGTGGACCAAATATTGCAAAAGGATTGCATCCATCAGGGTATACTGATAATTTAGTTTACAATGTAAAGGACTTGGAAAAGCTTGATCCAAAAACCGATGGCGTAAGACTTGGCCACGGAGTTGGAAAAAAGAAGCGATTAGAAATAGTAGCTAAAGCAAAAGAGAAGAACTTTAAGATATTTAACGCAAGGGTGTCAACAAGTGGTAGTAAATCTTAAGACCAAACGACGCCTNGTTGCAAGAATTTTGGGAGTTGGAGCAAACAGGATAAAGTTTGATTCTGAGTATTTGGATGATGTTGCAGACGCAATTACACGAGATAACATTCGAAGTCTACTTACTGCAAACATAATTGAGGTCAGACCAATTAAAGGGACGTCCAAAGGCAGAGCACACCACAAGAAATCTCAAAGGCGTAAGCGCGGAACAAAACAAGGTTCAAAGAAAGGAGCCAAGGGAACACGTATTGGCAAAAAGCAAGTATATGTAAGAAAGATAAAGGCCCTCCGACACAGACTCAAGGTATCAAAGGGTAGAAAAGAGATAACCAACCAAGATTACTGGAAGTTGTACAGACAAGTTGGTGGAAACCAAGTCAGAAACGTAGCACACCTTCGAACCTTGATTGAAGAGACGCTCAAACGACACAGTTANAATCTGTAAATCATTTTTAGATCAGTAATTTTTCCATTCTTAATTTTTACACCTTCTTTTGAAAGCATGTGGGTCTTGATCTTTTCCCCCCATGCATATCCACCTATTTTTCCATCAGATTTTATAACTCTGTGACATGGAACTATAACAGGATACGGATTTTTGTTCATGATTCTGCCAATCACTCTTTGACCGTTTTTAAGACCAACAGATTTGGCAAGCTCTCCGTATGTAGTCACCATTCCTGATGGAACTTCGAGAAGTTTTTTGTACACTTTTTCTTCAAGTTTCAAACTCTTATCATCTCAAGGTTTGTTGTCTCTATAAGATCAACTACTTTTTGTTTATTTTTTCCCAAACCACTCCAATCTACCAGAGCACGTTTTGCTTCCTTGTTTCTTTCCAAAATGTGAGAAAATAGTTTCTCATCTAGATAGTCCAAAGCATGTTTTGGTATGACAGTACCTAAGGCATGTTGGCCTTCAATTAGTTCTTTGGTGAATTTTTCAGGATAATGAGTCCCACCAAAACAAATAGCAACATCATGGCTTTTTGGTGTCTTTGACATTACATCTTCTACAATTTTAGCCACAGAACTACACAACTCCTTGTCATTCCACTGCTTTTCTGTTGTTCCGACTTCGATAAATAAGGTAGGTTTGTTTAGTGCGGTTGGGCCGTGGTGTGTAGCCTCTATTATAATTTCAAATTTTGCAAAATCTTTTCTTTTTTCCCACAAGGCTTGCATGTAAGACTTTTGTAAATGAGGGTGCGGAATTGCAACTTGTCTTGGTTTTCCGCCAAATAGTGCTTCTGAAAAATTTCCAGTACTGTGACATGTAAGAGCTAGTGTTCCTGTTTCAGAAGCATGTTTTGATAAAAACACAAAGCCGTCGTAGTGATATTTTTCTTCAAGCCAATCTGCAGATATTGCAGGTGTTGGAATTATTGCAAGATCATAATTTTTTCCACGATAAATCTCACCATCTTGTTTCATACTTTGAGAGATATGTGCAGCCAAGTTTGAACCAGCTGGATCTGATTGATACGCAACAAGCAAATTCATAAGATAAGAGATATAAGTACACTTTATTAATTTCCTCCAATGGTAAACCCAAGACAGCTGTTAAAGGACATGGTAAATACAATAAAGCTTGCCAAAAAATCAGACAAGGACGATTATATGCAACACCTCAGGCTAGTCCTTCTTGGAATCGCAACGGTAGGTACGATTGGATTTATAATTCAGTTCGTATTTTCAGTAATTAATTTCGGACACAGATAGCTTTGACTCAGGAAATAAAATCACACTTTTTCGCAGTAAGGACAACCGGAGGACAGGAAAAGGTAGTTATGGGACTGTTAGAGAACAGGATAAAACTAAAAAAAATAAACATTCAATCAGTTTTGCTTTTGGATAACCTCAAGGGATATATCATAGTGGAGGCAATTGATGCAAATGCTGCCTTTGATGCGTTACAGGGAATAAGACATATCAGAGGACAGCTTAGAGGCGAATTAACGTTTAACGACATAGAGGGTTATCTAGTCAAGAAATCAACAGTGTCTGAGCTTGCAGTAGACAAAATTGTTGAAATTATCGGTGGGCCATTCAAGGGAATGAAAGCAACCGTTACAAGAATAGATCATGAAAAAGAAGAGGCCACTGTAATTCTACTTGATGCTCCATATCAGTTACCAGTAACTGTTGATGCAAACTACCTTAAGCTTTTGACACAGTAGCAAGGATTAAATTTACAGATTCAAGGAAAGAAAAATCATGACAGATATACAAACTGTTTCCGCACTTGTTACAGGAGGACAGGCAAATGCAGGACCGCCACTTGGTCCGACACTTGGTCCACTAGGTGTTAACATTTTACAAATTGTAACCGCAATAAACGAGAAGACAAAAGACTTTGAGGGAATGAAAGTTCCTGTTACGGTTTCTGTCGACAAGAAAACAAAACAGTGGACGGTTGAGGTCGGAATTCCATCTGCAGCAGCACTCATACTAAAAGAAGCTGGTATTCAGAAAGGATCAGGAACCTCAGGAACAACCTGGGTTGGAGATGTCAAGATGGATTCAATAATCAAAGTTGCAAAGTTAAAAATTGATTCTTCTTATGCTCAAGACATCAAGGGTGCAGCAAAGGAGATTGTAGGAACATGTTTACCGCTTGGAGTCAAAATAGATGGTAAGAATCCAAAAGAGGTTACTGCCGAGATAAACTCTGGCAAATGGGACGATAAATTAAAGTAAATTATTCTTTTAATTCGTAAGTTTGATCTTTTTCTGTTCGTTGCAGTTCTACAAAGGTTTCAGTATTTAGAATTCCTTCTATTTTTCCAATCTTTTCTATCGCTACAGAGTGTAATTCTTCGAGATTTTTTGTACGTACTGTAATTAGTATATCAAATCTTCCTGTTACTTCAGATATCATTACGACTTCGGGAGTTTTCAGTAGTGCCTTGTGAATCTGTTCTTTCTGTTTTGGATCACGGTTTATTCCCATTGTGGCTTTTACACTTATACCAATAAGAGATTCGTCTACTACAATTGTGAATTTTTTTATCAGTTTCTTTTTGATTAACCTCTTTATCCTGCTGTACAAAACAGATGTGTTAATTCCTAATCTTTTTGAAAGGTTTGGTACTGAAACATTACCATCCTTTGTAAGTTCGGTAAGAATCTTCATGTCAAGTTCATCAAATTTGTGCAAGCTTAGCGAAGTACTTTGTATTCGATTT
>JGI1358J11329_10003543_pt1 | contig 11570 bp, 13 predicted proteins | sample Subgroupgradi54m_FD_11329 | JGI IMG/M metagenome (IMG submission 11329)
CCCCCGCCCATGCCCGGCGGCATCTCCTACGGCTACCCGCGTATGGCGGCCGTGCACGTCAACACCGATCCGGTCGCGTCAGCACTCCGGCGGCACCGCGTGCATAACCACACGGAAGGAGGAATCGGAGTGGCCGTGCAGGAAGGCGCCGTGTTCGCGCAGGTGGATGCCGCCTCGGGCATCATGGTCAACATCGACGGCACCGCGGCCATGATCCCGGTGGTTCCGCCGGGCATCTCGCAGTTCGAGGTGACGCTCCTCGGGCAGCCGAGAACGCGGCACCTGACCTTCCTCTGCATCGAGGCACAGCCTGATGGTACTGGCATCGTCGTGGGAAAACACCCCATGACGGTTCCATTCGGAGCCGGCGGATACGACACCGTCGACTCGTACCTCTCGAACTACAACTGTGTCGGCCGCAACATGTAGCAGCACCTTTGCCTACCAACGCTCCGATCAACATCCCTCACCGGATGAAGATCGGAGCGTTTTTATTTCATAAAACCCCGCCCCGATATATGCATCGGGGCGGGGTTCTTCGCTGCGCAGCGAAAATTTATCCGGCGACGTTGATAAGAGCGCTGATCACGAAATTCGAGATGGCGACCGCAGCCATGATCACGACCAATCCAACGATGGCGTTCCTGATCATGATCTTGGCTTTTTTGACCCCTTCTTCATCTCCACCGGAAGTCATCCACAAGAAACCTCCGTACAAGAGATAGATCAACAAGAGTAAACCTAGAATACCGAGCACGGCGTTGATGATCCTTCCAATCAAGGTTGGCAAATCCGTAGCCCCGACTCCGGTCGCGCCCTGGATGTTCCCAAGGTCAGCTTGCGCCTGCTTGAACGGATTGCCGGCAGCGAGGACCGCGAAAGGAGCCATAAAGCCCGAGATCACGCTCCCTGCGCGTACCATGATGCGCTGATAATGCTTCATAAAAGAATTAACATGATGAATTAAGATTTTCTAACAAGGCGGTGTTTTGCAAACGACCAGCGCCCCGTTCAAACGACTAATGACGAATGAACTTAAGACCGCTGAAAGTGTGATGATCACGAGTCCAACGATGGCGTTGCGAATCATCATCTTCGCTTTTTTAACCCCTTCTTCATCTCCACCGGAAGTCATCCATAGATATCCGGCGTACAGAAGATAAACCAATAACAGCAAACCGATCACGGTCAAAACCACATTAATAATTTGACCAATGAACTGTGGAAGCAGGGTGGATGGATCGTCGGCGGCAGATCCTGGAATACCCGTATTTACAACCGTCGGGCCCAACATTTCGCCGCTCAAAAACCCACCTTTGGCCGCTAAAACAGCGAACCAGGGCAACACCGAGCCCGAGATGATCAGTCCAACTTTAGCCAAACATTTGTTCATCGGTTTCATACAGCGCTTGGCAGCTAACTTTTACCGATCGTGACGCTTAATTGGGTCACAATATAACTCGTGACCACATATGACATGGCAATAATCACGAGCCCGACGACGGCGTTCCGAATCATCATCTTCGCTTTTTTGACCCCTTCTTCATTTCCACCGGAAGTCATCCACAAGAACCCTCCGTACAAGAGATAGATAAAGAGGAGGACCTCTACAAACCCTAAAGCAATTTTTATCACGCTCCCAATGATCTGAGCCAAGCAAGCTTTTGTATCGTCTCCACAGGCATTACTCAAACCGGCCGGTCCGGCAGCCTGTACGAGTCCGGTACTTTCAGGAGTGATGTCCGCGGCCGCAGCCATAGGAAAAGCCACCGGCGCCAAAATAAGAGACGCGGCAATAAACCATGGAAAAATGCGGGATTGGGTCATAGAACTTTTTCCTACCGCCTAATGACTGATGTCTAATGACTAATGTCTGACTACTGTGACGTGGCGGACAGAAGTCGGCCAATAACGAATCCGGTAATGGCCCAAGCGGACAAAATGATGGCGAGACCGATAATGCCGGCTACTATCAATTGCTTCGCCTCATGCGTCTTTTCTTCATTTCCACCGGAAATCATATACTTAAACCCACCGAGGAGGACGATCACGACGGCGATGATGCCGAGGAATCCGAGCGCGACGTTGATGATACGCGCGGCGGTTTGACGAACGTCACCACTACCCAATTTGATTTCCCCCTGAATCGCACCCACGCCGAGATCATTGGCGTTCAAATTTTGCGCGAAGGTGACGGCGGGAAGAGCGATCGATGCGGCGAGACCGAGAGACGCGGCTAAACTGACAATTTTTTTCATGCGTAATGTCATGGAAATGTCACCTCCTTTCAAAAGAAAATATGAAGAATAAAATTTATGATAATCGACGTCTGGAAGTATAGCACATCTGTCGGAAACCCACCCCATCGGAAACCCCCTTCCCCCTTGTCAGGGGGTTTTTCCGACGTCCCCCTGATAAGGGGGATTGAGGGGGTTTCCGGCAAACGCCAGCTTATGGCGCTCCCGAAATCACGCTCCCGGAGAGATTGATGATGATTGTGATGATCGTATAAGACAGGATCACCACAATCATTCCCAGAACCGCATAGGTCAAAGTCTTTTTGGCGGTTTTTATCCGTTCACTGCTCCCGGCCGTCATCCACAAAATACCTCCATACACGAAAAATAGAAGAAAAAGCGCACCAACAAAACCCAAAAGATAACTCACCATGCGCGCAACGATTTGCGGAATATTTGCTCCTCCCAAAGGATCTTTGAGTCCGTAACGACCGACATACGTCTTGGCTGCCTCTGCTGGAGCGGCCTGCGCAGGAGGTTGGGTAGGGATAACGCAATGAGCGGAAGGCACATCACACGGTGATCCATAATGGGGACAAGAATTCTGACACACGGTGACACAATCCGCTTCAACATCACACGAAGTTTGGATAAAATTGTTTTGTTTATTCTGACACTGAAAACTGCATGCGCCTGTTTGAGCGGCTAATACAGAAGATGGAAAGAAAAATAAAATGGAGCTTAAACCCATGACCATCCTGAATGCGTTCGTACCGGTGAAGAGTGTTTTCATAAAATCAAACGCCAAATAATCCAAAAAACAAACTGATGATCGTGTAGGAAAAGAAGATGATGAGAAGCCCAACCGTCGAGTTGACCAAAATACCCTTGGCTTGCTTGACGCGCGTTTCGCTCCCGCCGGAGGTGATCCATAAAATTCCACCGTAAATAAACATGAGCAAGGCAAGCGCGCCCACGATGCCAATGACGGATCGGATGAGGCGACCGATCAACGTAAAAAGAGTTGTGTTTTGTCCCAGTGGATTAAATAAATCCGTTGGCGAGCCTGCGTTGGCTGGAGCTGCGGGAGGGGTTGTGCCTCCGGTTGCTTGACACTGCGCTTCTTTATTCCGATCAGTATAGGAAAAGTCACAGAATGCGTTGGATCTGCCACCACCTAAAGCCTCACAATAATCCTGACAATCATTACAATCCTGAAATGGCCCATCTCCCTTGTTGTCCTTTTTGGTGTGATTTTCGCACAGACCCTTGCTCGGATCTTGCGCCGGCTTGCACCAACAATAAAGCAGCCCCCCGGACGGAGGCGCCGCGCAGTTACGACAGGTCGGAATTCCATGATTCTGAACCAAATCTTCTCGCATGCAACGCTGTGTGTCTTGCGGTGCCGGATAACCATTTAATCTACATTCTTGTTCACATTTGTTGCATTCCTGACCGCGGGCATAGACCGGGGAAAGAAAACCAGAGAACGCAAGAGCACAAGAACACAAGAACACAACAAAGGAAATTTTTGCCCTGTTCTTGTGTTCTCGTGTTTTTATGTTTTTGTTCATACTATTTTGGCGGCTCCAACGGACAACAGAAAACATTTACGCCTTGATCCGGAGCTGCGCATAAATTCTGCGAAGCGTCCTCGCATCCCAGCGCCTTGGCGCTCTTCGCAACATCCTTTTTGCTTCCACCCTGAATCACTTGGCAGGAAAATCCCGGACGGGATTCACAAGCGGTTGGTTTAGCGGTTTGTCGAGTAAAAGAGAGAAGAACAAAACGAATCAAGGCATTCGCCCCGAAAATAATGACAAGTCCTATGGCGGCGCTCACAATCATCTGTTTGGCATGGGTGACCTCTTCGGTGCGGCCGGCAGACACCAAATAACGAAAGCCGCCATACACGAGAATGGCGAGTGCGACAGCCCCGGAAATACCAAAAAGAAAATTTGCAAAAGCGGCGGCAGTAGCAACAATCTGATCCAAGGTGCAACTCCCAACATCCATACAGTTCAAGAGATACTGCGGAATCCAAATGGAACTTTGGGCTTGCGCGGCAGGGGGCGACCCTGCAGGCGCCGGAGCTGCACCGCCCCCAACTGATCCAATCCCGGCGGCACAACAAAATTGACCGTTGACGCAAGCGGGGCTAGTGACACATTTACTTTGCGTGCCTTTATCCGGCACATCCTGACAACTCCATGCCTTGGAGTCGCTCGTTTGAAGTTCCACAAGCGCCACCTGACCTTGATCAGCCTTCGCCGCGCAACCATCGCCCACGACCGGTTTAGACCACTTACAAGTACCAACTATATTCAAAAGAGGTTTCAACGATGCATCTACTCCAACAGATTTCACCATGCTCCATGGATCATTATTGGCCTTATCACAATCTGTTTTGGTTAAGTCTAAATCAATCGCGCAGTCCGCCTTTCCTCCCCCACAGGATGAACAATGAGCTTTGACATTGGGACAGTAACCATCAAAAATATTATTCGGAAGCAATAAACCCGCAGACACTTTTCCGACACAAGCACATTTTCCTACAACTTCTTCCGCATGGGTGGGGGTGATCCAAAAAATCATGCTCATGATGAGCGGAATCATGAACCCAAAGATATATTTGTATCGCATACTCATTGTATCGTTTGATTGATTTTATCTACGGCAAAACGAATGGCATCACTTACCGAAGCGGTTCCGGCGACGACGCTCTGGATCATGTTGAGCAGCGCGTCTTCGGCCGCCTTTGGATCTTTTCCGCGATACCAAGAAACCGACGTGAGCACTTGGGACGCAAAGGCACCAACCTGTTCGTCATTAAACTGATCCGGCAACAAATTTTTTCTGGCTGCCGGGCGTTTGATGATATCGAGAACTTTTTTGCTCTCTTCCGGTTTGGCTAAAAAATCCAAAAAGTTCCATGCGATATCCGGATTTTTGGCTTTTTTGGAAGCAACCCAATACCAATAATTCGCATAATTGCGTACCGGATTCCCATCGATTTGCGGAAGTTTGCTCACCCCAAGATTAAGCTTAGGTGCTCGCGCGCGAATTTGATTCAGATGATAGGAATACCCAAAGAAGAACGCCGTGCGTCCTTGAATAAAGGCGTCCAAAGAATTCGGTTGAGCGTTGTTCCACGTAAATGTTTCTTTCGCGGGATTGGCAAAATCCGTATAAAACTGCAACGCCTGGAAAGCCGGAGGGAGTTCGCGTACTCCGGCCAGGGAAATCGGAATAGCTTCAAATGTTGGACGGCCGTTTTCATCCGCCATTTCCGCTCCATTCTGTATCATGAGAATCGAGGCTAAATCCGCCGCACGCTCAACATTAAACGCGGTCCCAAAACCCGCACCGGACTGAAGAAGATTTCCTTGGGCATCCAACTTGGTGAGCTTTTTTACCTGTTCTTGAAACTGCGACCAGGTTTCCGGAGGGGTGGGGAGTCCTGCGGCATTCAACAAATCTTTATTGTAGTACAAAGCCAGAGTGTCGATGGAGACCGGAATCCCCAAAATTCTCTGTTGAAAATCCTGTTTATCCGCTACGGGAGACACGTTTACCGCCCGTATCATGTCTTTGATGGCCACGTCGGCATACTGATCTTTGAACGCTTTGTTCGTGATCCCGGGTTCGGTGCGCAACTCCCACGTCTGTTCTTTTTTAATCGTCCCCACAACCACCTGATACGCAATTTTTGTACTCGGGGGTTGCGGAGAAATTTTGGATAAATACTTTCCGGTCCAATCGTTATGAATAAGAAAAACATCGGGCCCGCGATCTTCGGCCAATGCCTCTAAAAGAGCATTCTCATATTCCTCCAAACGCAAACGCTTAAAGTTCAGCGTCAAATTTGGATGGAGCTTGCGATAATCTTCGAGCACAGCTTGGTAGGCGTCTACATCATCAATCACCCCCCACACATTCACATCCGCTCGTTCCGAAGCTTTCAGAACCTCCGGACTCAAACCCTTCGTACAACCGGCACCAGAGAACACGAGAACACAAGAACACAAGAACACAACAAAGGAAATTTTTGCCCTGTTCTTGTGTTCTCGTGTTTTCATGTTTTCATGTTCTTGTATTTTCATGTTCTCGTGTTTTCATGTTTCATTGATTTTAGCATGTTTCGTGTCTCTCGCGCCAAATCAGGTCGCTCCAAAGCGAGCGCGAGGTTCGCCTTGAGCCATCCAACCTTTGAACCGGTGTCGTGATATTCCCCCTCAATTTCACAGGCATAGACCGGACGCTTTTTCATCAATCGCTGAATAGCATCCAACAGAACGACCTCGCCTCCATGGCCCGGTTTAAGTTTGCGGATTTCCGGAAAAATGTCCGGGGTCAGCACATATCCGGCATTGGCAGCCAAGCGCGAGGGGGCATGCTCGGGGCCGGGTTTTTCGACGACGCCTCTCAATTGATACACACGTTTCTCGACCTGCGCGATCGGATCGACAATGCCGTAGCGTGTCGTGCCATGAGCATTGGTCTTGATCACTCCCACCACCGGATCGCCATATTTTTCAAACACATCCAACATCTGACGCAGGCGTGGTTTTTTTCCCATATAAATGTCATCGCCAAATAATACGGCAAACGGTTCATCCCCAATTAAGTGACTCGCGTTCAACACGGGTGTGGCATTTCCATACGGACCTTTTTGTCGCACATAAATAAAATTCGCCATGCGGCTTATGTGTTGAATTTCTTTCAACAACCCAAGTTTTTTCTTTCCCTTCAGCCAATTCTCCAACTCTTTTGGTGTGACTCGTGACTAAAATAATATCGGTAATGCCGGAGGCCACCGCTTCTTCTACCACATACTGAATCACCGGCTTGTCAAGAATCGGCAGCATCTCCTTTGGCATGGCTTTGGTAGCCGGAAGAAAACGCGTACCAAAACCGGCCACGGGAATGATGACCTTTCTGACTTTCTGTGACATACCCATGATTATACAACAATGCTGATTAATTTCCCCGGCACGTACACAATTTTTTGAGGAGACTTCCCCTCCAACCATGTTTGAACTTTTTCTGATTTGAGAGCAACGCCCTTCGCTTCTTCTTCAGAGATGTCCGTCGCGACCTCGATGCGATCCCGAACCTTGCCGTTGACTTGAATCACGAGCTCGAATGTCGCTGATTGCAATTTGGATGCATCGAACGTGGGCCATGATGATAGATGAATGGAATCCGGGTGACTTTGCCGCCAAATTTCCTCCGTCAGATGAGGAGCGAACGGCGCAAGCAATTGCAAATAGCCTTCTTGATATGCCTCCGGCACGCCGCCCGCGTCCTGGAAACCGTTTGTCAAAATCATGAGTTGCGACACGCAGGTGTTGAATTGGAGTTGATCAATCCCGTCCGTGATTTTTTTGATGGTTTGATGGTAGAGGATTTCAATGTCAGGTTGTAGGTTGTAGGTTGTAGGTTGTAGGTTGACGAACAATCCCCACACCTTATCCAAAAATCTCTTCACCCCTTCAATCCCATTCGTGTCCCACGGCACGGGTTGATCAAACGGCCCCATGAACATTTCATAAATGCGAAACACGTCTGCGCCGTATTTTCCAACCACCTCATCCGGATTAACGACGTTGCCTTTGGACTTGGACATTTTCTCGCCCCCTTGCGCGAGGATCAACCCATGTGACCGACGAACGCGATACGGTTCTGATCCACACTCCTGTGGCACATATCCCATATCCCACAAAAACTTGTGCCAAAAACGGGAATACAAAAGATGCAGCGTCGTATGTTCCATCCCACCGTTGTACAAATCAACCGGCATCCAATATTTTAATTTTTCCGCAGAAGCAAACTCCTGATCATTGTGCGGATCGCAGTAGCGCAAAAAATACCAACTCGATCCGGCCCAGTTTGGCATGGTGTCTGTCTCCCGCGTGGCCGATCCTCCGCAACGTGGGCACGTCGTCTTTACCCAATCTTTGATCTTAGCGAGCGGCGACTCCCCCGTGTCTGTTGGTTCATACGCTACAACTTCCGGCAATTTCAAAGGCAACTGATCATCAGGCAAAGGAATCCAACCGGTATTTTTACTTTGAAGAATCCGCTCCTCCAGTTCAGGGTATGACGTACCCTCCATGTGACTATGGCCGCTCCAATTTTGAATAAACCAACCGGCAGGAATCGTCTGATGCGTCTCTGCCACAATAAATGGATCGTCATCAGAAAAAATCACGGTTTTATTTTTGGCATATTTCCCCGCCTCTTCCCAAGAGATCGGCACATCAATAAATTTCTTGAACGTGGGCACATCTGATCCCTCCCACTCACGCTCGGCTTTTTTCCAATCATAATTTTCTGAAAATAATGCTGGCGTCACCAGATACACATGGCCGATCATTCTTTTATGCTTGGCGAGCAGGTGCAATGTCGTACGCGCGCCCAAACTGTGCGCCACAATCACATCATCCTCTCCGAGTTGATCCATGTATGGTGCGAGTTCCGACAACCAAGCATCCAAACGCGGACTCTCCGCCGTGGTCATCGAAGGTGACAGGACCTCAAACCCTTCTTTTTCCAGCCGCGCCTTCATGGCCGGAAACCAATTCGCCTCTGCGCTCGATTCAAATCCATGAATCAACAAAACTTTTTGTTTTTTCTTGGCGCAACTCTCGCAATGCACCAGCGGAATCGGCTCGCCCCAGTAACGCTGGCGAGAAAAAACCCAGTCACGAAGTTTGTAGGTGATCTGCCGCTTGCCCACGCCCTTCTCCTCAAGCCATTCAATACTTCGATTGACGGCTTTCTCGAGCGACCAATCTTTTTCCCGTGTGTCGACGAAAATAACTGGAAGATCAAACTTCTTTGCAAACTCGCCGTCTCTCTCATCATGCGCCGGCACGCCCATGATCGCGCCTGTGCCGTAGGAAGCGAGCACGTAATCCGCAATCCAAATTGGAATTTCTTCTTTGGTAGCCGGATTGATGGCCTTGAGTCCGGATGACACGCCGGTTTTTTCTCTTTCCATTCCCGCACGCTCCTGGTCGGAACGCCGAGATGCCATTGCCACGTACTCTTTCACTTCCTTCGACGGTTCCCAGCCGTTCTTCATCCATGCTTCCGCCATTTCCGGTGCAATCACCAAAAATGTGGCGCCGCTGATTGTATCCGGTCGGGTCGTAAAGACCTTAATAATTCTGTCATTGCGAGAAGTCTGCGACGAAGCAATCTCCCCGCTCGATTCAGAGATTGCCGCGCTCCGTCGAACTTCGCTCGCAATGACAAATTCAATCTCCGCTCCCTCACTCTTTCCAATCCAATTCACCTGTTGAATTTTTATTTTGTCGAGATAATCCACCGTGTCCAAATCTTTTAAAAGACGCTCGGCATATTTCGTGATGCCGATCATCCACTGTTCCTTCTCCCGTTTTTCGACGGACGTACCGCAACGCTCACACACCCCACCCTGCGCTTCCTCATTCGCCAATCCGATTTTATCTTTTGGACACCAGTTGATCGTTGATTTTGCTTTGTAAGCAAGCCCAGCTTTAAAAAATTGCAAAAACTGCCACTGCGTCCATTTGTAGTAAACGGGATCCGTGGTGTTGACCTCACGCGACCAGTCAAAACCCAAACCCAGTGATTTCAACTGGCGCGTAAAGTTGGCGATATTCTGCGCCGTCACGATTGCTGGAGGTGTTTTTGTTTTGATCGCATAGTTTTCCGTAGGCAACCCAAACGCGTCCCAACCGATGGGATACAAAACGTTTTTCCCCTCCATGCGACGCTTGCGCGTCAAAATATCGATCGCCGTAAACGAACGCGGATGACCCACGTGCAACCCATCACCGGACGGATACGGAAATTCGATCAAACCATAAAACTTAGGTTGTAGGTTGTAGGTTGTAGGTTGTAGGTTCGAAGGATCGGCCGCACGATAAACCCCTTCTTCTTCCCACTTCTTTTGCCACTTGGCTTCAATGTCATGTATCGGGCGCGATTCACTCATAGCCCCCACAAACTATCAATAACGGGGCGTTGTGGCAACCGCTCTTCATAAACAAAAAAGCTCCGCCGAAGCGAAGCGAGAGAAGAAGGAACGATCAGCAGAGCGAGGTACGGGCCGCGAGGCCCCGCAAACCCTCCAATGTTTGAAGTTCCTCTTGCGTGGGTGGCCGATTGAGAGTCCATCGGCCGTCAAACGGACAGGCCTTGAAGCTGAATTGCAATCGTTGGAGCGCTGCTTGGACATCTGCTTCGGAGACGCTTAGGCTCTGTGCAAGCTCTTGTGGCGTCCACCGTTCCCGCGAAGCGGAAAATACTTCAAGAATTCGTTCTTCCAGTTCCATCATGATTTGACCCTCCCGGTTTATGAGAACGACGACGCATAATAACAAGAAGGTTGAATCTTGACCAAAAAAGAGAGACTTGCTATATTCCTAGCCAGAAACTGGTAAATCTCTTTCGACGTATGTCCTCTTTATTTCACATTTCCGAACGCAACCATCTGGGGATGATTTTGATGAGCGAGTTGGCCGATCGGTATGGTCAGAACGACTTTACTCGTTTGACCGACATCGCCAAAAATATGAAGGTACCCCTCGGGTATTTGGAAGAAATCGCGTTCACGCTCAAAAAAGCCGGTTTGATCGAGGGACGTCAGGGACCGCAAGGTGGATATCGTTTGACAGAACCTCCTCAAAAAATCACCGCAGAAAAAATTCTGACGGCGCTGGAAGGACCGCTTGCGCTTGTGGCCTGTCAAAATACCGCGACCCCATTCCCGGTTGAACATAGGTGTGTAAGCCGCTCGCTGTGGGGACGCTTACAAAAAAATATTTTGGTCACGTTACGACAAACCACCTTGGCCGATCTCTCATAACCTACACCCTACATCCTACCTGCCTACATCCTTCTTATGCGAACCATCTATCTCGATCACGCTGCCACAACTCCCATGGATCCACGGGTGGTTGAGGTCATGCAACCGTATTTTATTGATGTGGCCGGAAATCCTTCTTCATTTCATACCGTTGGCTTGCGAGCAAAAGAGGCGGTGACGGAAGCGCGTCAAACCATCGCCAATCTTTTAGGGGCGCGTGAGGATGAAATTTTATTTACCTCCGGCGGCACAGAATCAAACAATCTTGCGGTGACAGGAGTCGTGAAGGCGCACAAAAAACACTTGGGTAGCACTCTCCCTCATGTCATAACAAGCTCGATCGAACATCATTCCGTACTTGAACCGCTTCTCCATTTGCAAAAAATCAGTGAGATTGAATTGACCGTGCTGCCGGTGAATCGCGAAGGGTTAGTCGCCATAAAAGATGTGCGTGCAGCGTTCAAACTTTCGAC
>JGI1358J11329_10003546_pt1 | contig 11566 bp, 11 predicted proteins | sample Subgroupgradi54m_FD_11329 | JGI IMG/M metagenome (IMG submission 11329)
ACCAATAGCAGCTCCAGCCGGACTATCACCTCAACTGGCAAAACCTATTGGCCAGCCAGCGCCGCTACGCCTGCGACTAGCGTAATCGTTAAGGTTGACCTGCGGAGCCGTAGAACAAGGCAGCTACAGTATTATCAGCGGTGCCGGCGGCTTAATTATGAGTAACAGTTCAAAGGTATTGGCTGGCGATATTTTTATAAACGGTACCATTACTATGTCTAACACTTCTCAAATTGGCTTGACTAGTAACCCGGTCAATGTCAACGTGGCTGATGCGGCCTGTCCCTTACCGCCTGATGCAAGCTATCCCCGTATCTGTAATGCTGGTGAGAGCGTACAGCCGATTATTATTAATAATAACGCTAAAATTTACGGCACAGTTAAAGCTAATAACCAGATTGATGGTAACAATATGAACAATCCCGGTCTGGTGGCCAGCTCTGGTGTGACAACCCAGGCTTTGCCTTCTTATGATCGGGCCGGCCAAAAAGCAGCTGTTGCTACCACCATAACCGGCGCGTCGGCTTCCTGTTCCAGCGGTACAAAAATCTGGGCGGCTAACACCAAAATCTCTGGTGATGTCACCATTTCTAACAGCTGCAAAGTGACTGTTGCTGGCAATGTTTGGATCACCGGCGAATTGACGGTTAGCAACACAGCCCAGATGATAGTCGCCGATTCGCTAGGTGCTACCAGGCCCAACATTATGGTTGACGGTGAAGATGGCGCTAGCTTTAAAGATAGCGCTAATCTGGTTTCTAACGCCAGTGGCACCGGTTTTGAAATCTACACTTATTGGGCTAATGCCGCTTGCTCGCCGGATTGTACTGCCTTAACCGGCATTAATCTTTATAATTCACGGGGGGCGGTGACTATTTCGCTCGATAACTCCTCCCAAGGTCCGCAGAGTATTTTTTACGCTTATTGGAGCAAGGTCCAGGTAAAAAATAGCGGTCAACTTGGCGCTTTGGTTGGCCAAACAATCGAGCTTAAAAACAGCGGCACGATAACTTTTGGTAGCACCACCAGCACCGGCAACATTTTTTGGGTGGCCAATGGCTACCGCCGCAGCTTTTAGGGCTTAGGGGCGCCGGCTTTAGTTAGCGGTCTCGGATGCTATACTTTTAGATAAGGATTAGAAGTATAAAAGAGTGGGCATTTCAAAACTGAATTTTTATCGTGAGCAGCCGTTATTTGGTCTGGACATTGGCCATTCCAGCATAAAAATCATGCAGCTGGAACGCATTAGTGGCAAAAAGCCAAAAGTGCTTGGCTACGGCGTCAGTAATTACTATCCAGAAAACACTATTACTAACGGTGTTATTGTTAATCATGAAGTACTAGCTCATACCATGCGTGAATTATTCAGCGACCGTCTGGTTGGCAATATCACCACCAAGCGCGTGGCTTGCAGTGTCCCGACCTCACACACCTTTAACCGCCCAATGACATTGCCACCGATGGATAAGCAGGAAATAGAGGACGCCGTAAAACTAGAGACCGAGCAATACATTCCCATCCCGCTGGAAAACTTATATCTTGATTATGACATTTCACGCCAGGATTCTAATGGTATAGACATTTTAGTAGTTGCAACTCCCAAAAATATCGTTGACAGCACCATTAAATTTTTAGAGTCGGTGGGCTTTGAGCCGGTGGCACTAGAACCCACCATGAACGCTGCGGCCCGGCTTTTTAGTATAGCTGACCTTTCCCGCTCCGAAGCCTCACTGCTAATTGATTTCGGCTCGGTGGCTATCGACATTGCTGTCTTTGACCAAAGTATGTTTGTTAACAGCACTGTTAGCGGCGGCAGTGACACACTAACCAATTTAATCGCTAAAAAACTCAACGTCACACCTTCCGAGGCCTACGTTATCAAGAGTCAATACGGCATCGGGCCCGGTACTAAAGCCATGGCCATTTTAGAAGCTTCCCGCCCAATTTTAGAACCGATGATCCGAGAAGTCCGCAAAATTATGCGCTACTATGACGAGCGAGCCGCCGGTCGACACCGTAAAATCAGCCAAATTATTACTACTGGTGGTGGTGGCACCATACGCGGGCTCAATGAATACCTGGCCCGCGAACTGGGTGTACCGTCGCGGCGGCTGGATCCTTGGCCGAACATCGATTTTGGCGACCTGGCACCACCAACCGAATTGGCTAGCTCAATGTATGTCACCGTGGCCGGCGAGGCAATTTTAAGTTCCCAGGAGATATTCTCATGATAAATCTCTTACCCTCAGAGTACGGCTCCAGCCTGCGCTATTCACACCTAAATGCCACTTTACGCCGCTGGCTAGTCGCGGCCACGGTGGCGTGCGGCGGCTTGGTGCTAATCCTGTCCGTTGGCTGGGTTTATATCACTCAACAAAATAAAAACCTGGCCAAAAATATTGATTCTGTCAATCAACAGCTACAGGCTGAAGATCTAGCCGGCACCCAGAAAAAAGCCCAGGCTATAACCAACAATATTAAAATTATTAACCAAGTGCTGTCGCGCGAGATCCGTTTTTCTGGCTTAATTACCCAAATTGGTTCGGTCATGCCGCCAGGTGCGGTTCTTTCAGGCCTGACTTTGGCCAAGGTTGACGGCGGGTTGGATCTAAGCGCCAGCGCTCGCGATTATACATCAGCTACCCAGATCGCTGTTAACTTGAGCGACCCTAAAAACAAAATTTTTGATAAGGTTGACATAGTCAACGTCAATTGCTCGGCAACTTCCGGCAGCGCTTACCCCTGTAGCGCTAGCTTTAGAGCCCTGTTTAGTAAATCGACTCAGAGCCAGTTTCTTAATGTTCCTGGGGGTAAGCAATGAGTCAAAGCCGTATGCGATTAGTCCTGCTTGGTTCACTGGCCGGCGCCAGTCTGGTCTTCTTTATTATTGTTTTTGGCGGCCTTGGTGCTTTATCGGCCAAGAGCCAGAGGCTAGTTGAATTAAAGCAGCAAAGTAAAACTGTTGACGCCCAAAGCGCTAACCTAGCAGCTGCCAAAAAGCAAGTCCAGCAATACGCTTACTTTAATGACATAGCTAAGGGTGTTCTGCCCAGTGATAAAGACCAGGCCCAAGCTGTACTGGACATTTTTAGACTGGCCGACCAATCGGGCATTGCGATTGCCTCCATCACTTTCACGGCCAGCAGTTTAGGTACCAAAGCCGCTGTCCCCGCCAGCAATGATGCCGCCACAGCACCGCCTACCAGCGCCATTTCCCAAGCCAAACCGGTCGAAGGTATCCCTAGCTTATACTCACTGGAGTTAACCATCACGCCGCAAACTGGCGCCGGCGTGCCGGACGCCAAAAAAGTTACCTACACCAAGCTACTAGATTTTCTTGGGCGCATCGAGCATAACCGCCGTACTGCCCAAATTACCCAAGTTAACATCCAGCCCCAAGCTAGTGACCAATCCATTAACTTCACAATGACCGTTAACATATTTATAAAGCCATGAAAAACTACAAGGTTAGAGGTTACAGGTTAGAGGTTAGAGTAGCTACCGGTTTTCTGTCACCTGTCACCTGTCACCTGTCACCTGAATTTTTTGGAAGGAAATTCGATGAGTAAAGATTTAAGTTTTAACCTTAAAGATTGGCGTCTCAAAGTCAAAAAATTCTTGCCGGTTTTGCCTAAGCATGTCACCTTCATTGCTCTAATGGTCGTTCTAATAGCTTACCTGTTTGTCGTCTGGCGAATCAGCCAGCTGGCTGGAGCTGAACCGCCGGCCGGAGCCGACAATGCTACTACATCGGCCATCCCCAAGGTCGACAAAAACGCTATTAAACAAATTCAGTCCTTAGAACAAAGCAATACCGCAGTCCATAGCCTCTTTAATTCGGCCCGCCAAAACCCCTTCCAAGAATAATATGGACAAGGTTGGCTATTTTGCGGGCGCGCTAACCTTGATCGCTTATTTACCCCAAGCTTCCAAAACCATAAGAACCCGCAAAACTAGAGATTTATCATTGGTAACATACTTAGTATTAACTGTTTCGGCATTGCTTCGGACAATCTACGACCTAGGCAGTCAAAAACCGGCCATTTATCTTACAAACGGGGTGGTGACAATTCTGAGCCTTATTATCCTAAGCCTAAAGATCTCTCACATCAAAAATACTTAACAAGTTAAGTATTTTTGGACTGAGTTAAGCAAGCCCTGTATTTTTCCGGGCATCGAAGGCAACCTGAGTAGATGTTGTGCAAATTAGGCGGCCTTGGGTGCGAGAGCTGTTTGACGAGTAATTTATCCGGTGGATGAATTACGAGGAGTTCTCGAGCAAGCCTGATTTGCACAATAGCTACATCAAGCTTGGCGACGCGTCCGGAAAAAGATAGGGCGAGCTATTTTTGGGCTAGGTGAGGCCCATGTCGTGCAGGTGTTGAGCCAGCCCAACCTCGTGTTCTTCTTCAAGGCTTTTAGCGTAACGCTGGCGGGCTTCGATGATCAGGTCGGCATATTTAGGTGGGTTCGGGCAATAAGGAAAAATAAAATTATCCAGCGTCCCGGCCGTTTGGATCACAATTGTGCCGTAATTGAATATAGTCGATAAGATACCACGTTCCTCAGCGGACACATCCTCGACATTTGACATGCTAAGCCGGGAGATTTTACGGATAAATAAACTTTTCTGCAGGATTTGCACCAGGCTGCGGTCAGTAACCAACAGTCGGCTTTGGCGATAAACATAAGTTGCCACGAAAAGGAAGAAAATCAGTATCGCCAAGCCAAAAATGATTACGCCAACTAATATTTTATAGGCTTGGTTAGATAGGCTGTTGAAAAAATCCGGCGCAATTGCCAGGAACAAGCCAAAGACAACCAGTAATCCAACCAGGGCTTCAAGATAAATACCGACAATGCCAATTGGATGCTTTTTGACTACTACGACTAGCTGCTCGCCCGGTTCCAGCAGGTCTTCGCTACTTTTTAAGTCAGGCGGCGTCATATTGATCGGCGGCATTACCGATGCCGGCAAATGGTCTGGCGGCTGATGGGTTGGCGGCTGGGGGGCTTGACTTTCTGGTGGCATGATTTAACTATAACAGCTTAGGCTGGGCTTTTTTAGAAGGCTGTTTACCCAAATGTTGCCAGGCACGCGGGGTTACTTTGCGGCCGCGCGGTGTGCGTTCTAGCAGGCCGATTTGCATCAGATAAGGCTCGTAAAAATCCTCGATTGTGCCGCGTTCTTCGCTAGTCAGCGCGGCCAGCGTTTCAACGCCGACCGGCCCGCCATCGTGGTGCTCCATAATAACAGAGAGTAGGTGCCGGTCGGCAGGATCAAGACCTAGCTTATCAATTTCCAGCAGATCCAGGGCTTTATGGGCTAGCGGCCCGTCAATAATGCCATCACCATTGATGTCGGCATAGTCACGCACCCGCTTTAGCAAGCGGTTGGCGATGCGCGGTGTTAGGCGGGCACGCTCGGCCAACAGTTTGGTTGCTGGCTCATCAATTGGCACGTTCAAAATCTTAGCCGAGCGATGTAGAATTTTAGCGATTTCGCCGGGTGTATAAAATTCCAGCCGGTGGGTCATGCCAAAGCGATCGCGCAGCGGCGCGCCCAAGGCGCCGGCCCGAGTGGTGGCACCGATAATGGTGAATTTGGGCAAATCCAGCCGCAGGCTGCGGGCGCTTGGACCTTTGCCCAGCATGATATCAAGCTTGAAGTCTTCCATGGCGCTGTACATTACTTCTTCGACCGTGCGGTTGAGGTGATGAATTTCATCAATAAATAAAATGTCACCGTCTTGCAGATTGGTCAGCAAGCTGGCTAAATCGCCGGCGCGTTCGATCGCTGGGCCGGAAGTTATCCGGATTTGGGCGCCCATTTCATTGGCGATAACCGTCGCCATGGTGGTTTTACCCAGCCCCGGCGGTCCATAAAGTAGCACGTGGTCAACCGGCTCGCCGCGTTTTTTGGCGGCACTAATCGCCAGCTGCAGGTTTTTTTTCAAACGTTCTTGACCGACGTAGTTTTTAAAATCCCGCGGCCGCAGGGTTTGCTCTAGTTCTTGCTCATCAGCATCCACAGCATCAGGGGGCGTGGTGTTGACAATTCTCTCAATCGCCATACCTTAATTCTAGCATTTTGCAAACAGATCACTTCTTTTTGTTATTATGAATAAATGAGGTACTCATCTAGCGCTGGTGCCGTTCTTATTGGCCCTACTAACCAGATTGGTGTAGTTAGTCAACATGGCACTTCCTGGTCATTGCTCAAGGGAACGCTTGAAAAAGGCGAAGGTAAACTAACTGCCTTAAAACGAGAGCTCAAAGAAGAGGCTGGTATAAATAAATTTGATGTGATTAAAGAACTTGGTACTTACGAGCGGTATATGATTGGCAAAAATGGTGGGGAGGATAAGTCTGAGCATAAAACAATCACCTTCTTTTTGTGTACAACCGACCAAAAGAACCTTAAACCACAAGACCCTGAAAACCCGGAAGCTCGCTGGATTGATCCTCAAAAAGTAGCCGAGCTTTTAACTCACCCGAAAGACCAGCAATTTTATATTCAGGTTTTACCTCAAGTTGAAGAGTTTATCACCAAGAGAAAACGCTAATACAGGGCAGCTGCTTTGGGCATGACCGAACCCTCAAGTATCTTCAGGGCTTCGTCGGCTTCGACAGTTTCTTTTTCTAGCAGCGCCACCTTTAGCTGCTCGAGTTTTGGCAGGTTGACTTTCAGGACTTCACGGGCCCGCTGGCCGGCCTCGGTTATTAGAGCTTCGACCTCGTCGTCAATCAGTTTGGCTGTTTCGTCAGAATACTGACGTTCGTGCATCATCTTTTCAAACATCATGCCGTCATCGGTGTGAAAGACCTGGTCACGCAGACCTTTACCCATGCCCTGGTTAACAATCATGTCGCGGGCCAACTCGGCGGCTTTTTGCAAATCCGACCCGGCACCAGTGGTTACGCGTTCCGGGCCGTACTTCAGCTCTTCGGCCACCCGGCCGCCCAACATTCGGGCCAGCACGTCTTTAAATTCAATAATGCTGTGATAGCTCTTATCTTCGGGCGGGATAAACCAAGTTACGCCACCGGTACCGCCGCGGGGGATAATTGTTACCTTGTGCACCATGTCGCTATCTGGCAGTACGTGGCCTACCACGGCGTGGCCGGCTTCGTGATAAGCCGTCAGTTCCTTTTCCTTGTCGCTCATGATCTTGCTCTTGCGCTCGGGGCCTAGGGCGACTTTTTCAAAGGCCTGGACCACGTCTTTGTTTTCAATCACCTTGCGGTTATGGCGGGCGGCTAAAATGGCCGCCTCGTTAGCGATGTTGGCCAGGTCGGCGCCGCTTGAGCCGGCGGTTTTGGCTGCCAAGGCATCTAAATCGACCTCTTTAGCGACCGGTTTGTCCTTAAAGTGGGTTTCCAAGATTAATTTGCGGTCTGGACGGTCGGGCAAGTCAATGTTAACCCGGCGGTCAAAACGGCCGGGGCGCAACAGCGCCGGGTCAAGTACGTCAGAGCGATTGGTGGCCGCCAAGACAATCACATTTACACCTTGTTCGAAACCGTCCATCTCGACCAGGATCTGGTTTAGCGTCTGCTCGCGCTCGTCGTGTCCACCGCCCATGCCGGAGCCGCGGCGGCGGCCTACGGCATCAATTTCATCGATAAAAATAATGCATGGGGCATTTTTCTTAGCTTTGGCGAACAGGTCGCGCACGCGGCTGGCGCCGACGCCGACAAACATCTCCACAAACTCCGAGCCGCTGATACTAAAAAACGGCGCGTTAGCCTCGCCGGCCACGGCCCGGGCTAGCAATGTCTTACCGGTGCCCGGCGGGCCGATCAGCAGTACGCCTTTGGGGATTTTAGCCCCCACGCCCTCAAATTTCTTGGGGTACTTCAAAAATTCCACAACTTCTTGGAGGTCTTGTTTGGATTCGTCAGTGCCGGCGACATCGGCAAAGGTAATTTTGTCTTTTTCGTTGCCATACAACCTGGCCCGGCTTTTGCCAAAAGATAAGGCCTGGTTACCTTGGCCTTGGGCGCTGCGGAACATAAAAATCAAAATCGCCGCTATAACTACCACCGGCAGGATATTAACGGCCAGCGTCAGCCAGATACTATTGCTGCTGCCGCCTGGCTTATTGTTTACTTCAACCTTTCCCTGCTGCAGCCCTTGTTGATAAATTGTCGAGCCTTCTTCTTTAAAGGATTTTTCGGTCGGTTTAGCTTCTCCTTGAGGTGTTACATCTAGCTCATTGCCTTTAATGGTGATCTTGGCTATTTTGCCGGAGTTGGCATCACTGACTACCTGTGAAAAAGACACTTCTTTTAAGTGGCTGGGCTGGTTAAAGGCGGCATAAATTACCAGGCCAAATAATATCAGCAGAGCCGCAAAGCCAAAGTTTTTAAAGCGATTGCGCTTCTCATTGCCACCTCCGCCGCTACCACTGAGGCGAAACTGCTTCTTGTTATCCATACGTGATAATTATAACACCCCAGATGACCCCTGGAGCGTTTAAAACAAATCAGCCGATTTAGTGGTCAATTTCAGCTTATGGCCTTCAATAACCTCGTGCTCAGAACCTGGTTGGCCAGTTTTAATAGCTGCACTTAAGCGTTTGACGGTTTTACGATCAAAATCACCGATTTTATGCTGCCTTAACCAATAGACTAGCAATTCTTCACTAATGTCATTCGGCAGCATGACAAAGTTTAGTCTGTTAAGATTTTTCTTCTTAAGGTGAGATAAAGTCGCAATTTGTCTATCGATCGTTTTGTTTATTTTTGCGACTTTATCGAGATTATTTACCATTTCCGTTTTTTTCTGACTGCTTAGACGTGGTGTGATATTTTTCCTAATGTAGTTTCTTAAATATCTGGTGTCGCTATTGGTTGAATCTTCTCGCCACTCGACTTCATTTTGTTTAGCGTAAGCTAAGATTTCGGCTTTTGGAACGCTCAGAAGCGGTCGGTAAACTTTGCTATGCCTTATAGAACTGAGGCCTGTGCGCCCGGTGCCTCGCAAAATATTTAAAAAAGCCGTCTCAATTAGGTCGTCTTGATGATGGGCTGTGATAATTCCCTTGGCTTTATGCTTTTTGGCTACCTGTTTTAAGAAGTTATAGCGGGCTTCTCTAGCTTTTTCTTCGCTTGCACCGCGGCCAAGCTTTTCGTGCCCTACTTCAAGCGGCAGATTATACTTTCCAACCGTCTTAATGACTAGTTTTTCATCATCGGCGGAATCTGGTCGAATGCCATGATTAAAATGCGCTACAACTAGCTTCACTCCCGGTTCTTTGACCAATAAATCCAGTAGTGTCATGGAATCGACTCCGCCGCTGACCGCTAAAACATAGCGGCCCTTAGCTAATCTGAGCTTTTTCATGCCGTAATTTGTGCTTGCCATACTCGCGCCATGTCAGATAGATAATCAATAGGTCTAAAACCGTGAGAGCCGATAGCCCAAAGGAAAGATGATTACTTAAGCGGTAAATTTGGTAAATTACAAACACAGCCGTTACTACAATTAGGGCAATGTATGCCCAAAGGTGATCGCGCAGCACTTCCACGACTAAAACCAGCTTTACGATGCCGTGAGATAACAGATACAGTGCCCCAAAAAGCAAGGAGGCACCGCTTAGGGCGTGGGCCGATTTTAGAATATGGCTAGCAATAAAATCATGAGGGTCTTGGGACAGTTCGCCGTGGGTTATGGTCTGGGCCCAGCTATTTAACTGCTCGGGCCTAACCAGCAGCAGAAAAATGCCGCCGGCAATTTCTAGCAGTCCGTGCAGACCTTTAATGTATAGAGTGGTCCGGAAGACATCATCAAATAGCTTCCCGGGCTGACGTTTTAATTCTCGCTCGGTTTTTTCCGGCTTTTGCTTGCTCATCAAGCTACATTGTCTGCCGTGGCGGCAAATTTTTCAATTAAAGTGGAGTTTCCTGAGATTTATTGAGTTGTGTAAGCCTGTTTTTTGTGCCGCTTGAAGGCGTAGAATCCACCGACGGCTAGTCCAATCACGGCGACAATGCTGCCTACTATTAGTGACAAGTGGCTCTTGAGGCTTTTTGCAGTGGCTACAGCGAATTTGGCTGAGGGGCTGCGCAACTGCGTGGCGTCAGCCAAAGTTGTAACAGCGTAAGTTTCGTGGTTACCAAGCGGCAGTTTGTTTTGGGCGACATTGACTTTCCACACGGCTTTGGTGGCACTGACTTTCTTTAAGGCAACAGTAAAGGTTTGCGATGTTGATTTAACAAAGACGTCCACCTTAGTGGGTAGTGTGGCACCGGCGGCGACATCAACCTCGCCGCCAATGGTTACCTCACCGTTTGCGCCTTGGCCGACATCAGAAGCGGTTGGTGCCGACAAAGTTTGGGAGTCCACGGGTATGAATTGGCTTTCTATGTCAGACGGCGGCATGGCGGCTAAAACGCCCAGCAGCGCTGGGTTCGCGCCCGAGGCAATTTTAGTCGGGTTAATGCATTTGTCGTAAACTGTTTTGCGCTCGGTATCGCTAACAGATGCAGTTCCGGCAACTACCGCCGCCAATTTGTCAGCACCGAGGGCTGTTTGCATGCAGGTCAGCTTGCTACTAGAAACAGTGACTTGGGGGCTGGTCGGCGCGAAAGCTATACCGTTGCTGCCGGCTGAACCGGCCGGCGCTACACCGTAACAGCTGCGCAGTTTACCAACGTCATCGGCGTTCCAGGCGACGACAACTCCGGGGTTGATCTGGTTAAACCTAATGCCATGAGTCTGGGCTACCAGGTCGGCGCACTGGTTTTGCTTACTGTTTGGATCAAAAGGTTGAGACGGGTCGGGCGGTGTTAGGGTTGGCGGTGTGTAGCCTTTATCTTTGGCGTACTTGCTGAAGCAGCTCTCACCTTGAGCCTGTTGGGCAGCAGTTGGCGATTGGCCGTGGCTAATAGCGTTAATGTCGGCCTCGCTAATACCAGCTTTCAGCACGCAGGCTTTAATCTCGGGTGGCAGCGATGGCGGGACGCCTGGGTTACCTTGTGCACCGTTAGGTCCAGCACTGGCCAGGGCGATGCCTGGTAGGCCGCCGCGGTTTTGGCCACTAGGATCAATGAAGCCGATTTGCCCGCCGGAGGTGGCATTGGCAAAACATTTAGATTGGATTTGAGCCATTTGATCTGGTGAGGGCTGGCTGCCAAACCGGTCACCAACTATGCTTTTAGCGCAAGCTACCATCGGCGAATCGACTTGGAAGGCTGCCGGTGGCGCTATGGCGATATTGGCGAATGCCGGTTGCTGAGAGTTTGGTCCACCTTGAAAACCAGACGGTCCATTTTGGTTTGGGCCGCCCTGGCCGCCGGATGGAGACGAGCCAAAGCTGACCTGGGCACTAAAGCAGCTTTGGGCCTTGGCAATTTGATCCGGTGTCGGGCTAAAGCCACCGCTGCGGAAACGAGCTGCGGCATCGGCGCCAAGCACTGATCCGATACAGCTGCTAGAGTCACCGACGGTGAGGGTTGGAGGTGCTTGAGGCTGGCTAGTTGGCCCGCCTGGATTGGGGTTACTGCTAGGTTGAGCACTGCTGCCGCTTGGGGGTGTATAGGTCCCGTTTGCTGGCGTCGG